>LNFM01001603.1_pt1 | contig 72634 bp, 61 predicted proteins | sample 596031 | NCBI WGS metagenome assembly LNFM01 (sample SAMN04254537, study PRJNA301005) | activated carbon metagenome | isolation source: dual media filters at the Ann Arbor, Michigan drinking water treatment plant | place: USA: Ann Arbor
GCTGTTCTGCGAACAGCCCCATACGATCGGTCAGCGCGGCCAGCGCCTGCAGCTTGTTCAGCTTCAGGGTCACCTGTTGCTGTGGTTTGCTATGGTTTGCGACCCTCATCTCGACGATCCCGGCGCGCTGCGCCCGGCTCGCCTTTTCCAGGTCGATGCGCGGGCGGCCGTCCTCCTCGACCTGGATGTAGTCGTCGATATTGGCGAAGGCGATCCGGGCATATTCCCGCCCGATGCGCTCGACGGAGAGCTCCAGCGCGGCGGCGATCCGCTGGCGGCGGGCGGCGATGGCAGCCTCGATATGCGGTCGGCGGAGCAGCCGCGAAGCGCTGGGCTGGGCGCCGTGCGGGGAGTAACCGGCGCGCATGTACGCACGGGTGGCGTTGCCGTCCTTGAGGAACTCCAGAACGAAGCGCTCGTGACGGGGTGAAAGGGGGGTGGTGTGGTCGGCCATGCCGACCAGGATACGCCAACCGCCAAAACTCCTCGATTTCCGCCGCTACGAGCGTCGAATGGCCCGCAAGAGTCGTTGGGAGACAGGGCTTTCTATCTTCGGGCCGCGTCGCTGGAGCGACGCCGCCCAAACACCATGAGTCGCTGCTTGGTCGGGGCGCACCACTCCAGTGGCGCGTCTAATCGATCGGCCGACGCGCCACTGGAGTGGCGCGCCCCCAGCCTTGAACGCCATCAGCGCGGCCTCGGTCGAACGCGCGCGGTCGGTTCGGCGATCAAGGGATCGTCGGGCCAGTAGTGCTTGGGATAGCGGCCTTTCAGCTCGGCCTTCACCTCGCGATAGCCGTTGGCCCAGAAGCTGGCGAGGTCGCGGGTCACCTGTACCGGGCGGCGTGCCGGTGACAGCAGGTGGATCAGCAGTGCCACCTTGCCGCCGGCGACGCGCGGTGTCTGAGCCAGCCCGAACATTTCCTGCAGGCGCACCGCCAGCACGGGCTCGGCGGGGTTGGTGTAGTCGATCGGCAGGTGCGAGCCGCTGGGCACGTCGATATGTGTCGGCGCCAGCCGGTCGAGGTCGCGGCGGGCACTCGACGGCAGTAGGCCAGCGAGCGCCGAGGTGAGGTCGACCTGCGTGAGATGAGAACGGCGGGTGATGCCCGCGAGATAGGGGCCGAGCCAATCATCGAGATCAGCCAGCAGTCGCGCGTCGGACAGGTCCGGCCAGTCCTCGCCGAGGTGATGACGCAGGAAGGCGACGCGCTGGCGCAGCGAGACGAGGCCGTCGCTCCACGGCAGGCTGCCGAGACCCATGGCGCGCACGCCCTCGATCATCGCCAAGCGCAGGGCCTCGGGATCGGGATTGGCCAAGGGCCGATCCTCGAGAACGAGCGCGCCCAACCGGCGTTGCGCGCGCGCTACCACCGCCTGCTCGCGAGCGTCCCAGCGCAGCATCTCGCGGCGCGCCAAGCGGTCGGCGAAGAGGTCCTCGATATCGCCTGATGTCAGCGGCGCGGCGAGGAAGACGCGGCCATCCTGCTGCGCGCCGTCGAGATCGGCGATCGCCAGCCATTCCTCGGCGCCCAGCGGATCGCCCGCCGGCAGCGCCGCGCCGCGTCCGCCGCTCAGCGCGTAGCGGCCATCGCCGTTGGCGCGCCGCCGCGCGATGCGATCGGGATAGGCCAGCGCGACCAGCCGTCCGGTGTCGCGGCTGTCGACGTCTTCGTCGCGAACGTTCAGGCGACGGCGGAACTCGCGCGCCGACTGGCGCACGGCGGCCAGCGTGCCGCGGTCGACCGAGGCGCCGCGCACCGGCCGCTCGGCGTTGAGCACGACATCGACGCGATGGCGCAGATCGGGGTCGCGTTGGCCCGGCGCGAAGCGCAGCAGATCGCGTTCACCGATCAGCGCCGCCAGCAGGCAGGCGAGCGCGCCACGGCCGCGCAGCAGCATGTGGGCGATGCGGGGATGCGCGCCGAGCCCGGCCATCTCGCTTCCATGCGGGGTGATGCCGCCATCGTCGTCGATCGCGCCGAGATCGCGCAGCAAGGCGCGTGCTTGCTCCAGTGCCGCCGTGGGCGGCGGCGTGAGCCAGGGCAGCGCCATCGGATCGCGCGCGCCCCAGGCGGCAAGCTCCAGCGCCAGCGGCGCCAGATCGGCCTCGAGGATCTCGGGCGTACCAAAGGCTTTCAATCCGCGTTGCGTCGCCTCGCTCCACAGGCGATAGCAGACGCCCGGCTCGAGGCGGCCGGCACGGCCGCGGCGCTGGTCGGCCGAGGCCTGCGTCACGCGGACGGTCTCCAGCCGCTCCATGCCCGTGCGCGGCGAGAAGCGCGGCACGCGCATGTAGCCGCCGTCAACGACGATGCGCACGCCGTCGATGGTCAGGCTGGTCTCGGCGATGGCGGTGGCGAGCACGATCTTGCGCCGACCGGCGGGCGAGGGACGGATCGCGCGATCCTGCTCGGCCGCTGACAAATCGCCATAGAGCGGCACGATGTCGGTATCCGATGGCAGTGCGTCGCGCAGGCGTTCCTCGACGCGGCGGATCTCGCCGACGCCGGGCAGGAAGACCAGCGCGCTGCCGCTCTCCTCGGCGATGGCGCGTCGCGTCGTCGAGGCGACGATGTCCTCCAGCCGTCCTTCGGGGTCGCGGTCGAGATAGCGCGTCTGCACCGGGAACATGCGGCCGGCGCTTTGGATCACCGGCGCGTCGCCCAGCAGCGCCGCCACCGCCGCGCCGTCGAGCGTCGCCGACATGGCGAGGACGCGCAGGTCCTCGCGGAGCGCTAGCTGCGCCTCGCGTACCAGCGCCAGCGACAGGTCGGTTTCAAGCCCGCGCTCGTGCAGCTCGTCGAAGATCACCAGACCGACGCCGTCGAGCGACGGATCGGCCTGCAGGCGGCGCAGGAAGAGGCCGTCGGTGACGACCTCGATGCGTGTGCTGGATCCGACGCGACTGTCGAGACGCATGCGATAACCCACCGTGCCGCCGACCTCCTCGCCGAGCGTCTGTGCCATGCGCCGCGCCGCGGCCCGCGCGGCGACGCGGCGCGGCTCCTGCATGACGATCTTGCGTCCGGCGAGCCAGGGCTGATCGAGCAGTGCCAATGGTACGGCGGTGGTCTTGCCCGCGCCGGGCGGCGCCAACAGCACGGCCGCGCCACCACGAGCCAGCGCGTCCTTCAGCGCCGGCAGGGCGTCGATGATGGGCAAGTCAGCCATGGCGGACCTTTGAGCAGGCGGCGCCACCTCGTGCAACCATGCTAAGGAGGCTGGGCTAATCGCATATGGCGGGTTTGACTTTTGTTTTACCTTCCCCCGGAGGGGGAAGGTGCCCGACGGACACCGCGTTTGTTGAAACATCCCCCATCCGTCGCGCTGCGCGCGCCACCTTCCCCCTCCGGGGGAAGGTAGATTCAAGAGAGGAGGATCTTGCCGTGCCTGCCGTGAAGCTGACGTTCTGCCTGCACCGCCTGCCGCATCTGACGCGGGCTCAGTTTCAAGAATACTGGCTGAACAAGCATGGCCCGCTGGTGCGCAGCCACGCCAAAGCGCTGGGCATCAGCCGCTACGTCCAGACGCACGCCACCGAAACGCCGTTCGACGCCGGGCTGCGCGGCGCGCGCGGTGCGCCGGAGCCCTATGACGGCATCGCCGAATTGTGGTGGGACGACGAGGCCGCCTTCGACCGCTCGATGCGCGATGCGGCGGCGCGGGAGGCGGGAAAAATCCTCGTCGCCGACGAGAAGACTTTCATCGACCTCGCGCGCTCGCCACTATGGGTCAATCGCGAGAACGAGATCGTCAAACGGGGAGACTGATCGCATGGATCCGCGTGCGGTGAAAACAGCGGCCGATGTCCGCAAGATCGTGAAGGAGCGCAAGCTGACCCATGTGAAGGTCGGCGTGCACGACATCGACGGCGTGCTGCGCGGCAAGTACCTGCATGTCGACAAGTTCCTCGGCGCGCTCGATGGCGGCTTCGGCTTCTGCGACGTGGTGCTGGGCTGGGACAGCAACGACCAGCTCTACGACAACGTCACCTATACCGGCTGGCACACCGCCTATCCCGACGCGTTGGTGCGCATCATCCCCGAGAGCTGCCGCGAGATCGCCACCGAGCCGGGCAATCTGTTCTTCCTCTGCGAGTTCATCGGCAAGGCCGAGGCGCTCTGCCCGCGCGGCACGCTGCGGCGCGTGCTCGATCGCGCCCGCGACATGGGCTTCGATGTCTGGGCCGGCTTCGAGTATGAATTCTTTGTCTTCGCCGAGACGGCGTTCACCGTGCGCGAGAAGGGCTTCAAGAACCTCAAGCCGATCTCGCCCGGCTTCTTCGGCTACTCGATGCTGCGCAATTCCGTGCACGCGGAGTGGTACGCCGACATGCTGAAGCTCGGCGAGACGATGGATTTCCCGATCGAGGGCCTGCATACCGAGACCGGCGCGGGCGTGCTGGAGGCGGCGATGCGCGTCACCGGCGGGCTGGAGGCGGCCGACCGCGCCGCGCTGTTCAAGACCTTCACCAAGGTGCTGGCGCAGCGGCGCGACTGGATGGCGACCTTCATGGCCAAGTGGTCGAAGGACTGGCCGGGCTGCGGCGGGCATATCCACATGTCGCTGTGGCAGAAGGGCAAGGACGTCTCGGCCTTCCACGACGAGAAGGGCCCGCATCGCATGAGCGAGACCATGCGCCGCTTCGTCGCTGGCCAGAAAGCGCTGATGCCGGAATTCCTCGCCATGGTGGCGCCGACGGTGAACTCGTTCCGCCGCCTGATCCCGGGCTTCTGGGCGCCGACCGCCGCGAGCTGGGGCGTCGAGAACCGCACCTGCGCGCTGCGCGTAATTCCTGGCTCGAAGAAATCGACGCGCGTTGAGTATCGGGTGGCCGCCGCGGACGGCAATCCGTACCTCGCGCTCGCCGCCGCCATCGCGTCGGGTCTCTGGGGCATCGAGCAGAAGCTCGATCCGGGCGAGCCGGTCGACGGCAACTCCTACGCCAAGACGCATCCGGCGAAGGCGCAGCTACCGCGCACGCTGACCGAGGCGGCGGAACGCTTCCACAAGTCCAAAGCGGCGCGCGCGCTGTTCGGCGACGCCTTCGTCGACCACTACGCCGCCACCCGCGAATGGGAGGAGCGCGAGTTCCGCAAGCACATCAGCGACTGGGAACTCGACCGCTATTTCGAGATCATCTGATTGACGCACACCGTCATCCTGAGCGAAGCGAAGGATCTGGCGGTGCGCAACCGAGACCGCGAGATGCTTCGCTTCGCTCAGCATGACGGGAAAAATGACCACGTTTGATGTTCGTTCGCCGATCGACGGCTCCATCGTCGCCACCCGGCCGCTGGCAAGCGCTTCCGAGATCGCCGCTGCCGTGTCGGCGGCGCGTGCGGCGCAGCGCGCGTGGCGCGCCGTACCCGTGAGCGAGCGCGCCGCGCTGGTGCGCCGCTTCGTCGAGGCGATGCAGGCGCGCAAGGACGGCATCGCCCAGGAGCTCACGCGCCAGATGGGCCGGCCGATCCGTTACACGCCGGGCGAGGTCAACGGCCTGTCGGAGCGCGCCACGACGATGGCGGGGCTGGCGCCGGAGGCGCTTGCCGATATCGCCACATCGCAGAAGGCGGGCTTCACCCGCTTCATCCGCAAGGATCCGCTGGGCCTCGTCTTCGTCATCGCGCCGTGGAACTACCCCTATCTCACGGCGGTCAACGCGGTGGTGCCGGCGCTGCTCGCCGGCAATGCGGTGCTGCTGAAGCACTCCAGCCAGACGCCGCTGGTGGCGGAACGCTTCGCCGAGGGCTTCAAGGCCGCCGGCCTGCCCGACGGATTGCTGCAGGCGCTGCACCTCACGCACGCCGACACCGAGAAGCTGATCGGCTCGCCCGATATCGACTTCGTCTGCTTCACCGGCTCGGTCGAAGGCGGCCACTCGGTCACGCGCGCGGCGGCCGGGCGCTTCATCGGCTTGGGCCTCGAACTGGGCGGCAAGGATCCCGCCTATGTCCGGCCCGATTGCGATTTCGACCACGCGGTCGAGAACCTGGTCGATGGCGCTTTCTTCAACTCCGGCCAGAGCTGCTGCGGCATCGAGCGGATCTATGTCCACGAGCGGCTCTATCCGCGCTTCGTCGATGCGTTCGTAGCACTCACCAAGCAGTACAAGCTTGGCGATCCACTCGATCCCGAGACGACGCTGGGGCCGATGGTGCGTGCCTCCGCCGCGACCTTTGTGAGGGAGCAGATCGCCGAGGCGGTGGGCAAGGGCGCGCGCTCGCTGGTCGATCCCAAGAGCTTCGCCACGGATCGCGAGGGCAGCCCGTACATGGCGCCGCAGGTGCTGCTCGATGTCGATCATTCGATGCGGGTGATGACCGAGGAGAGCTTCGGCCCCGTGGTCGGCATCATGAAGGTCGGCTCCGACGCCGACGCGATCCAGCTGATGAACGACAGCCCCTATGGCCTGACCGCCGCGGTCTGGACGCGCGACGAGGCGGCCGCCATCCGCATCGGCGATCAGGTCGAGACCGGCACCTGGTTCATGAACCGCTGCGACTATCTCGACCCCGAACTGGCCTGGACCGGAGTCAAGGACACTGGCCGTGGCTGCACCCTGTCGCGGCTGGGCTTCGACTATCTGACGCGGCCGAAATCGTTCCATCTCCGGCATGCGACCGGCTAAGGTCGGCGCTCCGCATCAGCGTATCCGAGGACCCATGTCAGAGTCGCCCGTCGGCAACTGGAGCTACCCCACGACCGTGAAGTTCGGCGCGGGGCGCATCAAGGAGTTGGCCGACCATTGCAAGGCCGTGGGCATCTTCAAGCCGCTGCTGGTGACCGATCCCGGGCTGGCCGGCCTGCCGATGATCGCCGAGGCGTTCGTGTCACTGGAGAAGGCCGGCGTGCCGGCAGTGATCTTCTCCAAGCTGAAGTCGAACCCGGTGGCGCAGAATGTCGAGGACGGCGTCGCCGCCCTGCGTGCGGGTAAGCATGACGGCGTGATCGCCTGGGGCGGTGGCAGCGGACTGGACACCGGCAAGGTGATCGCCTTCATGGCCGGCCAGAAGCGGCCAATGTGGGATTTCGAGGATATCGGCGACTGGTGGACGCGCGCCGATCCCGACGGGATCCTGCCGGTGATCGCCGTGCCGACCACCGCGGGCACCGGCTCGGAGACCGGCCGCGCCGGCGTGATCACCGACGAGACCACGCATACCAAGAAGGTGATCTTCCATCCCAAGATGATGCCGAAGATCGTTATCGCCGATCCCGAGCTCACCGTCGGCCTGCCGCCGCATCTGACGGCGGCGACCGGCATGGATGCGTTCGCGCATTGCCTCGAAGCCTATTGCGCGCCGGGCTATCACCCTTACGCCGACGGCATCGCCGTCGAGGGCATGCGGCTGGTGAAGGAGTATCTCGAGCGCGCCGTGGCCGACGGCAAGGACATCGAGGCGCGCGCACATATGCTGGCGGCTTCGCAAATGGGCTCGACCGCGTTCCAGAAGGGGCTGGGCGCCATCCACTCGCTGTCGCATCCCGTGGGCGCCGTGCTCGACACGCATCACGGGCTGACCAACGCCGTCGCCATGCCCTATGTGCTGAAGTTCAACCGCGACGCCATCGCCGAGCGCATCGCGCGGCTGGCACGCTATCTCGGCCTGGCGCGTGCCGATTTCGACGGCTTCCTCGACTGGGTGCTGCAGCTGCGCCAGCGGTTGAGCATTCCCAACACCTTCGCCGATCTCGGCGTGACCGAGGAGATGCTCGATCGCTTCGCCGAGATGGCCGCGGTCGATCCCACCGCTGGCGGCAACCCGGTGAAGGCCGGCGTCCCCGAGATGCGGCAGATGTACGACGCGGCCCTCAATGGCCGGCTGTGATGTGTTCTACCTTCCCCCGGAGGGGGAAGGTGCCCGAAGGGCGGATGGGGGATGTCGAAGACGGACTCCTCCGTTCGGCTTCGACATCCCCCATCCGTCGCGCTTCGCGCGCGAAGCCCATGACCGACACTCCTCCCGCATTCCCGACGCAGGCGCGCGTCGTCATCATCGGTGGCGGCATCGTCGGCTGCTCGGTGGCCTATCATCTGACGCAGCTTGGCTGGAAAGACGTCGTGCTGATCGAGAAGGGCCGGCTGTCGAGCGGCACGACCTGGCACGCCGCCGGCCTCGTCGGTCAGCTGAGAACGCATCCCAGCATGACCCGGCTGATTCGTTACTCGACGGATCTCTACGCGCGGCTGGAGGAAGAGACCGGACTCGCCACCGGCTGGAAGCAATGCGGCAGCCTCACCGTGGCGCGCACGCCGGAGCGCATGACCTTGCTCAAGCGCGTCGCGGCGATGGCCAAGGCGCAGAACGTGACCTGCGACCTGCTGACACCGGAAGAAGCCGGCAAGCTCTACCCGATCATGCGCACCGACGATCTGGTCGGCGCGGCCTGGCTGCCGGGCGACGGCAAGGCCAATCCCGCCGATATCACCCAGGCGCTGGCGCGCGGCGCGCGGCGCGGCGGCACGCGCATCTTCGAGCAGACCAAGGTGACGTCGATCCACGTGAAGGATGGCCGCGCCATGGGCGTGTCGACCGACAAGGGCGATATCGCCGCCGAGGTGGTCGTGAACTGCGGCGGGCAATGGGCGCGCGAGATCGGCCGCATGGTCGGCGTCACCGTGCCGCTGTTCTCCTGCGAGCACATGTACATCGTGACGGAGCGCATTGGGGGCGTGCAGCCAGATCTGCCCTGCCTGCGCGATCCCGACGGCTACATCTATTTCAAGGAAGAGGTCGGCGGCCTGCTGATGGGCGGCTTCGAGCCCGAGGCCAAGCCGTGGGCGCAGGCCTTCAACATCCCCGAGCCGTTCGAATTCCAGCTCCTGCCCGACGACTGGGACCAGTTCCAGATCCTGATGGAAAACGCGCTGATCCGCGTGCCGGTGCTTGAGAAGACCGGCACCAAGCGCTTCATCAACGGGCCCGAGAGCTTCACCGCCGACAACAACTACATCCTGGGCGAAGCGCCGGAGCTGAAGAACTTCTTCGTCGCCGCCGGCTTCAACTCCATGGGTATCGCCAGCGCCGGCGGCGCCGGCAAGGCGCTGGCGGAGTGGATCGTCAACGGCGATCCGACGCTCGATCTGTGGCCGGTCGACATCCGCCGCTTCGCGCGCTTCAACGCCAACGAGCAGTGGCTCAAGGCGCGCGTCGCCGAGGTGCTGGGCCTGCACTACAAGATGCCGTGGCCCAACCGTGAGCTCGAGACCGCGCGCCCGTTGCGCCGCTCGCCGCTCTACGATCGGCTGAAGGCGCGCGGCGCCTCGTTCGGCTCGAAGATGGGATGGGAGCGGCCGAACTGGTTCGCGACCCCCGGCCAGTCGACCGCGCTGGAGTATGGCTGGGCGCGGCAGAACTGGTTCGCCGCCAACGCGCGCGAGCATCGCGCGGCGCGCGAGGGCGTGGCGATCTTCGACCAGAGCTCGTTCTCCAAGCTGTTGCTGCAGGGCCGCGACGCCGAGGCGGCGCTGCAGCATCTGTGCGCCAACGACATGGCCGTGCCGGTGGGCACCTCGGTCTATACCGGCGTGCTCAACCTGCGCGGCGGCTTCGAGTCCGATCTCACGGTGCAGCGCCTGGCGCGCGATCGCTTCATGCTGGTCACCGGCTCGTCGCAGACCACGCGCGACTCCGACTGGCTGGTGAAGCACATGCCGGAGAACGTGCACGCCGTGCTGACCGATGTCACCGGCGCCTGGGCGGTGATCTCTGTCATGGGTCCGAAGGCGCGCGATCTGCTGACGCGCGTCAGCCGCGCCGATCTCAGCGATGCCGGCTTCCCGTTCGGCACCTGCCGCGACATCGATGTCGGCTTGGCCACCGTGCTGGCGGTGCGCCGCACCTATGTCGGCGAGCTGGGCTGGGAACTCTACACGCCGGTGGAGATGGCGGCCTCGGTCTACGACACCTTGCGCGAGGCGGGCGAGGCGTTGGGCCTGATCGACGCCGGCTACTACACCATCGAGTCGCTGCGGCTGGAGAAGGGCTATCGCGCCTGGGGCCGCGAGCTGACGCCCGAGCACACGCCGTACGAGGCTGGGCTGGGCTTCGCGGTGAAGCTCGACAAGACGACGCCGTTCATCGGTCAGGAGGCGCTGCGCGGCCTGCGCGGCAAACCGCTGTCACGGCGTTGCGTCTCGATCACATTGGCCGACAGCGGTCCTATCGCGCAAAGCGGCGAGTTGCTGCTGCGCGACGGCAAGCCGGCCGGCGAGACGACCTCGGCCGCCTACGGCCATACCTTGGGCCGCACCGCGCTACTGGGCTACGCCCACAACAACGGCCAGCCGGTCGACGCCGCGTTCCTGTCGTCGGGCAACTGGGAGGTCGACATCGCCGGAGACCGCTGCGCCTGCACCGTCTCACTGAAGGCGCCCTACGACCCCGACGGCAAGCGCACGCGGATGTAGGCTTCTTTACCTTCCCCCGGAGGGGGAAGGTGGCGCGTAGCGACGGATGGGGGATGCCTCAACGCGCTCGGTGTTCGTCTTCGACATCCCCCATCCGCCCTTCGGGCACCTTCCCCCTCCGGGGGAAGGTAGATTGCTCGGCGACCTCGAAGAACTGGCGCACCGGATCGAGCCGACGGCGTTCGGCGAGGCAGACCGCGAACTCGCCGACCTCCATGTCGGCGCCGGCGATGTCGAGGGCGCGGAAGCGGGCGTCTGCGCCGAACTCGCTCTCGAACACCACGCCGATGCCGAAGCCCGCGGCCACGGCCTCGCGCACGCCCTCGCGGCTCTCGACCTCGACCAGCACGCCCGGCCGCACATCGGCCTCGGCGAGGCGCTGCTCGAAGACCTCGCGGGTGATCGAGCCGCGTTCGCGCAGCACAAGGTCCTGTGCCGCCAGCCGCGCCAGCTCGACGCGCCGCAGCCGCGCCCAGGCGTGACGGCGCGGCACGAAGAGGATCAGCCGGTCCTGGCGGATACGGCGGCAGATGAGGCGCGGGTCGGAGGTCGGTCGCGCCATCACCCCGACATCGGTCTCGTGGTCGAGCACCTGGCGCAGCACCTCGTCGGAGTTGCCGATGCGCAGCGCGAAGGTGAAGCCCGGTCGCGCGCGGCGGATACCGGCCAGCGCCGGCATCACGTGGTAGGCCGAGTCGGCGCCGACGCGCAGATGGCCGCCGGCCAGGGCCGCGCCGCCGGCGATGGTCGCGGCGGCTTCGTCGTACACGGCAAAAAGCCGCCGGGTGACGTCGTGCAGCCGCCGTCCGGCCTCGGTCAGCTCGACGCGCCGGCCGACGCGGCGGAACAGCGCCACGCCCGACTCGCTCTCCAGCCCACGGACCTGCGCCGACAGGGTCGGCTGGCTGACGCGCGCGGCACGCGCGGCGGGCGAATAGCCGCCGGCATCGGCCACGAGGTGGAAGGCGCGCAGCTGGGTGAAATTCATCTATCGTTCATCTCTATGAGATAGATACAAAATATATAGTAGACCGATAGATGTCACGCCGCCATCCTGCCCCTGACCCAATCGAGAGGATGTCCATGGACCCGCGCGGCGCTTCCGAAACCGGCGATCCCCTGTTGCTCACCCCCGGCCCGCTCACCACCTCGGCGGCGGTGAAGCAGGCGATGGTGCACGATTGGGGTTCGCGCGACGCCGAATTCATCCGCATCAACAAGATGGTGCTCGATAGCATCGTCCAATTGGCCGGCGCCGAGGGCACGCATGTCACCGTGCCGGTGCAGGGCAGCGGCACCTTCGCCGTCGAGGCGATGATCACGACCTTCGTGCCCAAGACGGGCAAGCTGCTGGTGCTGATCAACGGCGCCTATGGCCAGCGCGCGAAGAAGATCGGCGAGATCGCCGGCCGCGCCGTCGTCACGCACGAGACGCCGGAGGACACGCCGCCCGATCTCGCCGCCATCGAGAAGTTGCTGGCCGGCGACACGGCGATCACCCACGTCTTCGCCGTCCATTGCGAGACGACGTCGGGCATCCTCAACCCGATCAGCGATATCGCCGCTTTGGTCGCGCGGCAGGGCCGCCGCCTGCTGGTCGACTCGATGAGCGCCTTCGGTGCGATCGAGATCGATGCGCGCAAGATTCAGTACGACGCGCTCGCCGCCTCGTCGAACAAGTGCCTGGAGGGCGTGCCCGGTCTGGGCTTCGTCGTCTGCCGCAAGGACGCGCTGGCGCAGTGCAAGGGCAACGCCACGACCCTGGTGCTCGACCTGCACGACCAGGCCGAAGGCTTCGCCAAGACCGGCCAGTACCGCTTCACGCCGCCGATCCACGTGATCGTGGCGCTGGGCAAGGCGATCGAGGAGCACGCGGCCGAGGGCGGCGTCGCCGGGCGCGGCGGGCGCTATCGGTCGAACGCCAAGATCCTGATCGACGGCATGCGCGGCATGGGCTTCCGCACCCTGCTGCCCGACGCGCTGCAGGCGCCGATCATCATCACCTTCCACATGCCGACCGATCCGCGCTTCGTCTTCCAGCGCTTCTATGACGGGCTGAAGGATCGCGGCTATGTGATCTATCCCGGCAAGCTCACGGTGGCGGATTCGTTCCGTATGGGCTGCATTGGACGCCTGAACGCCGAGCACATGAACGGCGCGCTGGCCGCGGTGCGCGAGGTGCTCGACGAGATGCGCGTCAGCAACGGTGGCCCAGCCCTGGCGGCGGAGTAGGAGACAAGACCATGGCACCCGACTCCCTGACGCCACGCGGCACCGCGACCATCACCGTTAACGGCCGGTCCTACCGCCTGCCGCAGCGGCCGACCGTCGTGGTCTGCGTCGACGGCTCCGAGCCCGGCTATATCGAACGCGCGGTCGAGACCGGCGTGGCGCCGTGGTTCGCGCGCATCCTGCGCGAGGGCACCAACCTGCTGGCCGATTGCGTGGTGCCGAGCTTCACCAATCCCAACAACCTGTCGATCGTCACCGGCCGGCCGCCGTCGGTGCACGGCATCAGCGGCAACTACTTCCTCGATCCCGAGAGCGGGAACGAGGTGATGATGAACGATCCGAAGTTCCTGCGTGTCGAGACGCTGTTCCCGGCCTTCCAGCGCGCCGGCCTGCGTATCGCGGTGATCACGGCCAAGGACAAACTGCGCGGCCTGCTCGGCAAGGGCTTGGAACTGGCGCCGGGCAAAGCCTGCAGCTTCTCCTCGGAGAAAGCCGAACAGGCGAGCCTCGCGACCAATGGCATCGACAACGTGCTGGAACTGGTCGGCATGCCCGTGCCCGACGTCTATAGCGCCGGCCTGAGCGAGTTCGTCTTTGCCGCCGGCGTGAAGCTGATGCAGCGCGATCGGCCCGATGTGATGTACCTGTCGACCACCGACTACATCCAGCACAAGCACGCGCCGGGCACGCCGGTCGCCAACGCCTTCTACGCCATGATGGACGGCTATCTGGCTGAGCTGGATGCCATGGGCTGCACCATCGTGCTGACCGCCGATCACGGCATGAACGCCAAGCACGACAGTTCCGGCCAGCCCGACGTGGTCTACCTGCAGGACCTGCTCGACGGCTGGTTGGGCGCGGCCAAGGCGCGGGTGATCCTGCCGATCACCGATCCCTATGTCGTGCATCACGGCGCGCTGGGATCGTATGCGGTTGTCTACCTGCCACGCGAAGCCAACGCTGGCGACGTCATGGCGAAGCTGCGCGCAACGCCGGGTGTCGAATCGGCGTTGAGCCGCGAGCAAGCTGCCGCGCGTTTCGAGCTTCCGCCCGAGCTGCTGGGCGACATCATCGTCGTCTCAAACCGCCACAAGGTGCTGGGCACCAGCGCGGCGCGCCACGATCTCTCCGGCCTCACGGAGCCGCTGCGCAGCCACGGCGGTGTGTCGGAGCAGGGCGTGCCGCTGATCTGCAACCGCAAGCTCGGCGCCGGCCCGACCCGGCACTGGCGAAACTTCGACGCCTTCGATCTCGCGCTGAACCTGGTCGCCTGAGTTTTCCTTCTCCCCGCGAAGGCGGGGAGAAGGTGCCCGAAGGGCGGATGAGGGGCTTGTGTCTCAACTCGATGATCGGTGCCATTGCGCGAGGAAGTCCCCGCCTTCGCGGGGAGAAGGGAAGAAACGAGGAACTGCCATGAACGTCCAGGCGAAGCTCGGCGGCATCCAAGCGCCCGTCACCGGCCTGCGTGAGAGCATGCGCATCGCCGGCAAGCGCGTCGATGGCGAGGCCGCGCTGGAGGTGTTCAACCCCTGGGACAACAGCGTCGTCGGCACGGTGCCGCGCGCCAGGCCGGCGCAGGTCGCCGAGGCGTTCCAGATCGCCTACGACTACAAGCCGAAGCTCTCGCGTTACGACCGTCAGAAGATCCTGATGAAGACCGCCGAGCTTCTGGTGGCGCGCAAGGACGAGATCGCGCGGCTGATCACCTCGGAGAGTGGGCTCTGCCTGAAGGATTCGCTCTACGAGGTCGGCCGCGCCTTCGACGTCTTCTCGCTCGCCGGCCAGCTCTGCATCATGGACGATTCGCAGACCTTCTCCTGCGACCTCACCCCGCACGGCAAGCAGCGCAAGATCTTCACCCTGCGCGAGCCGCTCAACGCCATCAGCGCGATCACGCCGTTCAACCACCCGCTGAACATGGTGGCGCACAAGCTGGCGCCGGCGATCGCCACCAACAACTGCGTGGTGCTGAAGCCCACCGAGCAGACACCGATGACCGCGCTGATGCTGGCCGACACGCTCTACGAGGCGGGCCTGCCGCCGGAGATGCTGTCGGTGGTCACCGGCGGCCCGGCCGATATCGGCGACGCGATGATCACCGACCCGCGCATCGACCTGATCACCTTCACCGGCTCCGTGCGCGTCGGCAAGTACATCGCCGACAAGGCCGGCTACAAGCGCATCGTGCTCGAGCTGGGCGGCAACGACCCGCTGATCGTCATGGAGGACGCCGACCTCGACAAGGCGGCCGAGTTGGCGGTGCAGGGCGCGACCAAGAACTCCGGCCAGCGCTGCACGGCGGTCAAGCGCATCCTGGTGGTCGAGAAGATCGCCGAGGAATTCGCCGCGCTGGTCCTGGCCAAAGCCAAGAAGCTGCGCGCGGGCGATCCGATGGATCCCGCCACTGATGTCGGCACGGTAATCAACGAGCGCTCCGCGACGCTGTTCCAGAACCGCGTGACCGATGCGGTTTCCAAGGGCGCGAAACTGCTGCACGGCAACGACCGCCGGGGCGCGCTGTTCCCGCCCACCGTCGTCGACCGGGTCCCTTACGATTGCGAGCTGGTGCGCGAGGAGACCTTCGGCCCGGCGATCCCGATGATCCGCGTCAAGGACATCGACGACGCCATCCGCGTCTCGAACTCGACCGCGTATGGCCTGTCCTCGGGCGTCTGCACCAACCGCCTCGACTACATCACGCGCTTCGTCAACGAGCTGCGCGTCGGCACGGTCAACATCTGGGAAGTCCCGGGATACCGCATCGAGATGTCGCCCTTCGGCGGCATAAAGGACTCCGGCCTCGGCTACAAGGAAGGCGTGCTCGAGGCGATGAAGAGCTTCACCAACGTGAAGACCTACTCGCTGCCGTGGGCGATCTGATGCGATCAGTCACGGCGCTCCTGATCGTGTGCTTCGCTGTACCGGCGGCTGCGCAGGACGCGACCTTCACGATCAAGCAGATGACGCCGGAAACGGCCCTGAAGGCCGCCCAGGCCGCGCTCTCATCCTGCCGCAAGCAGGGTTTCCAGGTCGCGGTGGCGGTTGTAGATCGAGCCGGCGTCGCGCAGATCGTCCTGCGCGACCGTTTCGCCGGCCCGCACACGGTCGAGACCGCGATCAACAAGGCCTGGACGGCGGTGTCGTTCCGTCAGGACACGCTGGGCTTCGCCGCGTCGACCGCCGATCCGCGTCATGCGGGCGTGCGCGCCATCCCGCGCGTCGTCGCCGTCGGGGGCGGCGTGCTGGTCGAGGCCGCCGGCTCGATCCTGGGCGCGATCGGCGTTTCCGGCGCGCCCGGCGGCGAGGCCGACGATGCCTGCGCCAAAGCGGGCATCGAGGCGATCCGCGACGACATCAGCTTCTGAACCCCTACGCGAGGATCTTCTTTCGCTCCGGATCGTAGGCCGAGCCGTCGATGCGCTTGGCCGGCACGCGTTGGGTGAAGGCTTCGATCTCGTAGTCGGCGTGCGCGGCTTCGGCTGAGGGCAGGTAGCCGAAGGCGATCCACTTGCCGATGGTGTGGCCGTAGCCGGCGCTTGAGGTTACGCCCACGACCTTGCCGTCGCGCAGGATCGCTTCGCTGCCATAGACCGGCTTGTCGCCGTCGAGCAGGAAGACGCAGAGCTTGCGCTTCGAACCCTCGGCACGGCGCGTCTCCAGCGCGGCGCGGCCGATGAAGTCGCCTTTCTTCATCGCCACGGCGAAGCCCAGCCCGGCCTCCCATGGCGTGTAATCCGGGCCGATGTCGCTGCCCCAGTAGAGGTAGCGCTTCTCAAGGCGGCAGGATTCGATCGCGCGGTAGCCGGCGTTGACGACGCCGAGGTCCTGGCCTTCGCGCCACAGCAGGTCGTAGACATGCGCGGCGTACTCGACGGGGATGTGCAGCTCATAGCCGAGCTCGCCCACGTAGGTGACGCGGGCCACGCGGCAGGGCGCGTAGCCCAGACGGATCTCGCGCATCGCCATGTAGGGCAGGGTGGCGTTCGAGACGTCGGCGTCAGCAACGCGTTCGAGCAGGGCGCGGCTCTTCGGGCCGCAGCAATTGATCACCGCCCAGGCGTTGGTGACGTCGGTCAGCGTGACCGAGCCGTCAGCCGGCATGTGGCGGCGGATCCATGACGCGTCGTGGATGCCGAAGGCGCTGCCGGTGACGACGTAGTAGCGGTCCTCGGCGACGCGCATAAAGGTGAGGTCGGCCTCGATGCCGCCCTTCTCGTTGCAGAGCTGGGTGTAGATCAGCGCGCCCACCGGCTTGTCGACATTGGCGGCGGCGAGACGCTGCAGGAAGGCGGCCGCGCCGGGACCGGCGAGCTCGAACTTTGAGAACGAGCTCTGGTCGATCAGGGCTACGTGCTCGCGGATGGCGCGGCACTCGCGGCCGACGGCGGCGAACCAGCTGGGCTTACCCTCGAAGGACGGGTGATCGACACGCGCATCGCCGTTGGTGGCGAACCAGTTCGGCCGCTCCCAGCCGAAGCGCGAGCCGAACACGGCGCCGGCCTGATCGAGCGCGCCGTAGAGCGGCGAGCGGCGTCCGCCGCGGCCGGTATTCATCTCCTCGCCCGGCCAGTGGATCAGGTAGTAGCGGTGATAGGCCTCGACCGCGCGCTCGTGCAGGTACTTGGCGCCGACATGATGCGGGCCGAAGCGCTGCACGTCGAAGCTCCAGAGGTCGAATTCCGAGGCGCCTTCGACGATCCATTGCGCGAGCTGCTTGCCCGCGCCGCCGGCGCCGGCGATGCCTGAGGTGAAGCCGCCGGCGACGAAGACGTTCTTCAGTTCCGGCGCCTTGCCGAGGATCGGCTCGCCATCGGGGGTGATCGGGATCGGCCCGTTGATCAGCTGGCGGATGCCCAGGTCGTTGAGCATCGGCAAGCGGCTGGTGGCCGGCGTGGCGATGGCTTCGAAGCGGTCGTAGTTGCCCTGGAACAGCTCGCGGCCAAAGTCTGAGGGTACGCCGCGCTCGCCGAAAGGCCGCGTGTTGGATTCCCAGCCGCCGATGGCGAAGCCGCCGACCTCGGGCTTGAGGTAGAAGTTGTTGTCGGGATCGCGCAGCGAGGTCAGCGTCTTGGGCAGATCCGGCAGCTTCTCGGTCACCATGTACTGGTGCTCGACGGCGGCGACCGGCATGCGCACGCCCATCATCTTGGCCACGTCGCGCGCCCAGATGCCGGCGGCGTTGACCAGCGTGTCGCAGGCGATGGTGCCGTGGTCGGTGACCACCGCGGTGGCGCGGCCATCCTTGACCACGATATCGGTGACGCGCACGCCCTCCACGATCTTCACGCCGCCCTGCCGCGCCAGTCGCGCCAGGCCTTGGGTCAGGCTGCTGGGATCGATGTAGCCGTCGGACGGGATGAATGCCGCGCCCTCGACGCCTTCCGTCGAGATGTACGGGAAGATCTGCTTGGCTTCGCTCGCCGACATCAAATGCAGCTCGAATCCGAAGCTGCGCGCCGTCGTCGCCGTGCGCTTGATCTCGCTCCAGCGATCCGGCGACGAGGCGAGCCGCAGCGAACCCACGGGATGCCAGTCGATGCCGTAGCCGAGCTGCTTCTCCATCGAGCCATAGAGCTCGACGGATTGCTGCATCATGCGGGTGAGGTTGCGCTTGGAGCGGAGCTGGCCGACGAGGCCGGCGGCGTGCCAGGTCGAGCCGTGGGTGATGCCGCTTTTCTCGACGACGAGCACGTCGCGCTCGCCCATCTGCGCGAGGTGGTAAGCGATCGAGCAGCCGACGGCGCCAGCACCGATGATGACGATGCGCGCCTGCGTGGGGATTCTTGGCTGAGTGTCGGTCATGCGCGTTCATGCTCCCTCTCCCCGCGAGCGGGGAGAGGGAGGAAGAGGGGTGATCATTCGGCGGCCTGTGCCTTGGGTGTGCCGCCTGTCATCTCGCCGAGATACCAGTCGACGAAATGCTGCACGTTGGCTTCCTGCGTGCGCGAGTAGGGGCCGGGCACGTAGCGCGGCGAGGTCACGCCCTGCTGGTTGGCCTCGCAGATGAACCAGTCCTGCTCCGACGTGCGCTCCCAGAACGGGGTGAGCTTGGCCGGGTCGTAGTCGCGACCTTCGACCGCGTCCTTGTGCACGAACCACCAGACGACGATCTCGCACGTGCTGGCGTCGACCGGCGTGATGCGGGTGGAGACCGCATGGTCGTCGCTGGCGTGCTGCCAGAAGTTCGGGAACACCGTCGTGCGCAAGGTGCCGTCGCTCCAGGCGTTCTTGTTTCGGAAGTGACCCATCAGCGGCGCCACCGGCGTGCCGTCGAGGCTCTGCGTCTTCCACCCCTCCATCAGGGGCGTGCGATGGGCGCGCCAGAAGGCGCCGGTCATGGCGGAAAAGGCGTCGCCGGTGTCGATGCCCAGGGCGCGGAAGCGGGCATTGGCCAGCTCGGTCTGCTTCACCACCTCCTCGGCCAGGCCGGGCATGATCCGGGCGACGTCGTAGGTCCCCTTGGTGTACTCGGGATGGGCGACGGGGCAGTGCAGGCACTCGCGATTGTTCTCGAAGACCAGCTTCCAGTTGGCCTTCACCGTGTAGCGGCGCTCGACCGCGACCTTGGCGTCGTACAGTCCTTGGTGCTTCAGTCGGCTGGCGAGGTCCTCGTGCGCGCGATCGAACGGCACGGGATCGTCCGAGAGATTGATCCACAGGATGCCTGATGTGTCGCGGAGGCGCACCGGGTGCAGGCCGAGCATAGATTCGGCGACGCCGAACTCGGCCAGGGTGCGGGTGGTGAGCTTGCCCTCGAGATCGTAGGCCCAGCCGTGATAGGGGCAGCGGAAGCCACGGGAGTTACCGGTCTCGGTGTTGCAGAAGCGCGCGCCGCGGTGGCGGCAGGTGTTGTGGAAGGCGCGGATCTCGCCGTCGCGTCCGCGCACGACGACGACCGAGTCCAGACCGATCTGCCAGGTCATCCAGTCGCCCGGGTTGGGCAGCATGCAGGCGTGGCCGACATAGAGCCAGTAGCGCGACCAGATGCGGTCCATGTCGGCCTGGAAGACCTCGGCGTCGATGTAGAACTCACGCGGCAGCGGCCCGCCATGGCGGTAGGCCGCGGTCAGCCCGGCGATCCGCTGCTGATCGAAGCGGTAGCCGCTGGGACGGGCGATAGGCATCGTGGTCAATCCTCGCGCGGTTTCGTCAGCCGGTCACATTTATCGTGCAGGGTCGCGGTTGTCAGGACCGGGCATCTGCGATGTAATAAATCTGAAACCGTCGTGGACTTCAAATGCTGGGCCGCGACGGTGCGGGCAGAGGGGGCATAACGATGATGGAAAAGTTGATGCGCGGTGGACTTGCCGCGCTGACGGCGGTCGCTGTCATGGCTGGCGGGACGGCGCTGGCGCAGAAGACCAAGCTCACCGTCTACACGGCGCTGGAGAACGACCAGCTCAAGGTCTTCAAGGACACCATCGAGAAGGCCGTTCCTACGGTCGAGATCTCCTGGGTGCGTGATTCAACAGGTGTCATCACCGCGCGCTTCCTGGCCGAGAAGGCCAACCCGCAGGCCGACATGGTTCTGGGTCTTTCGGGCTCGAGCATGGCGGCCTTCGCCAAGCAGGGCCTGCTCGAGCCTTACACGCCCAAGGGCATCGACGCGCTGAAGCCGGTCTTCCGCAGCGGTGCCAACCCCGAGACCTGGGTCGGCATGGACGCCTATCTGTCGGTGGTCTGCTTCAACACCGTCGAGGGCGGCAAGAAAAACGCGCCCAAGCCGGCATCGTGGAAGGACCTGACCAACCCGGCCTATGCCGGCTCGATCGTCATGCCCAACCCGGCCTCGTCGGGCACCGGCTACCTGACCGTCGCCGCCTGGCTGCAGATCATGGGTGAGGAAGCCGGCTGGAAGTTCATGGACGACCTGCACAAGAACGTCGCGGTCTACACCCACTCGGGCTCGGCGCCCTGCGTGCAGGCCGCCAAGGGCGAGCGCATGATCGGTATCGGCTTCGACATGCGCGGCGCGCGCGAGAAGACCGCCGGCGCGCCCATCGACCTGATCCTGCCCAAGGAAGGCGCGGGTTGGGAGATGGAGACCTCTGGCATCGTCAAGGGCCGCCCGGCCGCCAGCATCGCCGCCGCCAAGCTGGTGCAGGACTGGGTCGCCTCGCGAGAGGCCAACGAGCTCTACGGCAAGTACTACGCCATCGTCGCTCACCCGGAGGTCAAGGCGGCGCCGCCGAACTATCCGGAGGGCGCCGACAAGGCGATGATCAAGAACGACCTCGATTGGATGGCGTCCAACCGCGACCGCATTCTGGCGGAGTGGAACAAGCGCTACGACGGCAAGTCGGCGCCGAAGTAAGCGAAGGGGATCCAGGACATGCCGTATCTCGAGGTCGACCATGTCACCAAGAGGTTCGGCATGTTCACCGCCCTGGAGGCGGTGTCGCTGACGATCGAGCGTGGCGAGTTCGTCTGCTTCCTTGGCCCTTCGGGCTGCGGCAAGACGACCTTGCTGCGCGCCATCGCCGGCCTCGACCCGCAGACCAGTGGCACGATCCGGCAGGATGGCCGCGACGTCTCGGCGTTGCCGCCGTCGGAGCGCGATTTCGGCATCGTCTTCCAGTCCTACGCGCTCTTCCCCAACCTCACCGTTACCGACAATGTCGGCTACGGCCTGCGCAGCCGGCGCAAGCCGGCGGCCGAGATCCGGACGCGCGTCACCGAGCTGCTGGCGCTGGTTGGCCTGCCGACCCAGGGCGAGAAGTACCCGGCGCAGCTTTCCGGCGGCCAGCAGCAACGCGTCGCCCTGGCGCGCGCTCTCGCGACCTCGCCCGGCCTGCTGCTGCTCGACGAGCCGCTCTCGGCGCTCGATGCGCGCGTGCGCTCGCGCCTGCGTGGCGAGATCCGTGGTCTGCAGCGCCGCCTGGGCGTCACCACCATCATGGTGACGCACGACCAGGAAGAGGCGCTGACCATGGCCGACCGGATCGTGGTGATGAACCATGGCCGCATCGACCAGATCGGCACGCCGCAGGAGATCTACGGCAAGCCGGCCAGCGCCTTCGTCGCCGATTTCGTCGGCTCGATGAACTTCCTGCCCGGCCGCGCCGAGGGGCCTGGCCGCGTCGCGCTGGGCGGTGGTCCGGCGATCGATTGCGCGCACGAGGTGCCGACGGGCGGCGAGGTGCGTGTCTGCCTGCGGCCGGAGGATGTGCAGGTCCGCGGCATCACCGACAGCACCGCCAACCGCCTCGCCGTCACCATCGCCGAGCTGGAGTTCCTGGGCTCGTTCTGCCGCGCCACCCTGCGCACGGCGTCGCCCGACGTGACCCTGACGGCGGATTTCTCGATCAACCTGATGCGCGACCTCGATGTCGGCGTCGGCAAGACGCTCGATATCGCGCTGCCCGCCGACCGGCTGCGCGTGTTCGCGAGCGAGGCGGCGGGCTAGGGTATGACCCCAGGGCATTTGGATTGTCTTCGGGCCGCGCCGCTCCAGCGGCGCTCAAGAAGCGTCGCTGGAGCGACGCGGCCCAAAGAGCTTGGAAGCCGTCGCCCGGTCGGGGCGCGCCACTCCAGTGGCGCGTCTTGTCGATCGGTCGCCGCGCCACTGGAGTGGCGCCCACTGTCATCCCGAGCGCAGCGAGGGATCCTTCGCGCTGTTCAAGATCCCTCGCTACGCTCGGGATGACAATCGACCGGAAAGCGCGCTAGGTCATGACCCTGGCCGACGCGACGCTGGTCAAACCCAAAGCGTCGAGCGACGACCTCATCATGCGCGCCGGCATCGCCGTCGTGCTGATCCTGCTGGCGCTGTTCGTCGCCGCACCGCTGTGGACCCTGCTGTCCAAGAGCTTCCACAACGCCGACGGCAAATGGGTCGGTCTCGACAACTACATCCGCTACGTCTCGACGCCGGCGCTGATGCAGTCGCTGTGGAACAGCCTCTGGATCTCGCTCCTCACCACGGCGATCGTCGTGCCCATCGCCTTCGTCTACGCCTATGCGCTGACACGCACCTTGCTGCCGGGCAAGCCGCTGTTTCAGGCGGTGGCGCTGATCCCGATCCTGGCGCCCTCGCTCTTGCCGGCGATGTCCATGATCTACCTGTTCGGCAACCAGGGTATCCTCAAGCAGCTGCTGGGCGGCAGCGAGATCTACGGCGCCGGCGGCATCGTCGCCTCGCAGGTCTTCTACTGCCTTCCGCATGTGCTGATGATCCTGGTCACGGCGCTGTCGATGGCCGACCAGCGGCTCTACGAGGCGGCCGAAGCGCTGGGCGCCTCGCGCTGGCGCATCTTCTGGACGGTGACCTTGCCCGGCGCGCGCTACGGCCTGATCAGCGCGATCTTCGTCTGCTTCACCCTGGTGCTGACCGATTTCGGCATTGCCAAAGTGATCGGCGGGCAGTTCAACGTGCTCGCCACCGACGTCTACAAGCAGGTCATCGGCCAGCAGAATTTCGAGATGGGCGCGGTGGTCGGTCTGATCCTGCTGGCGCCGGCGGTGTTGTCGTTCTTCGCCGACCGCTACGCGCAGAAACGCCAGGTCTCGCTGCTCTCGGCGCGCGCTGTGCCCTATACGCCGAAACGGCAGCGCGGCCGCGACGCGCTGTTGTTCCTATTCTGCCTGCTGGTCGCCGGCCTGATCCTGGTGATCATCGGCATCGCCGGCTGGGCCTCGCTGATCAAGCGCTGGCCCTACAACCTCTCGCTGACGCTCGACAATTACGACTTCGAGAATTTCGACCCCACCGGCTGGGATCCGCTGTGGACCTCGCTGAAAATGGCGGCCTGCGCCGCCGCCATCGGCGCGATCTTCATCTTCACCGCCGCCTGGCTGCTGGAGAAAAGCCGCGGCTTCTACGTGGTGCGCGGCCTGGTGCAGTTCCTCGCCACCCTGCCGATGGCGGTGCCGGGCCTGGTGCTGGGCCTGGGCTACATCTTCTTCTTCAACGACCCGTCGAATCCGCTGAACTTCCTCTACGGCACCCTGGCGATCCTGGTGATCAACACCGCCGCCCATTTCTACACCGTGGCGCATGTCACGGCGGTCACGGCGCTGAAGCAGCTCGATGCCGAGTTCGAGTCGGTGTCGGCCTCGCTGAAAGTGCCGCTGCCGGTGACCTTCGTGCGCGTCACCGTGCCGATCTGCCTGCCGGCGATCCTCGACATCTTCATCTATCTCTTCGCCAACGCCATGACGACGGTCTCGGCGGTGATCTTCCTCTACGGCGCCGAGACCAAGCTGGCCTCGATCGCGGTGATCAGCATGGACGAGTCCGGCTTCAACGCCGCGGCGGCGGCGATGGCGATGTGCATCGTCTTCGTCTCGCTGGCGACGCGGCTGCTGCACCTGCTGCTGGAGCGCACGCTGCTGGCCAAGCTGCAGCGTTGGCGGAAGCGCTGACCGTCGCGCAGGCCGGCTCTTACCTTCCCCCGGAGGGGGAAGGTGGCGCGCGCAGCGCGACGGATGGGGGATGTTTCAAAGCACTCGGTGTCCGCCTTCGACATCCCCCATCCGCCCTTCGGGCACCTTCCCCCTCCGGGGGAAGGTAGTCGACCAAGTTAGTTCGGCTGGTACCGCCGATAGAATTCCCGCGTGCGCTTCTCGCCTATGTCGCAGCCCAGCGTGTAGCGGCGGTGGCCGCCCGGGCCGGGGGCGTGCGGATCGCGCCGGGTGCCCTCGGCGCTGTCGCGGCTCTGCGCGAACTGCAGCCCGGCGCGCGGCTCTGGCGCGACGTCGGCGATCTCCTGCAGGAGCTTCTTGCGGATCGCCTCGGCGAAGTTCTGGAAGTCGTTGGCGACGATCATGAAGGAGCGCGGGCCGCCGATGACGCAGCCCTCGTAGTAGCGGTCGAGGTCGGGGTCGTTGGGAAAGCCTGTGGGGTTGGGCCGGTCGTTGAAGATCGGCAGGCCGTTGATGGTGATGCCGCGGGCGATGGCGTCGTCGCGCGCCTCGGTCACCATGCCGCCGTCATTGTTCGAGCCGTCGCCGGATAGGTCGAGCACCTTGCGCTCGGGCACCCAGCGCAGGCGGTCGAACATCGGCATGGCGTAGCGGATCGCGCCTGTGATCGATGTGCGCATCATGCGCGAGATCGGCATGGTCTCGAGCTTGTGGGCGAAAGCCTCGATCGCCTGCTCGCTGTCGAGCAGAGTCCAGTCGACCACCAGGTTCTGGCGCCAGGCGTCCGACCACTCGTAGTAGGAGACGGCGATGCGGCCGTGATAGCCGCCGAGGATGGCGCGGCGGATCGCCGGATCGCGGAAGGCCTTGATATAGCCGTCGCGCTGCAGGCGACCTTCCTCGGCATCGACGCTGCCGGACACGTCGATCGCCAGCGCCAGCGCCAGGTCGATCTCCTGGTCGGGCTGGGGAGGCCTGGCGGTCTGGGCGAGGGCTGGCACGCAAGCGGCGAACGCCAGCGCCGTCAGCATGGCCATCAGCCACGCGAGGGGCCGCCGTCGGGCGGGTGCGTCAGCCATCAGCTGCCTCCATTCCAGTCCGCGGCCAAAAGCGTACGCCTGTCGAAACGGCGTGGGAAGCGGCGCTTCGGCGGGCTGGCGCGTATCCGCGGAACATGTTTGCCTTGGCCACCACGCAAACGCCGTGCCGCCCCCTATCGTTCAAAAGGGGGGGCGCACCACGCGCGGGAGGATGCCCATGGATCTGTCGCTCAGCCCCGAGGATCGCGCCTTTCAGGACGAGGTGCGCCGGTTTTTCGCGGAGAATCTAACGCCCGATCTGCGCGAGGCAGGCGCGCGCACCGGCGGTGTCTTCGCCGAGTTCGAGGCTGGCCTGCGCTGGCACCGCAAGCTGGCGAAGAAGGGCTGGTCGGCGACGACCTGGCCCAAGGAGTATGGCGGCCCCGGCTGGACGGCGACGCAGCGCTACATCTATTCGCGCGAGGCCACCGCCGCCGACGCGCCGCGCATCTTCAGCATGGGCGTGCGCATGGTCGGCCCGGTGATCATGAAGTTCGGCACGCCGGAGCAGAAGGCCAAGTACCTGCCGGGCATCATCTCCGGCGACATCGTCTTCTGCCAGGGCTACTCCGAGCCGGGCTCGGGCTCCGACCTCGCGTCGCTGAAGACCCGCGCCGACTCCGACGGCGACGACTACGTCATCAACGGCACCAAGATCTGGACCACCGGCGCGCATATCGCCAACCGCATGTTCTGCCTGGTGCGCACCTCGAGCGAGGGCAAGCCACAGGACGGCATCAGCTTTGTGCTGCTCGATTCGATGCAAACGCCCGGCCTCACCGTGAAGCCGATCATCACCTTGGCCGGCGACCACGAGGTCAACCAGGTGTTCTTCGATAACGTGCGCGTGCCCAAGGCCAACCGCATCGGCCCGGAGAACGCCGGCTGGACCGTGGCCAAGCACCTGCTGGAGTACGAGCGCGGTGGCGAGGCCTATACCCCCAACCTCTACGCCCGCATCGAGGACGTGCGGCGCATCGCGCGCGAGGAGGCGGCGAACAACGGCGGCCGACTGATCGACCAGCCGGAGTTCGCGCGCAAGCTGGCCGAGACCGAGATCTCGATCCAGGCGCTGGAGACCATCGAGCTGCAGGTGCTCTCCGACCTCAGCCAGGGCAAGAACCCCGGCGCGATCTCCTCGGCGATGAAGGTGCGCGGCTCCGAGACGCTGCAGTTCCTCGACGAGCTGGGCATCGAAGCGCTGGCGCACTACGCCGCGCCCTTCGAGCCCGAGGCCCGGGCGCTCGGCCGCAACGAGCCCACGGTGACACCGGACTATGCGCTCACCGCGATGCCGCTCTACCTCAACAACCGCGCCGCGACGATCTACGCGGGATCGAGCGAGGTGCAGCGTAACATCCTCGCCAAAGCGATGCTCGGCCTCTGATGTACGTCCTCCACGGTTTCAACCCTTCACCGTATTCGGTGAAGATGCGCGCGATCCTGCGCTATCGGCGGCTGCCGTTTGTCTGGAAGGGGACCGGCAATCCGCGCGACGAGGCGGTGGCGGCGGGGTTGCCGCCGGTGATCCCGGTGCTGCGCTTTCCCGACGGCCGGGCGATGAACGACTCGACGCCGCTGGCCTATGCGCTGGAGCGCGAGCATCCCGGCGAGCGCTCGATCATCCCCGATGATCCGATGCTCGCCTATCTCAGCGACCTGCTCGAGGATTTCGGCGACGAGTGGGTCACCAAGATGATGTTCCATTACCGCTGGTACTACGCGGCGGATCGCGACTTCGCGCAGACCTGGATCATCACCTCGCGCGATCCGGTCATGGCCGCCGGTGAACGGCGCGCCGGCATGAAGGCGTTCAACGATCGGCAGGTCGGGCGCATGGCGCTGGTGGGATGCACCGAGCAGAACCGGCCGGTGATCGAGGGCAGCTACCGCTTCGTGCTCGATACGCTCGATCGCCACGTGCGGGCGATTCCCTTCCTGTTCGGCTCGCGGCCGTCGCTGGCGGATTTCGGCCTGTACGGCCAGCTGCAGATCCTGTCGGTCGATCCGACGCCGATGGCCGAGATGCGGGCGCGCGCCGCCGATGTCTATTGCTGGTTGATGCGCCTCGACGATGCCTCGGGCGTCGAAGGCGAATGGCTCGACGGCCAGAAACCACTCCCGGAGCCTTTGCTGGCGCTGCTGAAGCATTGCGGCGAAACCTACCTGCCGTTCCTCGCCGCCAACATGCGGGCGTTGCGCGACGAGGCGCCCGAGTTCGACCTCGACGTCCTCGGCCATCGCTACAGCCAGGCGCCGTTCCGCTACCAGGGCAAATGCTACGACGCGCTGCACAAGAAGCTCGCGGCGTTGCCGCGCGATGTGCGCGCCAGGCTCGATCCTACGCTGGAGCGGACGGGCTGCCTGTCATGGCTGACCTAGGCCGCGCGCGCTGCGCGAGATAGAGGATCGTCAGCAGCGCGAGGTTGATCAGGTTGGCCAGCAACGCCAGCCGGAAGGCCCAGGTGTAGGAGCCGGTGTTGTCGAAGATCACGCCGCCCAGCCAGCCGCCCACCGCCATGCCGCACATCGCGAGGAACAGCACCACGCCCAGGCGCCAGCCGCCGATGCCCGGCCCGTAGAGCGCGCGCAGGTTCAGCGCGTAGCCCTGGACGATGGCGATGAACGGGATGCCGTGGATGGCGGACAGCGTGTAGATGCCCCACAGCGAGACGACGAACAGGAAGCCGACCAGCGCCACGATCTGGATCACCGAGCAGATCAGGCTGGTGGGCAGCGGGCCGATCTTGTCGGCCAGTCGGCCCATGACGAAGGTGCTGGCGATCGCCGTCAGCAGGATCAGCGACACGGCTTCGGCGCCACGGTCGGCGGCGAAGCCGAGATCGCCGCAGAATGCCACCATGTGCGCAAACGGCATCGCCATGGCGAGGCAGCAGCAGAACGAGGCGGCCGAGAGCAGCGCCATGATCGCCGGCGACGACATCGGCAACGCCGCGAGGTTCTCGCGCGCCGGCACGTTGCCCGGCCCACGGGCAATGGGCGCGCGACGCACGTAGAGTGCCCCGAGCGCCACGATCACCGCCGCGATCACGCCGAAGATCATCAGCGTGTCGCGCCAGCCGTAATCCGGCAGCAGCGCGCGGTAGACCTGCGGCCAGATGAATCCGCCCACCGCCGGGCCGACCGAGACGATGGCGACGGCGATGCCGCGACGACCCTCGAACCAGCCCTGGATGTTGTTGAGCATCGGCGTGAAGGTCGCCGAGTTGCCGAGAAAGCCCATCAGCAGTCCGTAGCCCAAGAACAGCGCGAGCTGACCGCCGCTCGAACCCAGCCAGGCGCCCAGCGCGATGCACGTGGCGGCGATCAGCAGCGGCACGCGCGGACCCAGCCGGTCCGACAGCCAACCCATCAGGATCCCGCCGGCGCCTCCGCCGATATAGGCCAGGGTGTAGGCGAGTGACGGCACCTGGCGCTGGCCGCCGAACTCCTGCGCCATCTGGGACATCGCGACGATCGGCAGAAAGGCCGAGCCACCGCCGGCGGCGATGCAGATCATCGACACCACGGCCAGTCGCCAAGCGTAGCCGCTCTCGATTCTAGGCGATGATGGGGACACGGTACCAACTTTACCCTTCTCCCCGCGCAGGCGGGGAGAAGGTGGCCCGCAGGGCCGGATGATGGGCTTCGCGGTCGTGCGACGAACGCTCGCGTCGTTGAGCGGCCGGAAGCCCCTCATCCGCCTCGCTGCGCTCGGCACCTTCTCCCCGCCTGCGCGGGGAGAAGGAGTATATCGTCATTGCGGCTTGTACCCGATGCCGTCGATGATGCCCTTCCAGTGCGCGAGGTCCTTGGTCATGCGCTCGCGCACATACTCGGGTGTCGAGGTCTCGACGTCGAGGCCGAGCTCGGTCAGCCGCTTTCGCAGGTCGGGCAGCGCCAGGATCGCGCCGAGCTCCTTGTTCCAGGCTTGCACGATCGCCGGTGGCGTCTTCGCCGCGGCGAGGAAGATGTACCAGCCCAGGATGTTGAGCTTGGGATAGCCGAGATCGGTGGCCGTCGGCAGATCGGGCGCAGCGTCGGTGCGCTTCTGGCCCGAGGTGAACAGCACCCGCACCTTGCCGGCGCGATGGTGCTCGAGGAAATCGGTGATGCCGCCGCAACCCGCCGCGATATGGCCGCCCTGCAGGTCGGCGGCCAGCGGCGCCGCGCCGCGATAGGGCACGGGCTCCAGCGGCACGCCGATCTCGCGGCCGACCATAACGCCGAAGAAGTGCGTGAAGGAGCCCAGCGCCGTGGTGCCGAAGCTCTGGCGTGTCGGGTTCTTCTTCAGCCAGTCGATGTACTCGGCCAGCGTGTTCACACCGATGCTCGGCGAGACCACGAAGGCGGTCTGCACCGTGCCCGCCAAGGTCAGCGGCGCGAAGTCGGTCAGCGGATCGAACGGCACCGCCGCCATGGTCAGCTTCTGCACGATGGTGGCGCTGGGGATGTAGATGATCGTGCTGCCGTCGGGCGGTGAGTTCTTCACCGCCTCGGCGGCGATGGTGCCGCTGGCGCCGGCCTTGTTCTCGATCAGCACGGTGCGGCCGGTGCGCTGCTTCAGCGGCTCGGCCATCAGCCGCGCCATCACGTCGGTGCCGCCACCGGCGGGGAAGCCGACAACGATCTTCAGCGTACCCTCGGGCAGCCCGGTCTGCGCCGCCGAGATGCTGGGCAGCAAAGGCGCGGACAGCGCGCCGCCCACGAGCGGCAGGGCGCGTCGGCGCGTCAACTTGATGGTCATGAGAGTTGTTTCCTCCGGTGGACTGTCATCCGACGAGACTCCACGCCATTTCGGCGCGTTCGCGCGCGGCGTTGCTCATCTTGATCGATTCGGCGTTGGCGGCGTTGCCGCTCAGCCCGCGGCGATAGACGCCCTGGGCGATCGCGGCCAGACGGTAGAGCGAGAAGGCGAGATAGAAGTTCCAGTTGTCGATGCGCTGGCGTCCGGTGCGCCTGCAATAGGTCTCGACGTACTCGGACTCGGTGGGAATGCCTGTGGCCGCGAAGTCGACACGCGCGTAACCGTGCGGCGGATCGGCCAGATGATAGCCGAGGCAGTTGTAGGCGAGGTCGCAGAGCGGATGGCCCAGCGTCGACAGCTCCCAATCGAGCACGGCCACGACGCGCGGCTCGGTCGGATGGATGATGATATTGCCCAGCCGGTAGTCGCCGTGGACGATCGAGGTCGGGTCCTCGGCCGGGATGTGCGCCGGCAGCCAGGCGGTGAGCTTCTCCATCGCCTCGATATGCTCGGTCTTCAGCTCGGCGTATTGCTTGCTCCAACGCGCGATCTGGCGCGCGACGTACTGGCCGGTGCGGCCGTAGTCGCCGAGGCCGACGGCGGCGACGTCGACCTGGTGCAGGCGCGCCAGCACCGCGTTCATCGAATCGAAGATCGCCGCGCGCTCGGCTTTCGACTGATCCGCCATCGCCGGGTCGTTGAAGATGCGGCCCTCGACGGCGTCCATGACGTAGAACATCTGGCCGATCACGGACTCGTCGGCGCACAGCACATGGGTGCGCGCCACCGGTACGCCAGTTCTCGCCAGCGCGGTGATCACCCGGTACTCGCGGTCGACCTGGTGCGCCGAGGCGACGAGCTGACCCGGCGGCTTCTTGCGCAGCACGAAGGCACGGCGCTGGCGGTCGTCCATCTCGGCCGAGAGGAAGAAGGTTGGATTAGAGTGGCCGCTGTCGAACTGCCGAACCTCGAGGCCGCCGCGATAGCCGGCGATATGGCGGGCGAGATAGGCATCGAGCTTGGCGGTGTCGAAGCGATGCCGCTCCATCACCGGGATCATGCTGGAATAGGTGGGCATCGGGCAGACCGTATGGCCGTCCGTTCAGCGGTGCAAACGGCCGTCCTGCGCGCCTCCCATGCGCGATCGTCGCATCGCTCTACGAAAGCGTCGCGGCCATCTTCTCGCCAATCATGACTGTCGTCAGATGCGTGTTGGCGCGGCAGTCGGCGGGCATCACCGAGGCGTCGACGACCCTGAGATTCTCCAGTCCCTGAACGCGGCACTCCGTATCGACCACGCATGTGGGATCGCCGAGACGACCCATGCGGCAGGTGCCGGCGGCGTGCTGCGCGTCGGTGGTCTCGGCCACCAGCAGGGCGTCGAGATCGCCGCCCTGGAGCTTCGCGGCGTCTTCCAACTTCATTTGCGTCATGCCGAAGACGATGGTCTCGGCGACGCCGGCGAAGGCGTGCTGGCGCAGCATCGCGACCTGGCGCGCGAAGCCGTCGCGCATGCGCAGGAGGTCGCGCTCGTCGCTGAGCATGTTCTCCTCGACGAAGGGATCGACATGCGGATCGGCCGACCGCAGGTGCACGGCGCCGCGCGAGTAGGCCTCGAAGATCGAGCAGGACAGGCTGCCGGGCAGGGCCTGGCCGTCGTCGCCAAAGCCGCGATGGTTCATCGCCAGGAAGATCATGTCGCGATGACCAGCGCCGGCCAGGCCCGAGCTCCAGGTCACGCAGACATTGGTGTGGCGGAAATCGATGTCGGTGGGGCGGTGCTCGGGCTTCAGCCTAACCTCGGCGCGCACGACGGGATGATCCATGAAGTGCCGGCCCACCGATGGCAGCGCATGGCGCACGGCGATGCCGTGCTCGGCCAATGATTCCGGATCGCCGATGCCGGAGCGCATCAGGATGGTCGGTGAATGCACGGCGCCGGCGCTGATCACGATCTGCTGGCCACGGTACGTCACGCGCTCGCCGCCGCGCAGCACCTCGACGCCCACGGCGCGGCGTCCGTCGAAGACGACGCGGTCGATCAGCGCCTCGCCGACGATGGCGAGGTTGTTGCGGCCGCGCGCCGGCTCGAGATAGCCGTCATTGGTCGACACACGGCGACGACCGGCGGCGCAGGTGATCGGATAATGCGCGACGCCGTCGCCCATCGGCGCGTTGAGGTCGTCGTGCCAGGGATAGCCCAGCGCCAGCGCCGCGTCGACGGCGGCGCGATCGATCGCGCCCCATTGCGAGCGCGGCGTGCGCCAGACCGGCAGCGGGCCGCCGTCGCCGTGCCAGGGCGAGCCGCTGAAATGCTCGTCGGCCTCGGCTTTGCGAAAGAACGGCAGCACGTCGTTGAACGACCAGCCTTCGCAGCCCAACGACTGCCAATGATCGAACGCGGCGGCGACGCCGCGGATGGCGATCTGGGCATAGACCGAGGACGAACCGCCCATGCCACGACCGCGCCAGTAGAGGCGCGGTTGCTGGCCCGCCGCGCGAAGCGCCATCAACCCAGGCCACTGGTACAGCGCCTGCAGGCGCGGCGGCACGATGATGCGCAGCGGGTTGATGCTGGCCATCTCCGGCGGCGTCTCGGCCGAGCGGAAATCCTTGCCGGCTTCTAACAACAGGACGCGCCGGCTTCCGTCCTCGCTCAGCCGTGCGGCGAGCGTGGCGCCGGCCGAGCCAGCGCCGACGACAATCACGTCGAAGGTTTCGGTCATCGATTGGCCAGGCGCCAGACGCGCTCCGGAGTAAGGGGCAACTGGATGCGCTCCTCGCCATGCGCGCCCAGCGCATCCATCACGGCGTTGAGCACGGCGGCCGGCGCGCCGTTGGTGGGCAGCTCGCCGACACCCTTGATGCCGAGGATGTTGAACGGCGCCGGCGTCGAGACCGTGACCTGCGCGAAATCAGGTACGTCGTCGGCGCGCGGCAGGGCGTAGTCCATCAGCGAGCCGGCGAGCAGCTGGCCACTCTCGCGGTCGTAGGCCGCGTCCTCCAGCAATGCGCCGCCGATGCCGGCGGCATATCCGCCGTGCAGCTGGCCGTCGAGCAGCAGCGGATTGACCACCGTGCCGACATCGACCGCCGAGGAGAAGCGCTCGATGACGACGCGGCCGCTCTCGGGATCGACCTCGACCTCGCAGATCGCGATCGCCGTGGGCCAGCTCTCGATCTTGTCGGCGAAGTCGGCACGGCCCTCGATCGCGCCCTTGCGTTCGGCGATCTCGAACAGGCCGACGCGCTTGTCTGTGCCGACGATGGTGAAGCTCCCGTTGGCGTATTCGAGATCGGCAGGCGCCACCTCCAGCATGTCCGAGGCTTGCTCGCGCGCCTGCGCGATCACCACGTCGGCGGCGCGCTTCATCGTGGCACCCGAGATGATCATGGACGACGAGCCGCCGGTGCCGCCACCGCGCGGCGCCTTCGATGAGTCGCCCTGCACGATTCGGATGCTGTCGGGGGCAACGCCCATCGCCGCGGCGATCACCTGGGCGTACACCGTGGCGTGGCCCTGGCCCTGGCTCTGCGTGCCGGTGATTGCCTCGATCGTGCCGTCGGCGTTCACGGTGATGATCGAGGTCTCGTCGGCCCAGCCGCCGGTGCCGTGGATATGGGCGGAATAGCCGATGCCGCGTTTGCGCCCGCGCGTCTCGCTGGCGCGGCGGCGGGCGGCCAGACCCGCGATGTCCGCTTTCTTGTTCACGGCGTCGAGCAGGGCGGCGTAGTCGCCGCTGTCGTAGGTGAACCCGAGCGGCGTGCGGTACGGGAACTTGTCCGGGGCGATGAAGTTCAGCCGGCGCAGTTCGGCGGGGTCGCGGCCGAGCTTGTGCGCAGCGAGATCGACGAGCCGCTCGACCATCACCAATGTCTCGGGCTTGCCGGCGCCGCGGAAGGCATCGACTGGCGCGGTGTTCGACAGCGCGCATTTCATGGCGATGTGGGCGGCGGAGATGTCGTAGAGGCCGGTCAGCACCTTGGCCATGCCGCCGGTGGGAATCGTCGGATTCACCGTCGAGACATAGGCGCCGAAATTCGCTACCGCATCGACGCGGATGGCGAGGAACTTGCCGGCCGCGTCGACCGCCAGCTCCGCCGTCGCGATCAGATCGCGCGCATGCGTGTCGGCGAGGTGATGCTCGCCGCGCTCCTGCGTCCAGCGCACGTCGCGCCGCAGTTGCAGGGCGGCGAAGCTCACCAGGATCTGCTCGGGGTAGGGCGGCAGCTTGGGCCCGAAGCCGCCGCCGACGTCATGTGTCACCACCCTGAGACGCTCGCGCGGGATCTTCAGGATGCCGGCGATCGTGCGCTGCAGGAGGTGCACACCCTGCGACGGCGTCACCAGCGTGACCACGCCGCTGGCCTGGTCATATCGCGCCAGCGCCGCGCGCGTCTCGAGGTAGCTGGCGAGGATGCGGTTGGCGCGTTGCTCGACGCGCACCACGTGCGCGGCTTTGGCGAAGGCGGCGCTGGACGCGGCCTCATCGCCGCGCCGCCAGTCGCACAGCAGATTGCCGGGCGCTTCGTCGTGCACCACGGGCGCGCCGGGTTTTAGCGCGTCGTCGCCGGCGACGACGGCGTCCAGTGTCTCGTAGTCGATCTCGACCAGCTCGGCGCCATCGCGCGCCTGCTCCAGCGTATCGGCCACGACCATGGCGACGATCTCGCCGACATGGCGCGCCTTGTCGGGCGCGATCGGCAGGCGCGGCGGCTCGATATGGCGCTGGCCGTCGACGCCCTTGATCTCGACCACCGCGGGATTGTGGCCCAGGCCCGCGGCCGCGATATCCGCGCCGGTGAACACGCCGCGGACGCCCGGCGACGCCTTTGCCGCCGTGGTGTCCGCGCCGTTGATGCGCGCATGCGCGTGGGGCGAACGCACGAACACCGCATGCAGCGCGCCGGGCGCCGCGACATTGATCGTGTAGCGCCCGCCGCCGGTGAGCAGGCGGGGGTCCTCCAACCGTCGCAGCGGCTGGCCGAGTCCGGGAAGCGTGTCGTAGGGCATGGTCCTTGTCTTGCTCGCGTATGGCTTGATTTCCTTCTCCCCGCGAAGGAAGACACCTACGCCGCCAGCACCTTGCTGAAGGTCTTCAGCGCGGTGTCGATGTCGTCGGACGTCACGTCGAGATGGGTGACGACGCGCACGGTCTTGGGTCCGAAGGCGCCGATGCCGACGCCGTGCTCCTTCATCGCCGCCATCAGCTTGGGCGCGGTCCAGCCAGGCTTGGTGACGTCGAAGAACACCAGGTTGGTCGGCATCGCGTCGGGATCGATCTCGATGCCCTTGATATTGGCCAGACCCTCGCTGAGCTTGCGCGCATTGGCGTGGTCCTCGGCCAACCGGTCCCAGTGATGGTCCAGCGCGTAGAGGCCGGCGGCGGCGATGATGCCGGACTGGCGCATCGAGCCGCCGAGTTGCTGCTTCACGCGCCAGGACTGATGGATGAAATCCTTCGGCCCGGCGAGCACGGCGCCGACCGGCGCGCCCAGACCCTTGGTGAAGTCGATCCACAGCGTGTCGCAAGGCGCGGCGTAGGCCGATGCCTTGATACCGCTCCTGACGCAGGCATTGGGCAGACGCGCGCCGTCCATATGCAGCTTCAGCCCGCGCCGCTTGGCCACCTCGCCGACGGCCTCGATCTGCTCCAGCGGCCACAGCGAGCCGCCACCGCGGTTCGACGTCTGCTCGATCTCCAGCAACCGGGTGAGCGGCGAATAGCGATTGTTGGGGTCCTTGATCGCCGCCTCGGCCATGGCGGCGGTGTAGATGCCGTTGGGCCCGTCGAGCGGATGGAACATCACGCCCGAATTGGCGCCCGGTCCGCCGCCCTCGGAGGTGATGATGTGGGCGGTGCGGTCGCAGATGATCTCCTCGCCCGGCTTGCAGTGCACGCGGATCGCGATCTGGTTGGCCATCGTCCCTGAAGGCAGGAACACCGCGTCTTCCTTGCCCAGCAGCGCGCAGACCTTCTCGCGCAGGCGGTTGACGGTGGGATCCTCGAACTTCTGCTCGTCGCCGACCTCGGCCTCGGCCATCGCCTTGCGCATGGCGGGCGTCGGCTTGGTCTTGGTGTCGCTGTAGAGGTCGATGAAACGGTTGGACATCTGAAGGTTCCGATCTGCGGTCAGTCGTACGGGTCGGCATTGAACGGGTCAGGCCGGCGGCGAACAATAGCCGGACCAGCGAGGAGTCGCCATGACCAGCACCGCCGCCAGACCCGCGCCCGACGCGACCGAAGTGCTCCACACCGTCGACGGGCCGATCGCGACCATCACGCTCAACGCGCCCCAGCGCATGAACACCATCTCGCGGCCGATGCTGGAGGCGCTGTCGATGGCGCTGCTCGACGCCCAGGCCGACCCCGAGGTGCGGGTGATCATCCTCACCGCCGCCGGCGACCGCGCCTTCTGCGCCGGCCTGAACCTGGAGGCGCAGAAGACCGGCACCGACAGCATCGGGCTGAACCAATCGTTGACGCGCACGACCATCGACCTGCGCGACACGCCGCCCACGGTGCTGCACAACCTCGACAAGCCCGTGGTCTGTGCGCTCAACGGCTCGGCCGCCGGCTACGGGCTGGATCTGGCGCTGGGTGCCGACATCCGGGTCATGTCGGCCGGAGCCAAGCTCGCCGCGTCCTACGCCAAGCGCGCGGTGCTGCCCGAGTCGGGCGGCACCTGGTACCTGCCGCGTCTGATCGGCTGGTCGAAGGCGGCCGAGCTGATCTTCACCGGCCGTACGCTGAGCGCCGAGGAGAGCCTGAAGCTCGGCCTGGTCTCGCATGTCGTGCCAACCGGCGAGGTGATGGGCGTCGCCCGTGGCATCGCCGCCGAGATCGCCGCCAACGCGCCGCTCGCCGTTCAGGCGGCCAAGCGGATGATGCGCATGGCCTGGAACGAGCCCTTCGGCGAGCATGTGCACCACGTCTTCCTGCAACTGCTGCCGCTGTTCGGCACGCATGACTTCAAGGAGGGCATCGCCGCCTTCATGGAAAAGCGCACGCCTGATTTCAAAGGGCGCTGAGCGTCAATCCATCACGATGGCGACGCGGCCGGCGATCTCGCGGTTGAGGATCGCGCGCATCGCCTGCGGCGTCTCCTCCAGCCTGAAGATGCGATCAACATGCGGGCGTAGGCGGCCCGCCTCGACATGCTGGTGGATCCAGCGCCACGTCGCCTGCATGCGCTCGGCTTCCTCGAAGCGCGCATCGTGCGGGCTCCAGCCGATGTAGTAGTCGAGATTGACCCCCACGACGGTGATGTTTTTCACCAGCAGGATGTTCGCGGGGATCGTCGGAATCGTGCCCGACGCGAAGCCGATCGGGCAGATGCGGCTCTGCGGCGCCATGCAGCGCAGCGACTGGGTGAAGACATCGCCGCCGACGGGATCGTAGACGGCATCGACGCCGCGTCCGCCGGTCAGCCGCAGCACCTCCTCGCGGAACGGGCCGGCGCGGTAATCGATGACGTGATCGGCGCCATGCTCCTTGGCAAAGGCGCATTTTGCGGGACCGCCCGCGGTGGCGATCACCTTGGCGCCCAGGATCTTGCCGATCTCGACCGCGGCCATGCCGACACCGCCAGCCGCGCCGTGCACCAGCAGCCATTCGCCGGCCTTCAGGTCGATGAAGCAGGGCCAGGTCAGCGTCGCGGCCGAGGTCGCGTAGGAGAGCAGCAGCGGCACCGTGCGCACGAAGTCCAGGGATGGTGGCTTGGGTGAGACATTGAACTCCCACGCCACCGCTTCCTCGGCGCAGCCGCCCCAGTCGAGCGCGGCCATCACGGCGTCGCCCGGCTTGAAGCGCGTCACCTCTGATGTGACCTCGATGACTTCGCCGGCGGCTTCGGTGCCGGGTGTGAACGGGAAGGGCGGGCGGCGCTGGTACTTGCCGGCGATCACCAGCGAGGTGGCGAAGCTCACGGCGCTCGCCTTGATGCGGATGCGCAATTGGCCGGGCTTGAGCGGCGGGCGCTCGACTTCCTCGAGCCGCAGCGACTCCGGCGGTCCCCATTCGCGACAGACGATGGCGCGCATCGGCAACCTCTACCCGCCGCTACGCCCCGATGGCGCCGACGATCGCGACCGAGCAGACGTTGCGCTGGGGAAAGCCGCCGAGATTGTGCGTGAGGCCCAGCCGCACGTCGGGGCGCTGGCGCGCGCCGGCGCGGCCCTGCAGCTGCAGGTACATCTCGTAGAGCATGCGAATGCCTGAGGCGCCGATGGGATGGCCGAAGCATTTCAGGCCGCCGTCGATCTGGCACGGGATCTTGCCGTCGGAATCGTAGAAGCCGTCGAGCACATCCTTCACCGCGCCGCCCTCGGGCGAGATGTGGAGGTCCTCCATGGTGACCAGCTCGGTGACGGAGAAGCAGTCATGGCACTCGACCAGGCTGATCTGCCCGCGCGGGTCGGTGATGCCGGCTTCGCGGTAGGCCCGGGTCGCGGCGTGCCGGGCGGTCGCGAAGTAGGAGCCGTCCCAGGTGTTGAAGCGCTCCTCGACGCCGTTCGAGGCGGCGATCTGCAGCGCCTTCACCGTCACCAGGTCGCGCTTGCCCAGCGCCCGGGCGATCTCCGGCGTGGTGACAATGGCGCAGGCCGCCCCATCGCTGACGCCGCAGCAATCGTAGAGCCCGAGCGGATCGGCGATCAGCGGCGCGTTGAGCACATCAGCCTCGGTGATCGGCCGCTGCAGATGCGCCTTGGGATTGCGCGCGCCATTGGCGTGGCTCTTCACCGAGATATGCGCCATCGCGCGCTTGAGATCGTCCCGGCTGATACCGTGCTTGGCGCGATAGGCCGAGGCAAGCTGCGCGAAGCTGCCCGGCGCCGTGAGGTTGGCCCACCACAGCGGCGGCGCGAGGCCCGCGGTCAGGCCCGGCAGTCCGCCGAATCCGGTGTCCTTCAACTTCTCGACACCCATGGCCAAGGCCACGTCGACCGCGCCGGCGGCCACCGCGTAGACCGCCGACCGAAAGGCGTCCGATCCCGATGCGCAATAGTTCTCGACGCGGCTGACCGGGATGTAGTCGAAGCGCAGCGTCTCGGACAGCGGCAGACCGGACTTGCCCACGCTGACCTCGTCCAGGCAGGTCGACAGCCACGCCGCCTCGATCCGCGTGCGCTCCATGCCCGAGTCGGCCAGAGCCTCCTGGAAGGCGTCGACCATGAGTTCCTCGGCGCCCTTGTCCCAATGCTCGCCGAAGCGCGTGCAGCCCATGCCGATGATCGCCACCTTGTCGCGGATGCCGGATGCCATCGGAGATCTCCTCGCGGTGGGAGTGACGTCAGGAGAGGGTGACCGGCAGCGCCTTCAGCCCACGCAAGATCAACGAGTCATGCCAGTCCGGATCGCCGCTGGCGAGCCCGATGTCGGGGAAGCGCTCCGCCAGTCGCGCGGCGGCGATCTGCGCCTCCAGCCGCGCCAGCGGCGCGCCGAGGCAGAAATGGATGCCGTGGCCGAAGGTGAGATGCGGGTTGGGATCGCGGCCGATATCGAAGCGCTCGGCCTCGGCGAAGGCCTGGGGATCGCGGTTGGCGGCGTTCATGAAGGCGAAGACGCGCTGGCCGCTCTTGATCGCGCGGCCGGCGAACTCGATGTCGCCCGAGGCGACGCGCGCCAGCGCACCCGATGGTCCGTCGTAGCGCAGCCATTCCTCGACGGCGCGCTGCGCCAGCGACGGGTCGGCCTTCAGCCGCTCCCATTGGTCACGGAAACGCATGGTGTAGAGAAAGCCGTTGCCGATCAGGTTGGTGGTGGTCTCGTGGCCGGCGAAGAGCAGCAGGATCGCCGTGCCGATCACTTCGTCGGTCGTGAGCGCGTCCTTCTCGTCGCGCGCCAGCACCAGCTGGCTCAGCATGTCGGCGGTGGGCGCGGCGGTGCGCGCCTCGACCAGGCCGCGGAAATAGCCGGCCATCGACCGCGCGCCTTCCTCGGCCCTGAGGTACTTGTTGCCAGCGACCTGCGCCGTGCCGATGAACAGCGCGATATCGTCAGACCACACCTTCACCCGCTGAAGGTCGGCGCGCGGCACGCCCAGCATGTCCATGATCACGCTGGCCGGCAGCGGGTAGGCGAAGTCGGCGATGTAGTCGACGTTCTCGCCGCGTTTGGCCTTCGCGGCCATGCCGTCGAGCAGATCCGCTATGATGCTCTCGATATTGAGCCGCAGGTTCTCGACGGCGGTGGGCGTGAAGACCTTGTTGAACAGTCGGCGCAGGCGGGTGTGGTCGGGCGGATCCTTGAACACCATCCAGTGATTGAGATAGCGCGCCAGGTTCTCGATGCCGCCGCGCTGGTACTCGGGATTGGTCTTGAAGAACGGCGTCAGGCGGTCGGCCGAGATCTCCTTGTTGTTCAGCGCCACGCGCTTGACGTCGTCGTAGCGCGTGACGATCCAGGCCTTCATCGCCGGCGACCAGTGCACCGGATCGTCCGCGCGCAGGCGCGCGAACTCCGGGAACGGATTGGCGTTGGTCTCGGCGCGGCCGAGGTCGAAGACGTAGGTCATGGGGCGATGTTAACGCCGGCGCTTTTACCAAACAAGTGTTTGGTATACATTGCGCCTATGGCGCGTACCGCGACAATTCATGCCGATAACCGTCGGGACGAGCTGCTGCGTGCGGCCGCCCGCCTGTTCGCCCGCAGCGGTTTCGAGGCGACGTCGATGCGCGACATCGCCGGCGAGGTCGGCATGATCGCCGGCTCGATGTACTATCACTTCCCGTCGAAGGACGACCTGATCGCCGCGGTCTATGCGCGCGGCGTGACGCAGATCACCGAGGCGGTCCGCGCCGCCATCGACAGTGCCCGCGCGCCATGGGACCGGCTGGAGGCGGCCTGTATCGCGCATCTACAGGAGCTGCTCGCCGAGAACGCCTTTGCCCGTGTGATGACGGCGGACTTGTCGCGATTGCCGCCCGCCCTGAGGCGGCGGCTGGTGGCGCGACGCGATGCGTATGAGGCGCTTTTCGTCGAGATCCTGGACGTCCTGCCGCTGCCGGCCGGCACGGACCGCCGGCTGCTGCGCCTTCACATCCTCGGTGCGCTCAACTGGACGCCGACATGGTATCGCGCCGGCGGCCAGCCGCCGGCCGCGATCGCCGGCGCGTTGGTGGCGTCTTTGCGCCGCGGCTAGGCGGGGCCTGCGAACAGCAGCAGATTGCCGTCGGGATCGCGCACGATGAACGTGCGGGCGCCCCAGGGTTCCTGCCGCAGCGACTGGAAGAAGTCGACGCCCGCGGCCTGGAACTCGAGAAACAGCGCCTTGATGTCCGCCGCCGTGCCCAAGGTGAACGACGCGCCGAGGATTTGCTCGCGTTCGCGGATACCCTCGACGAAGACGGCATCGCGGACGAGGCGGAGGTTGACCAGCGCCGCACCGCGCCGGACCTGGCCGTAGAACGGCGGTTCGCCATAGGCGAAGACGGGCTCGAAGCCGAGCTTCCCCATGAAGAAGGCTCGGCTGGCGGCGAAATCGCGCACCACGAGGTTGGGCTCGGCCGCCTGCAGAACGGGCGAAGCGGGGAGGGCGGCGGTCTTGTCGGTCATGGCATGCACTCCTGATGTGAGCGCCTGCCAACTCTCGAACCCCTGCTGGCGCGCCACCAGCTCCTGGGCGTCGGCGAGCCGGAAGCGGTGCGCCAGCACCGCGCGATCGTCGAGATCGCGGAAGCGCGGCAACACGGCGCGGATCTGCGCCGCGACGGTGTGATGGCCGTCACGGTGCCAACGCAGGTAGAGCTTGGCTTGCTTGCGGAGGTTTTCGAGATTCGGCATGGGCGCAGTGACGGGACGGATCAGTAGGTGGGCATCGCCCCTTCGGCATCGCGCCGTTGCGCCCTACAGCAGCCTCGTCAGGATGGGACGTCGGTCAGACCCTGTCAACGCGGCGACAGGCGGCACACCGCCTCGATATTGTGGCCATCGGGATCGAGCACAAAGGCGCCATAGTAGTGGGCGTGATAGCGGGGCCGCAGTCCCGGAGGGCCGTTGTCGCGACCGCCGGCCGCCATCGCCTCGGCGTAGAATCGATCGACCACCGCCCTGTCCGGGGCGAAGAAGGCGACATGGGTGCCGGTCTGCACGCTGGCGCGCTGGCCGATCCAGAAGAACGCCTTGGGGTGGACACCGTATCCGGCGTCGTTTGCACTCTCGGCGTACAGGCGCTCGACGCCGAGCGGCCGCAGCGCCCGGTCGTAGAACGCTTTCGACCGTTCGATATCGGTGACGCCGAGACTCACATGATCGAGCATGGTGCGCTCCATTGTGCTTTCCGCGCCACACCATATCGCCGAGGGACCCGGCGGGGGTGAGGGATGGTGAACCTTTATCGGGTTATCACCGTCACGCGCGCGGACGGTCTATAACGGAAAATCCCTCACCATCCCTCACCCCCCCTCCCGAGGCGACCGCGTATGGCCTGAACGACCACCAACCTGATGCTGAGGAGGCCGCGCTTGCGGCCGTCTCGAAGCATGGGCAACAGGCACCGAGCGGCTTGCCCACCCTTCGAGACGCGCCGCTTCGCGACGCTCCTCAGGGTGAGGCTGGAGCCGTGTGCGATAGCCCTGCCCCCCAGATTAGCCTCCCTAACGGCGTCTTCGGACGGCGCCTCAGTTCAGCCGTCCTTATGCCAGGGTCCGAAGGGCGGCATATCCTGGCTGGGCTTCATCGGGAAGGCCGGCGGCCGCTTCTCCATGAAGGAGCGCACGCCCTCCTGCGCGTCGCCCTTGGCCATGTGGGCGATGCAGGCGATGTCGATGCCCAGCGCGTCCTGTGGATCCTGCGCGCCCAGCATGCTCCACATCAGCTGGCGGTTCATCGCCGCGGCTACTGGCGAAGTGTCGGTGGCGAACTTGCGCGCCAGGGCCTTGGCCGCCGGCAGCAGCTCCTCGGGCGCGTGCACGGAGCGCACCAGGCCGCCCTTCAGCGCCTCCTCGGCGCCGAAGATCTCGGCCGACATCACCCATTCCTGGGCGCGCTGCATGCCGACGAGGCGCGGCAGGTACCAGGAGCTGCCGGCCTCCATCACCATGCCGCGCTTGTTAAAGACGAAGCCGATGCGCGCCGCGCTCGACATCAGCCGCAGATCCATCGGCAGGCACATGGTGATGCCGACGCCGACGGCGGCGCCGTTGATCGCCGCGATCACCGGCTTGAGCGAGCCGGCGATAGCCGTGGTGATCGAATCGCCCTGGCGGCGCTGCTGCGGCTTCTCCCGGCCTTCGCCCCAGACCTGGAAGCTGCCGCTGCCGCCGGAGATGTCGGCGCCGGCGCAGAAGGCGCGGCCGGCGCCCGTCACGATCACGGCGCGGATCGCGTCGTCCTGGTTGATGCGGCCGAAGATGTCGAGCATGTCGCGCGACATCGCGGGGTTGAAGGCGTTGAGCTTGTCCGGCCGATTGAGCGTAATGGTCAGCACGCCATTGTCGATCTCGGTCAGCAAGGTCTCGTAGGTCTGCATCGTCGTGTCCTCCGCTGGGCCCGGAGTGTCGACGCGACATGTTTCTGGAGCAAGCGCCGGTGTTTCGACAGGCGAGGCGCGATAGGCGTTGCCACGGTGCGGACCATCGGGGACGATGCGCGCCAACGCATTCCGGAGGGAAGAAATGGCCGAGCTGATCGAGACGATCGAGGATGGCGTCGCCACGCTGACCATGAACCGGCCCGAGGCCATGAACGCGCTGTCGGGCGCGATCATGGGCGGGCTGCTCGACGCGCTGCCGCGGCTGGCGGCCGATCCCAAGGTCGGCTGCGTCGTCGTGCGCGGCGCCGGCAACAAGGCGTTCTGTGCCGGCGGCGATGTCAAGTCGATGGCCTCGCGCAACACGCACGAGCAGAGCTACGAGGAGAAGGTCAACCACCTGCGCTCGCGCATGGAGGTCTCGGAGATCCTGCACGAGATGCCCAAGCCGACCATCGCCATGGTCAACGGCGTGGCCGCCGGCGCCGGGCTGTCGATCGCGCTGGCCTGCGACATGCGCTTCGCCGCCAAGAGCGCGCGCATGACGACGGCGTTCGCGAAGGTCGGCTTCTCGGGTGATTTCGGCTCGCACTACTTCCTGCACAAGCTGGTGGGCACGGCCAAGGCGCGCGAGCTCTATTTCACCGCCGAGATCCTCAACGCCGAGAAGATCGAGAAGCTCGGCCTCGCCAACTGGATCGTCGACGACGACAAGCTCGAGGCCGAATGCATGGCCTTCGCCAAGAATCTGGCCGCCGGTCCGCGCGTCGCCTGGTGGCACGTGAAGCACAACATGAAGGTCGCCGAGGAGGGCTCGCTCTCGGCCGCGCTCGACAGCGAAGCCTCGCGCATGATCCGCACCGGCGAGACCGAGGACCACAAGGAAGCCGCCCGCGCCTTCGTCGAGAAGCGCGCACCGCAGTTCAAGGGCCGTTAGACGCCATTACCTTCCCCCGGAGGGGGAAGGTGCCCGAAGGGCGGATGGGGGATGTCGAAGACGGACTCAGGAGTCGTTGAGGCATCCCCCATCCGTCAGCGCTACGCGCTGCCACCTTCCCCCTCCGGGGGAAGGTAGAAAGAACACCCAAGGAAAACCATGAGCGATCTTCTCACCCGCAACGAGGATGGCGTCCTCGTCATGACCATGAACCGGCCCGACGCGATGAACGCGCTGACGTCGGAGATGACGGCGTTGATGCTGGACGCGCTGCGCAACGCCGTCGACAACGACGATGTCGGCTGCGTGCTGGTCACCGGCGCCGGCCCGCGCGCCTTCTGCAGCGGCGGCGACGTCAAGGCGATGGCCAGCGGCAGCAAGAACGCCGGCAGCTTCGAGGCCAAGGTCAACGACCTGCGCGGTCGCATGGAGGTCTCGCGCCTGCTGCACGAGATGCCGCTGCCGACTGTCGCCATGGTCAACGGCGTGGCGGCGGGCGCCGGCCTGTCGATCGCGCTGGCCTGCGACATGCGCTTCGTCGGCCGCTCGGCGCGCATGACAACGGCGTTCGCGAAGGTCGGCTTCTCAGGCGACTTCGGCGGCCACTACTTCCTGCATCGCCTGATCGGCACCGCCAAGGCGCGCGAGCTGTACTTCACCGCCGACATCCTCGACAGCAAGCAGATCGAGGCGCTGGGCCTGGCCAATCGTATCGTCGACGATGCCGCACTGGAGGCCGAGACCATGGCCTTCTGCAAGAAGCTGGCGGCCGGGCCGCGCGTCGCCCACGCGCTGATGAAGGGCAACATGAAGATCGCCGAGGAAGGTACCTTGATCGAGGCGCTCGACGGCGAGGCCTGGCGCCTCACCCGCGCGCGCGATACCGAGGACCACAAGGAAGCCGCGCGCGCCTTCGTCGAGAAGCGCAAGCCGGTGTTCAAGGGCCGTTGATCTAAAGTAGTGGAGGCAACGATGCGTTTCCGTCAGGGCGTGTTCGTGGCGCGCGATCTCGAGACCAGCACCGCCGAGCTCTGCGATGTCCTCGGCATCGAGGTCGCCTATCGCGATCCCAGCGTGGGCAAGTGGGGCCTCGCCAACGTCGTCTGTCCCACCGGCATCGATTTCCTGGAGATCGTGGCACCAACGCGCGACGGCACCTCGGCCGGCCGCTACCTCGATCGCCGCAACGGCGACGGCGGCTACATGGTGATCCTGCAGGTGCCCGACGCGATCCCGCATCGCGAGCGCGTCACCGCCCTGGGCGTGCGCGCCGTCGAGCAGAAGAACCTGCCCCAGTACCGCTACACCCACTTCCACCCCAGCGACACCTCGGGGGTGCTGCTGTCGATCGACTCCGTGCACGCGCCAGGCGGCGCTGACGTCGCGAAGTTCTGGCCGCCGGCGAGCAATGGCTGGACCAAGCACGAGCGCAGCGACGTCACCAAGGGCCTGGCCGGCGTCGAGATCCAGCATGTCGACCCGGCCGGCGCGGCGACGACCTGGTCGCGCATCCTCGACAGGCCGGTGACCAAGCGCGGCGACGCGCAGGTGATCGCCATCGACGGCGGCGAGATCCGCTTCGTCGCGGCGGCGGACGGACGCGGTCCGGGCGTTTCGGCCTACGATGTGAAGGCCGCCGACAAGGCACGCGTGCTCGCGGCAGCGGACAAGCGCGGCAAGCGGCGCGGCGACTCGCAGGTCGAGGTTTGCGGCTGCCGGATCAATCTCGTGTGACGTCTTGCTGATCGTCGGCAACTATCTGTCGCCCTATGTGCGCAAGGCGCTGGTGTGCCTCGAGCTCAAGGGCATCGCCTACGAGATCGACCCGATCGTGCCGTTCTACGGCGACGACCGGTTCTCCAACCTCAGCCCACTGCGCCGTATCCCGGTCCTGATCGACGGCGACCTGGTGCTCACCGACTCGTCGGTGATCTGCCAGTACCTGGAGGAACTGCAGCCGTCGCCGCCGCTGCTGCCCGCCGATATCCGCGATCGCGCGCGAGCGCGCTGGCTGGAGGAGTTCGCCGACACCCGCATGGGCGACGTCTTCATCTGGCGCCTGTTCTATCGCGTCGCCGTCGGGCCGGCGGTCTGGGGCGACAAGCGCGACGGTGAGCAAGTGGCGCGCACCCTGGCAGAGGACGTGCCCGCGGTGCTCGACTATCTCGAGGCCGAGGCGCCGGCCGAAGGATTCCGCTTTGGCGCGCCGACCTTGGCCGACATCGCGCCGGCCTGCTTCATCCGCAACGCCAACCTCTCACGCGTCCAGATCGACGCGACGCGCTGGCCGCGAACGGCGGGCTGGATGGCGCGCACCCTGGCGCTGCCGGTGTTCGAAAAACTGGCGGCGCTGGAGAACGCCACCGCGCGCCGGCCGATCGCCGAACACCGCGAGGCGCTGCGGGCGGCCGGAGCGCCGATCAGCGCCTCGACCTACGGCACGGCGACGCCGCGCCGCGGCGTCATGCCGATTTAGCCGCGCGCGCCTTCGACATCGCCCACGTGTCGGTGTCGGTGCTGGCGGCCTGGCTGTTCAATCCGGTCGTGTTCCGTGGATTTTTTCATCGCGTCCCCGTACGACTGTCTCTTCGGACAGGCACGGGGCTGGGGGTGAATAGGGCTCGCCCTCGTCGTACTCGCCTCGCCGGTGACGCTGATCGTGACGACCATCGCGATGATTGTCCGCGCGATCGTGCGCAGCATTGAACCAGAACTCGCTCCAGGCGCTCGTTGAAATCCGCGGCCGGCGTATCAATCTGAAGTGAGCCACACACTCGTGTCCGATAAGGCGCCGCTGCGCCTTCTTGCGGCCATAGTGTGGCGTTGGCCTTTGCCAGAACCCTAAGCGACCGGGAGCGATCATGAGACGAGTTCAGGCATGCTTCCGTGCCGCCCCCCGTCTCAGCATTGTGTTCCTTCTTGCGGTCTTCGGATGGTCGGCGTCGGCGCAGGCCCATACTCTCGAGGTCACCATCAATGTCATCGGTGACGAGTCGATAGGCCGCGAGCTCAAGAAGCTGATCGAGGAGTCCGCTAAGGACCAAGGTGCCACCGATGGCGCTGGCGCGCTGCAGCGCACCCGCACGCAGGTCCAGCGCGTCACCCTGGCGCTGCGCTCGAAAGGTTTCTACGCGGCGAGCGTCGATGCGACCATCGCCGGCCGTCGGGTCGAGGATCCTGCAACGCTCGACGGGCTTGAGGCGTTACCCCCAGACCAGAAGCTGTCGGTGGCATTTCAGGTCGAGACCGGGCCCTTGTTTCGCATATCCAAGATTGACATCGAGGGCGCATCGCAGATCGAGCGCGGGAAACTGCGGCTGGCGACAGGCGATCCCGCCGAAGCGTCGCAGATTCTCAGCGCCGAGGAGGATGTGCTGGCGCAGCTGCGTCAGCGCGGCCACGCCTTGGCCGCGGCGGGACGGCGTGAGGTGGTGGTCGATCACGCTACGCAGAAAGTCGACATCACCTATGTATTCGACGCGGGTCCCCTCGCCAAGATGGGGCCGGTGACGTTCAGCGGCTCCGAGAGCATGGACATGGCGTTCATGCAGCGGCGCGTGCCGTTCAAGCGGGGCGATCCCTACGATCCGGACAAGATCAAGAAGCTGCGCGATCGCGTCGGTGCGCTCGGCGTGTTCAGTGCTGTGCGCGTGAAGATGGCGCCGGAGCTGACGCCCGACGGTGAGCTGCCGATCGCTGTCGACCTCAAGGACAGGCCGCCGCGCACCATCGGCTTCGGCGCGGGCTACGAGACCGAGCGTGGCTTCTTGGTCAATGCCTACTGGCTGCACCGCAACCTGTTCGGCCAGGCCGAGAGCGTGAAGCTGTCGGCGGAGATCAACAATATAGGCCGCGGCGGCATCAACAGCGAAAGCCTCGGCAACACCGGCTTCGCCGTATCGGCGGCGTTTTTGAAGCCCGACTGGTGGGTGGCCGGGCAGGACGCCACGGCCAAGGTCGAGGTGCTGCGTGAGTTCCTCGAGACCTACAAGCGGCGCGCGACATTCCTTCAGGCCGGCCTCGACCGCCGTATTTCGCAGGAATGGCGCGTCACCGGCGGCGTCGTGCTCGAGTACTCGCGCATCGAGCGCTTTGGCGTGACGCGCGACTACAAGCTGATCGGCGTGCCGTTGGGCGTAACCTTGGACATGACCGACAGCGAGATCGAGCCGACTAAGGGCTGGCGGCTGGCCGCCAAGGCGGCGCCCTATCTCGATGTCGGCGCGGCGGGCAAGCCGTTCACCATCCTGCGCCTCACCGGCAGCGCCTATCTCGACGTGCTGGGCGAAGGCCGTACCGTGCTGGCCGCGCGCGCCTCGGTCGGCTCGATCCCCGGCGTCGACACCAATGCGATTCCGCCGGACAAGCTGTTCTACGCCGGTGGCGGCGGATCGGTGCGCGGCTTCGCCTATCAGACCGCCGGCCCTCGCAACCAGTTTTTCACCCCGATCGGCGGTGCCAGTGTCATCGAAGGCAGCATCGAGTTGCGCCAACGCATTGGCGAGTCGTTCGGTGCCGTCGCCTTCGTCGATGTCGGCAGCGCCTATACCAGCAAGATTCCCGATTTCTCGATCGCGCCGCGCATCGGCGCCGGGCTGGGCGTGCGCTACTACACCGATTTCGGGGCGATCCGGGCCGATATCGCCGTCCCGGTCAATCGGCGCGCGGGCGACGACCGCTTCGGCCTCTACATCAGCCTGGGGCAGGCCTTCTGATGCGTATCGGACGGGCCATCGCATTGACAGCGATCGGCCTGGTGTCGGTCGCAGCCCTTGTGTTTGCCGGTCTGCAGACGCGGCTGGGCCAGCGCTGGCTGATGAACGCCGTGGCATCGATGGCGTCGTCCGACGACATGCGCGTGGCGATCCGGGGTACGCACGGCTACTTCCCGACCCGCCTCACCATCGATCGCATCGAGCTGGCCGATCGGCGTGGTATCTGGCTGCAGGTCGACGGAGCGCGTGTTGACTGGGCCTTCCTCTCGCTGTTCAGCGACCAGCTGCGCATCGGGCGGCTGGCGGCGCGGCGCATCGAGATGATTCGTCAGCCCGATCCGCCGCGCCAGCCGTCGCCACCCTCGTCGGGTAGCGGGTTCGGCCTGCCCATGGGCATCGATATCAAGGCGCTGGTGATCGACGAGATCCACATTCGCGCGCCCGTGGCGCCGATGGATTCGCGCTGGAAGCTGTCCGGCAATGCCTCGGTTGCCGGTACCGGGCAGAGCGATACCAAACTCTTGCTCGAGCGCATCGATGGCCGCTCGGGCCGGCTGTCGGTCGATGCCCGGTACGACATCGTCAAACGCGTCGTCGCCGCCAATGTCGCCTTGCAGGAGGGCGAGAACGGATTGGTCGCCGCGCTGGTCGGTCGCCCCGATCTGAAGGAAGTATCGGCGCGCCTGACGGCGAGCGGCGATGCGCAGCGGGGCAATGCCGAGCTTGTGTTCGACGGCGGCGACGCGATGACGTCGAAGGGCGCGCTGACCTGGCAGCCGGGCGACGGCGCCACCGCCGTCACCTTGAAACTCGACGCCGCGGCACCCGGGCTGCCTGATGGGCCGCTGGCACGGATCGCGCGCAACCCGCTGCAGATCGCCGGCCGCGCGACGATCAGCGAGACGCTGGTCGAGGTCCAGGAGATCACCGTGACCGCCGAACCGTTGCGCCTGCGCGCGACGGCGAAGTATGGCTTCAGGGATCATCGTATCGACAGCGAGATCAACCTCGTCGCCACCGAGGCGAGCGGATTGCGCGACGTGCTGGGCGGCGTGACCTGGCGCGATCTCAGCCTCGAGGTTCGCGTATCGGGTACGTCGGCCGTTCCGCGCGTCAACGCGCGCCTCCGTGCCGCCGAGATCAAGGGACCCGATGGCGCCGCGGCGCGCGACGTGAATCTTGCCGCCGAGGCGGAAGCGCGCGATATCGGTGCACGCACACAGGCTACCTTCGCGCTCGCTGGTCACGCTCTCGACGTCAGGGCGCCAACCGTCGATGGCCGCGAGTTGCCGGCGACACGGCTCGATTTCAACGCCAGGGGCGGACTGCAGGCGGATGGGCGGATCGTCGTCGACGCGGCGGAGCTCGCATCCGCGTTCGTCTCGATCAAGGCCAGCAGCGTCTATCGGCCCTCGGACCGCAGCGGTGAGGCGAAGGCGACGCTGTCCATCGCCGACGCCGCGACGATCTCGACCCTGGCCGGGCGGCCCATCACCGGTCGCGGCACGATCGATGTCGCGGCGCGCGTCGGTCAGGGCCAGGTCAGCGTCGACTGGCGCGGCGTGCTCGACAGTCTGTCGGTCGCGGGTATCCCCGCCAGTCTGACCGTGTCCGGCATCCGCCTGCGCGGTTCGGCGAGCGCGCAGCAGGATCAGAGCTGGACCTTCCAGGCGGTACGCGTCGAAAGCGATGCGCTGGCGTTCGAGGTGTCGGGGCGTGGCCGTGGGCAGGAGGGCGATATCGAACTGTCGCTGGCTGCGCCGAGGCTGGCGGCCATCGACCAGCGGATCGCCGGCACGGTTAGCGCCACGGGCACCATTGCGCTGCGGCTCGACGGCATGGCCGTGAAGCTGTCGGCGGACGCCACCGACCTCGTTCACGAGGCGTTGCGATCCAAGCGCCTCGTCCTGTCCCTCGACGCTCGAACACAGGGTGACGCGGTGTCCGGTGCGCTGAACGCCAGCGGTGACCTGGCCGATCAGCCGCTGCGTATCGAGGGCCGCTTCGCGCGCGCCGCCGATGGCGGCATCACCGTGCCGTCGCTCGATGGCCGCTGGGCAAGCTCGACCATCGAGGCGAGGGATCTGCAAATCACGGAGTCCAGCGCAACCGGCGGTGCGCGGGCTCGCATTAGCGATCTCGGCGAGATCGGACGCCTGATCGGCCAGCCGCTCGCGGGCTCGCTCGACATCGACGTCACCACCGACAACGACGTACCGAAGGGCCGCGTGGCGGCGGTGGTGCGCGGCAAAGGGCTGCGCGGCGCGGGCTTTGAGGTCGCGACCCTCGATGCGAAGGCCACCGTGGTCGATCCGCTCGGTCGCGCCGGCATCGACGGCGACGTGCGTGCCACGGGCCTGCGCGGTGTCGATGAACTGAACCAGGTGTTGGTGAAGCTCGGCGGTGAACGCGCCGCGCTGGATGTGACGGCGCAGGTACGCGGACCGCGCACCAACGCCGAATTCGTGGCGAAGCTGCGCCAGGTCGCCGAGGGCCTGGTCGTCGAGCTGGCGCGTGCCACGGGCCGTTTCGCCGACCTACCGATCGCGCTGGCCGGCGCTTCGCGCGTGCGGATCGAAGGCTCGCGCATCACCGTCGAGCCCACGGTGCTGCGCATCGCCGAGGGGCGCGTCAGCATCGCCGGTGCGCTGAACGACGGAGCCAGCGACCTCGGTATCGACATTGTCGGCTTCCCGCTGGCGGCGATTGGCAAGATCGCGCCGGGCGTCGATTTGGTCGGGACGCTGCAGGCCACGGCGCGGGTGCGCGGCGCGCTGGCCGCGCCACGGATCGAGTCGACATTCTCGATCGCCGCCATGCGCTTGCGCCGGCCCATGACGGAGTTGCTGCCGGCGGTTTCGGTCACCGGCTCGGCCGGCCTCGCCGGCAACCGCGCTACCTTCGACACCCAGATCTCGGCCGGGGCCAACAGCCGGCTGACCCTGAAGGGCGACGCGGCGCTGGCCGGCGGCACGGCAACCGCGGCCATCAGCGGTACGCTCGATCTGGCGCCGTTCGCGCCGCTTGTCGGGTCGACCGTGCAGGGTCTGCGCGGCACGGCGACCCCCGACCTCACTCTGCGTATCGCGGGCAGCTCGATCACCGGCCAGGGCAGCGTCACGGTAAAGGGCGTCGCGCTTACGCTGCCGGTGGCCGGCCTTCGACTGCAGGGCGGCGAGGCGGCGCTGCGTCTCAACGGCGCTACGCTGGCGATCGAGCGGCTGACTGCATCGACCGGCGGCAACGGCGACATCAGCGCGACAGGTAGCGTGCAACTCGATGAGGCGAGGGGCTTCCCCGTCGATCTGCAGGTCAGCACCCGTCGTGCCGCGCTGGTCAATCGCGCCGATCTCGTCGCCACCATCTCGTCGACCCTGAAGGTCTCGGGCGCGGTGACCAACGGGCTCACGGTTACCGGGCCGGTGAATGTCGATCGCGCCGAGCTCACCATCGGCGCCAGCCAGGTCGCGAACTATCCGACCTTGCCGGTGCGCGAGATCAACAAGCCCGGCGTCATCAACCAGCCGCCGCCACCGCGGCCCGTGCGGGCCAACCGACCGATCCCGGCTGCTCCGCCACGCGGCGCACCGGTGACTCTGGCGCTGACCATCGACGCACCGCGAGCAGTGTTCGTGCGCGGCCGTGGCCTCGAGGCCGAAGTGGGTGGGCGCGTGCAGGTCACCGGCCCCGCATCGAAGCCGGGGGTTGTCGGCAGCCTCGCCCTGCGGCGCGGTGACTTCAACCTCGCCGGCAAACGCCTGCGCTTCACGCGCGGCAACGTCACCCTGATCGATCTCGAGACCATCGAGCCGCTGCTCGACTTCGTCGCCACCGCGCCGATCCAGGGCGGCCAGGCGGAAATCGTCATATCCGGCACCAGCCGCGCGCCGAAGATCGAGCTCCGATCCGCCCCGGAGATGCCGCCGGACGAGGTGATGGCGGCTCTGCTGTTCGGCAAGTCAGGCTCGAAGCTCAGCCCGTTCGAGCTGATCTCGGCGGCGCAGGCGGTGGCCGAGCTCACGGGTGCATCCCAGGGCAGCGGTTTCCTGGCCCGCATTCGCGGCGGCCTGGGTCTCGATCGCCTGGCGCTCGACTCGGCGAACACCGGCGACAGTCCGAACGCGGTCACGCTCGAGGCCGGCCGCTACATCGCGCCCGGCATCTATGTCGGTGCCAAGCAAGGCGCCACCGCCGACTCCAGCCGCGGCGTGGTCGAGATCGACGTGCTCAAGAACACCAAGATCGAGGCCGATGTCGGCGCCGATTCCACCGGCCGCATCGGCATCAAGATGGAGTGGGACTACTAGGTCTCTCTGTCATCCCGAGCGCAGCGAGGGATCTAGGATGGCCCTGAATTCCTCGCTGCGCTCGGAATGACGGCATCGGCGTGGAAGCTCACGCCACCATCATCTTCGCGAACTTGCCCTTCATGATGTCCTCGGCCTCGCGCACGATGCGCTCGACCAGTTCCTTGCACGAGGGGATGTCGTTGATCAGTCCCATGCAAGTGCCGGCCGACCACACGCCGTGCTCGAGATCGCCGGTCTCGTAGACCACGCGGCCCTTGGCCCCCGACACGATCGGGCCGATCTCCTGGATGGTCTTGCCCGCGGCCTCCATCTCGATCGCCTTCTTGGCGATCGAGTTGCCGTAGACGCGGCTGGTGTTGCGCATGGTGCGGAAGATCAGCGCGGTCGAACGCTCGTCCGAGCCGACGATCTTCTCCTTCACGTTCTGGTGGATCGGCGCTTCCTTGGTGGCCATGAAGCGGGTGCCCATGTTGATGCCGTCGCAGCCCAGCGCCAGCGCCGCCACCAGGCCGCGCGCATCGGCGAAGCCGCCCGAGGCCAGCATCGGAATCTTGATCACGTTGGCCGCCGCCGGCAGCAGCACGAGGTTCGGCACGTCGTCCTCGCCGGGATGGCCGGCGCATTCGAAGCCGTCCATCGAGATCGCGTCGACGCCGGCCTTCTCGGCCGAGATGCCGTGACGCACCGAGGTGCATTTGTGGATCACCTTGATGCCGTTCTCCTTGAACTTGGGCAGGAACGGCTTGGGGTTGTTGCCGGCGGTCTCGACGATCTTCACGCCGGACGCGCAGATGGCGTCGATGTACTCGCCATAGGGACGCGGCACGAGCGTCGGCAGGATGGTGAGGTTCACGCCGAAGGGCTGGTCGGTCATATCGCGGCAGCGCTTGATCTCCTTGCTGAGATCCTCCGGCGTCGGCTGCGTGAGCCCGGTGATGATGCCCAGCGCGCCGGCGTTGGAGACCGCCGAGGCGAGCTCGGCGCGGCCGACCCATTGCATGCCGCCCTGCACGATGGGGTGCTTGATGCCGAACATCTCGGTGAAGCGCGTCTTGATCATGGACCCAATTCCTCGCCCCGGTTTCGCCGCGCGGAAGCCTCGCCTGTCGACGGCCGCCGCCTCGGCGCGTACCTTGTACCGAAGCAACGGCCGTTGACCAGCACCCAGGGCCGGAGGGAACGACGATGAGCTATCAGCGTATCGCTGTGCGACGCATGACCGGCGGCTGCGGCGCGGAGATCGACGGACCCGACCTGAAGAAGCCGCTCGACGAGCAGACAGTGGCCGAGATCCGCAAGGCGCTGATCGAGCATTGCTGCGTCTTCCTGCGTGGCCAGGAAGGCATGACCGATCTCGATCAGGCGCGTTTTGCCGGCTACTTCGGCACCTTTGGGCGCGACCCCTTCGTCGAGGGCGAGGAGACGCATCCCAGCGTGCTGAAGGTCGCCAAGGAGGCCGACGAGGGCAAGAAGGCGACCTTCGGCGGCAACTGGCACTCCGACTGGAGCTTCCTCGAGACGCCGCCGGCCTTCACCTTCCTGCATGCGCGCGAGCTGCCGCCCTATGGCGGCGATACCATGTTCGCCAACCAGTACCTCGCCTACGAGACGCTTTCGGAGGGAATGCGCCAGACGCTCGACGGCCTGCGCGCGGTGTACTGGGCCAAGGCCTACGCCAAGGGCGCGGCGTTCTACGACAACAGCAACGCGCGCAGCATTAGGGTACGGCACGACGAGGAATCGATGGCCGAGATGGTGCATCCGATCGTGCGCGTGCATCCCGAGTCTGGCCGGCGCGCGCTGTTCGCCAACGTCGCCTACACCGTGCGCTTCGAGGGCATGACCGAGCGCGAGAGCCTGCCGCTGCTGAACTTCCTTTACGAGCACTCGACACGGCCGGAATTCGTCTGCCGCTTCACCTGGTCGCCGGGCGCCATGGCGATCTGGGACAATCGCTGCCTCCAGCACTTCGCGATCAATGACTACGCGGGCTATCGCCGCGAGCTGCGCCGCACCACCATCCGCGGCGAGAAGCCGATCGCGGTGGGCGAGGACACCAACCTGCGCGCGGCGGAGTAGGCATCTTACCTTCCCCCAGAGGGAGAAGGTGCCCGAAGGGTGGAAGGGGGATGTCGAAGACGAACTGAGGAGTCCGTCTTCGACATCCCCCATCCGGCGCTGCGCGCCACCTTTTCCCCTCCGGGGGAAGGTAGATTTGAAGCCGGAGGTCACCGACCATGGATCTGCAGCTTGCCGGCAAGGTGGCACTGGTCACCGGATCGAGCCGCGGCACCGGCGCCGGCATCGCCCGCGTGCTGGCGCGCGAGGGCGCGCATGTCGTGGTCAGCGGCGCCGACGAGATCGCCTGCGAGAGAATCGCCGGCGAGATCGCCAAGGTCGGCGGCAAGGTCTCGATCGCGCCCGGCGACGTCGCCAGCGCCGATGGCGCGGCGGCTGTGATCGCCGCCCTGGTCGCGGCGCGGCTCGAGGTCGACGTGCTGGTCAACAACTATGGCACGGCCGAGCGCGGCTTCTGGTCGACCGCGACCGACGCCGACTGGTTGTCGATCTACGAAAAAAACGTGGTCTCGGGCGTGCGGCTGGTGCGCGCGCTGGTGCCTGGGATGAAAGCGCGCGGCTGGGGCCGTATCGTCTTCGTCGGCACCATCGGCAGCACCCGGCCCAACGCGCGCATGCCGCATTACTACGCCGCCAAGGGCGCGCTGCCTGTCATGACCGTGGGTCTTGCCAAGGAGCTGGCGGGTACGGGCATCACCGTGAACCTGGTGAGCCCGGGCCTGATCGCGACCGCCGAAGTGATCGAGAACGCGCGCCGTCGCGCGGCCAAGGAGAATTGGCCGGAGAGCGACGATCCCGACGCGCTGCTGCGTCGGCTGGCGGCGCACGACATGCCCAACCCGGTGGGCCGCATCGCCACAACGGAGGAGGTCGGCGAGCTGGTGGCCTTCCTCGCCGGCAGCCGCGCCGCCTTCATCAACGGCCAGAATATCCGCATCGACGGCGGCGCGGTCGACGTGACGGTGTAGGCGTGGCACCATAGGGCCACGTTCCAGTTTCCCCCGGAGGTCCACCATGGACACCACGATGAGCGCCCTGGGCGCCGGCGGTCGCGAGACCGGGCATGCCGCCCGCCTGAAGATCCGCGCCGGTGCGCATCACCGGCCGACGGCGGGCATGGCGCCGGGCTATGTACAGGCCAATCTGGCGATTCTGCCGGCGGCGCTGGCCGCCGACTTCCATCGTTTCTGCCACCTCAACCCCAAGCCCTGTCCGTTGCTGGCGGCGTCGGAGCCGGGCGATCCGCGCCTGCCGGCTTTGGGCGCCGATCTCGACATCCGCACGGACATCCCGCGCTACCGCGTGTGGAAGAAGGGCGAGCTGGTCGACGAGGTCGACGATATCCGCGCGGTGTGGCGCGACGATCTGGTGTCCTTCGCGCTGGGCTGCTCGTTCAGCTTCGAGGAGGCGCTGATCGAGAACGGCCTCGACATCCGCCACATCACCTGCGGCAGCAACGTGCCGATGTATCGCACCAACATCGCCACCGCGCCGGCCGGTCCGTTCCACGGCCCGATGGTGGTGTCGATGCGCCCGTTCCGGCCGGCCGACGCGATCCGCGCCGTGCAGGTCACCTCGCGCTTCCCGACGGTGCACGGCGCGCCGGTGCATCTCGGCAAGCCCGAGATGATCGGCATCAAGGACATCGCCAAGCCCGACTACGGCGACGCGGTCGAGGTGCGCGATGACGAGCTACCGGTGTTCTGGGCCTGCGGCGTGACCCCGCAATCGGTGATCGCCACGGTGAAGCCGGAGTTCTGCATTACGCATGCACCCGGTTACATGCTGGTGACTGACCTGCTCAACGCGCGTCTGGCGATCCTCTGATCCCGATATGACCGTCACGCTTGTTTTCGAGGGCCACGCCAAGGGCGCGGTCGAGCCGGTGCGCGCCGAGATCGCCAACCTCGTGGTCGCCGGCTGGACCGGCCGCGACAGCGCGGCGCTGGAGCATCACATCGAGGAGCTGCAGGCGATCGGCGTGCCGCGGCCCAGCACCGTGCCGCTGTTCTATCGCATGAGCGTCGACCGCCTGATGCAGGCCGAGCGCGTGCAGGTCGTCGGCCCTGACACCTCGGGCGAGGTCGAGCCGATGCTGGTCGCGACCAGCGATCGCCTCTGGGTCACCGTCGCCTCCGACCACACCGACCGCAAGGCCGAGGTCTATTCGGTGGCGCTCAGCAAGCAGCTCTGCCCCAAGATCTGCGGCCGCACCGCCTGGCGCTACGAGGAGGTCGAGGCGCATTGGGACCGCCTGATGCTGCGCGCCTGGATCAGCGAAGGCGACAGGCGCGTGCTCTACCAGGAAGGCCCAGTCGGCAACATCCGCGCCCCGCGCGATCTGATCACCCGCTACACCGGCGGCTCCAAGCGCCTGCCGGCGGGCACCGTGATGTCCTGCGGCACCTTCAACGCCATCGGAGGCATCCGCCCGTCGTCACGCTTCGAGATGGAGCTGGAAGACCCGGTGCTGGGCCGCAGGATCACGCACGCCTACGACGTCGAGGCTGTTCCGCTGGTGAGCTGACTCAACGGCCCGTGAGCTTGTTCAGCAATCGACGCCAGCGGCTCGGGGTGTTTCTCATCCGCCGTTCCTCGAGCGCCCTAACAAGCACCTTGCGCGCCGTCTCGGCATCGTTGTCGGTTGAGATGTCGCGCCACGATGGCGTCTGCCTTGCGGCGTATTGGACTGCCAGCTCGGCGGATCGGAAGGCATGGAAAACGCCGCGGCCAAGCTCGTGCGGGTGTTGCTGGAAATAGATCACCGTGAACCCGACCATCCGCAGCAGCCCCGCCATGCAGGCGATGTTCGGGCCCCACCAGTTGGTCTCATCGCCGCCCAGCTCGGCGCCCGGATAGAAGATCATCGCCGGTCTGGGTGACTCGATCGCATCCATATGGGTCTCGACGATCAGAAGGTCTTTGGTGACGCTCGCTGCGCGTTTCAGTCCCTCGATCGGATCAGCCAGGTGATAGAAGACGCCGAGAAACAGCGTGACGTCGAATCGGCCGACCTCCGGCGTAAGATCCATGACGTCGACGAGTTGCGCCTCGATGTTCAGGTTCAACGCATTGCGGGCGAGGTCAAAGGTCTCGCGACCGCGAATGCCGGGAAACGTCCAGACAAAGGAATCGGTCGCCAGCACGCGGGCGGCGCCGCGCCGCTTGGCTTCGAAACTGAAGAAGCCGTTCCACGCCCCGATATCGATGACGCTGCGGCCGGCGAGGTCGACGGGGTCGAATATCCGCCTCACCTCGTCCGCCAGCATGGCCGTAGATTTGGTGCCTGGTGTGACCACTCCCTGGCCCAGGTCAATCGAGTGATGCCAATGATAGCCCGCTACTTCTTCCGCCAGATTCGCCATCGAGCTCTACCCAGCTGAAGTTTACGAGCCGAACACCCAGCGCGGCAGCCACAGCGCCATGTCCTGCCAGTGGATCAGCAGGATGGTCATCAGCAGCATGGTGACGAAGAACGGCACGGTGCCGCGGAAGACGTCGCCGATCGATCCTTCGCCGCGTACCGCCTGGATGACGTAGAGCGTCATGCCCACCGGCGGGCTGATCAGCGAGATCTCGCACATCAGCACGACGAAGACGCCGAACCACACCGGGTCGATGCCCGCCGCCTTGATCAGCGGGAAGACCAGCGGCAAGGTGCCGACCATCATCGGCAGGGTCTCGAAGAAGGTGCCGAGGATCACGTAGAACAGGAACAGGCCGTAGATCAGCATCAGGCCGCTGAGCTCGAGGCTACCGACATAGACGGTCAACGCCTTGGTGGCGCCGAGCAGGCCGAGCACGAAGTTGAGCACGAAGGCGCCGGCCAGGATCAGCATGCTGAGCGCGGTGAGCTTCACCGTGGCGAGGAAGGCCTCGTGCAGCATGGCGATCGAGAGCTTGCGATAGGCCATGGCGATCGGCAGCGACAGCACCACCGCGAGCGCCGCGGCTTCGGTGGGCGTCGCCCAGCCGAGATAGATCGAGCCCATGATCACGGTGAAGATGAACAGCGGCGCCGCCAGGCCGGCCAGCCCGCGAATGCGCTCGACCAGCGGCGGTGGTGCGGCCTCGCGCGGCGCGATCGACGGGCGATAGAGCGTCATCGCCACGATCGTCAGCATGAACATCACGGTGAGGATGATGCCAGGCACGGTCGCGGCGGCGTAGAGGCGGGCCACCGAGGTTTCGGTCAGCACACCGTAGATGATCAGCGCGATGCCCGGCGGGATCAGATTGCCCAGCGAGCCGCCGGCGGCGATCGAGCCCAGCACCACGCGCTGGTCATAGTTCCGCCGCCTGAACGTCGGCAGCGCCACGGTGGAGATGGTCGCCGCCGTCGCCACCGAGGAGCCTGACACGGCGGAGAACACGGCGGAGGAGGCGATGTTGGTGTGCAGCAGGCCGCCGGGCAACGGGTTGAGCCATTGCGACAGCGCCTTGTACATGTCGTCGGTGGCGCCACAGCGCACCAGGATCTCGCCAACGAGGATGAACAGCGGCAAGGCCAGCAGCAGCTCGTCGTTCATCGATTCGAAATACGGCACGCCGAGCGCGTTGACCCCGGGCATGCCGATGAAGATCGCGGCGCCGACCAGGGCCATGGTGAACATGACGGTGGCGACGTGCAGGCCCGCCGCCATCAGCAGCAGCATCAACGCGAAGCCCATCGCCATGGTGCCGGCATCGGCCATCATCATGACCGGTCTCCCTTGGCGGCGAGGCGGTGGTCGAGGTCGCTGACCTCGGCGCTGACTTCTTCCTCGAGCGACTGCGGGCCGTAGAGTCGCTCCAGCCGCGTGCTATCGACGAACAGCAGCCAGGCGGCGTGGATCGCCGCCAGCGTCGAGCATAACGCGAACAGCGCCAGGCCGGCGAAGAACACCGCCTGCGGTATCCACAGCGGCGTCTGCATCGGCGTGTTCGACGGACGCCCGCTGATGAAATTGGTCGAGAACTCGGCGTAGCCGCGCCAGGCGCAGAACACCGCCATGCCGGCCAGCGACAGCATCGCCAGCGCGTCGAGCGCGCGCCGCGCCGGGCGCGGCAGCCAGTTCACCACCAGGGTGATGCGCATATGCGCGCGCGTCACCAGCGCCCAGGAGAAGCCGATGGCGCTGGTGGCGGCCAGGATGTAGCCGCCGAGCTCGTCGATGCTCTTGAGCGAATAGTTGAGCTTGCGGGCGACGACCTCGAACACCGTGGCGAAGGAGATCGCCATCAGCGCCCAGCCGCAGGCGATCGCCGCCGCGCGCACCACGGGCGTCATCAGCCCGAGGGGGCCTCGCTCCATGATGCGCGCGGTTGGGCTAGAGCTCGACGATCAGGGCGCCGCGGTGACGCCGGCCAGCTTGCCGACGGTGTCGTTCCACGCCGTCACGCACTCCGCGCCGCAACGCTTGGCCCAGCGCTTCAGCACGGTGTCCTTCAGCGCCGCGTCGCGCAGCTTCAGGTCGTCGGCCGAGGGCTGGACCTTGATCACCTTGCCCGGCTTGCCTTCGCTGCAGGTGCCGCCCTGCCCGGTGGTGCAGATCAGGCCCATCGCGACCTCGTCGGCGATGGTCTGCCAGGCCTTGTCCTCGAAGGCCTTCATCTGCGCCGTCAGGAAGTCGCGCGACTTACCGTCGAGGCGGCGCCACGTCGTCATGCTGGCGGCGGAGTAGATGATGGTGAAGCCCACCGGCATCTCGATCACGTGCGTCACGACCTCGTGCCAGCCCGCCTTGTAGGCCGGCATGGTGCCGGTGATGCCGCAATCGACGGTGCCGCGCTGCAGCGCCGGCACGACTTCGCCGAATGGAATGGTGACGGCGGTGGCGCCGAGGCCCTCGATCAGGTCGCCCTGCGACACACCCTGCACGCGGATCTTCTTGCCCTTCAGGTCGGCGAGCGACTTGATCGGCGCGTTGCAGTAGATCATTTGCGTCGGGAAGGTGTACCAGTTCAGGATCTTGGCGTTGTAGTTCTTCTCCATCAACGCATCGACGCGCGGGCCCCACACCGTGGTGATCTTGCGCGCCATGTCCATGTCGCGCGCCACGCCGGCGATATCGACCGCCTCGAGCCAGGCGTCCTCGGCGACGTAGATCGGCAGCGCATGGGCGAAGTCGAACAGGCCGAGCTTCAAGAGGCGCATCACCTCGGTGCCCTTCAGGCCCAGTTCGGTGGTCGACTGCACGGTGGCGGAGAAGGCGCCGCCGGACAGCTTGGGCAGGTCCTCGGTCCAGAACGGCTTCTCGACCTTCTGCCAGTTGGTGAGGTTGGCGAACGAACCCACTACCTTGAACTGCGTCTTCGGCAGATCCTGCGCCTGCGCCGCCGCCGCGACACCCATCGCGAGCGCCGCCGCGCCCAGCAACGACTTGATCATCCGCATTGTCGGCCCCCTTGGTTCCGTCTCCCTGGCGCCTCCCTAGCCCGGCCGGGGGCGGCGATCAATGGCCGCGCAGGAACGAGACCGTGTCCGCCAGCGTCGGCGCCCGATTTCGCAGCAGATCGGAGAAGGCCGAAACGATCGAGATATGGCCGACGCCGCGATAGACCTTCAGCTCGGCCTGGTTGCCGGCCGCTTGCCAGGCCACACCGAGGCGCTCGCTGTTGCGCAGCAGCACAGTTTCGTCCGCATCGCCATGCAGGAAAAGGGCGGGCGGCAGGCCCCTGGCGACGAAGTTGATCGGCTGGGTCGAGGCCGGATCGCTGCCGGCGAAGACATCGCGGACGCTGTTCGACGAGAACGGCAGGAAGTCGTAGGGGCCGGCGATGCCGATCACGCCGCGCAGCCGCGCGCGGTCGAACCCGGCATTGCGCAGGTAGGGCGTATCGGTCGCCAGCATGAGCGCGATATGCGCGCCGGCGGAATGGCCGGCGAGGAAGATCCTGGAGGGGTCGCCGCCATGCGTCGCGATGTTGTCCTGGACCCAGCGCATGGCACCCGCGCCGTCCTCGACGAAGCCGGGAAAGCGCGGGTTGGGTGACAGGCGGTAATCCGGGATGACGACATGGAAGCCCGCATTGGCCAGCGCCTGGGCGACGAAGAGATAGTCCTGCCGTCGCCCGCTGTTCCAGGCACCGCCATAGATGAAGACGACGACCCGTCGTTGCGGATCTGGCTTGGCCGGGATGTAGAGGTCGAGGCGTTGGCGCGGGTCGGCGCCGTAGGCGATGTCGGCGACCTTGCGGTAGCCGTCATCGGGGACCGTCACGTTCAGCAAGCTGGCGGGCGAGCAGGCCGGCAGGAACGCGAAAAGGGCGAGGAGTGCCTGGCGGAACTTCATGCGGTTTATACGCGCCACAGCGTTCCGAGGATGCCTGAGCTCACGCGCGTGTCATCTCCAGGACGTGCTCGCCGATCGCCAGCGAGGCCGTCAGCCCCGGCGATTCGATGCCGAAGAGATGGATCAGGCCGGGGATGCGATGGGTTTCCGGGCCATGGAAGGTGAAGTCCTGCGCTGGAGCGCCCGGCGGCACGATCTTGGGGCGGATGCCGGAGTAGTCGGGCTGCAGGGCGCCGTCCTTCAGGCCTGGCCAATAGCGGCGCACGGCGGCGTAGAACTTGTCGCCGCGCGACGGATCGACCTCGTAGTCGATCTCCTCGATCCATTCGACATCCGGGCCGAAACGCGCCTGGCCGCCGAGATCGACGGTGATGTGCACGCCCAGCCCGCCCGGCACCGGCACGGGATAGATCAGGCGCGAGAAGGGCGCCTTGCCGCTGAGCCGGAAATAGTTGCCCTTGGCGTAGTAGGCGCGGGGCAGCGTGTTGTAGAGCGCGCCCTCGATCTTGCGCGCCAGATCGGGCGCGTGCAGTCCGGCGCTGGTCACCAGCAGCCGCGTGCGCAAGGTCATCGGCTGCTCGCCGCCGACATCGATCTCGATGCCGCCGTCGACGACCCGGCCGCGCTCCATCGGGCTGTGATAGGCGATCATGGCGCCGGCTTCCTCGGCGTCGCCTTGCAACGCCACCATGTAGCGGTGGCTGTCGATGATGCCGGTGGTCGGCGACAGCAGCGCGCCGGTGCAATGCAGCTGCGGCTCGATGGCCATGGCCTCGGCGGCGCTGAGAAACGCCATGCCCTCGACGCCATTGGCCTCGGCGCGCGCCTTGATCGAGGCCAGGGTCTCGCGCTCGGCCTCCGTGGTGGCGACGATGAACTTGCCGCAATTGTTGTAGGGCACGCCGTGCTCGTCGCAGTAGCGATAGAGCATGCGCCGGCCCTGCACGCACAGCCGCGCGATGTTGCCGCCCTTGGGATAGTAGATGCCGGCGTGGATCACCTCGCTGTTGCGCGAGGAGGTCTCGGTGCCGATGCCCTCGCGGGCCTCCAGCACGATCACCTCGCGCCCGGCCATCGCCAGCGCCCGCGCCACCGCCAAGCCGACGACCCCCGCGCCGACCACCACGCAATCAACCGTCTCGTACGCCATGGCCGACACTTTATTTACCTTCCCCCGGAGGGGGAAGGTGGCGCGGAGCGACGGATGGGGGATGTTGAAGACGGACTCCCGCGTTCGTCTTCGACATCCCCCATCCGCCTTCGGCACCTTCCCCCTCCGGGGGAAGGTATTGGGCCGACAGGCAAGCGACCTGCGCGTTTGGCGCTTTTCTCTGGCGTGTGGCGTCCGGCGCGCCTAGGTAGGGGCCATGCTCCGTGCGGCGCGGGTTTTCATCGGTCAGATCATGGGTGCGCCGCGCGCGGTGGGCGCGGTGCTGCCCAGCTCGCGGGCGTTGGGCGAGGCGATGGTCGAGCCGATCGACTTCGCCAAAGCGAAGGTGATCGTCGAGTTCGGCGCCGGCACCGGCGCGTTGACCCATGCCATCGCCGCGCGCCTGACGCCGGCGCACCGCTATCTCGGCATCGAGCTCAACGCCGCCTTCGTCGAGCATCTGCGCCAGGAGTTCCCCAAGCTCACCTTCGTCGCCGCCAGCGTCGAGGATCTCGATTCGATCCTGGCCCAGCACGGCATCGAGGCGATCGATGCCATCGTCTGCGGCCTGCCCTGGGCGTCGCTGCCGCTTGTCGTGCAAGAACGCGCCTTCGGCCATGTCGGCCGCTTCCTGGTCAAGGACGGCCTGTTCATCACTTTCGCTTATCTTCAGGGTCTGCCGCTGCCGACCGCGCGCGCTCTGCGCCAACGGCTGGGCGCGATGTTCAGCAAGGTCTCGCGCACGCGCATCGTCTGGGGCAATGTGCCGCCGGCCTTCGCCTATGTGTGCCGGAAGTAGATGCCTGCGAGTTCGATGAAAACCGCCTTGGTTACGGGCGCCGGCAAGCGCATTGGCCGCGCTTTCGCCCTGGCGCTGGCACGCGACGGCTGGTTCGTCTTCGTGCACCACAACGCCTCTGCGGCGGAGGCGAAACAAACCGTGGCCGACATCGTCGCGGCGGGCGGCAAGGCCAAAGCGGTGCGTGCCGATCTCTCCTCCGCCAAGCAGACCGAAGCGCTGATCGACAAGTGCAAGGCGACGGGTGCTGCGTTGACATGCCTGGTCAACAGCGCCTCGCTGTTCGCCTTCGATGCCGCCCCGCACGCTGGCGCCGCGCTGTTCGACAAGCACATGGCGGTCAATTTGCGCGCGCCGATGCTGCTGGCGCAGGCGCTGGCGCGGCAACTGCCGGATGGCGAGACCGGCGTGATCGTCAATATCCTCGACCAGAAGCTCTGGAACCTGAACCCGGATTTCCTGACCTATTCCCTGAGCAAGATCGGTCTGCAGGGCCTGACCACGATGCTGGCCCAGGCCTTCGCGCCGCGCTTGCGGGTGGCCGGTATCGCGCCCGGCCTGACCTTGCGCAGCGGCAAGCAGACCGACGAGCGCTTCCGCCAGCAGCACACCGCCAATCCGCTGCGTGTCGGCGTCGAGCCCGAGGATCTGGTCCGCGCGCTGCGCTTCATCCTGGCGACGCCGTCCTTCACCGGCGACACGCTGATCGTCGACAGCGGCGAGCACTTGATCGGCCGTCCGCGCGACATCGCCTTCGATCCGAAGGCGGGCAAGATCGGCTCGAAATGAGCGGCGATGATATCACCGCCGACCTGCTGCGCCGCGACGGCGAGACGCGCCGTATCTTCCTGCGCGATCTCCGCGTGATGGCCGATATCGGCATCCATGACTTCGAGAAGGCCGCGCCGCAACCGCTGCTGATCAATATCGATCTGTGGGTACGGGTGCCGAAGGGTGATCTCGCCGACGACATCGCCAACGTGCTCGACTACGATTTCGTACGCGACGGTGTCGTGGCGTTGGTGAAGGGTCGGCGTTTCAACCTGCAGGAGACTCTGGTCCACGCCATTCTCGATCTATGCCTGACAAGGCCGCAGGTGCTGGTGGCGCGCGTGTCGAGTGCAAAGACCGACGTCTACCCGGATGTCGCGGCCGCCGGCTACGAAGCCACGCGGGTGCGGGGATGAAGGACCACACAAATACCTTCCCCCGGAGGGGGAAGGTGCCCGAAGGGCGGATGGGGGATGTCGAAGGCGAACGCCGGAGTCCGTCTTCGACATCCCGCTTCCGTCGCTGCGCGCCACCTTTCCCCTCCGGGGGAAGGTAGTAGGATCGCGCGAACAAATTTGGAGGGAGAACCATGAAGACGCGCGCCGCCGTGCTGTTCGAGGTCAACAAGCCGTTGCAGGTCGTCGAGCTCGAGCTCGCGCCGCCCAAGGCGGGCGAGGCGCGGGTGAAGATGAAGGCGGCCGGCGTCTGCCAGAGCGATTGGCACGTGATGAACGGCGACTGGCCGACGGCGCTGCCGGTAGTGCCGGGTCATGAGGCCGCCGGTATCGTCGAGGAGGTCGCGCCCGACGTGACCTCGGTGAAGCCCGGCGATCACGTGGTCTTCTCCTTCCGGCCGCATTGCGGGCGCTGCCGCTACTGCACGGCCGGCCGCACGGTGCTGTGCATCGGCCGCCTGAACTCGCCGCCGTCGGCCCTTTTCGACGGCACCTTGCGGCTGTCGCAAGGTGCCACCGGCGTGAACCAGATGGCGCGCATCGGCACCTTCAGCGAGCAGGTCGTGGTGCCGGCCGAGATGCTGGTGCCGATCCGCAAGGACATGCCCTGGCCGCAGGCGGCGCTGGTGGGATGCTGCGTCGCTACCGGTGTCGGTGCCGTGACGCGTCACGCCAAGATCGAGACCGGCTCGACCGTGCTGGTGATCGGCTGCGGCGGCGTCGGACTCAACGCCATCCAGGGTGCGATGCTGTCAGGCGCGCGCAAGATCATCGCCTGCGACCTGCTCGACAATAAGCTGGCGATGGCGAAGACGTTTGGCGCCACCGACACGGTCAACAGCACCAAGGAAGACGCGGTCAAACGCGTCAAGGAGCTGACCGGCGGGCTGGGCGTCGACTACGCCTTCGATGCGGTGAGCATCGACAAGACCCAGGCGCTGGCTTTCGACTCGCTGGCGCCGGCGGGCCACGCGGTGACGGTGGGCGTGCCCGCCGCGACCATGCGTGCGACTTACTCGCCGCTCAACATGGTGTTCACCGAGAAAACCATCTCCGGCACGTTCTACGGCTCGGTGCGGCCGAACGTCGATTTCCCCGTCCTGGTCGACCACTACATGAACAAGCGGCTGAACATCGACGGGCTGATCAGCCGCACCTACAAGCTCGACGATATCAACGAAGGCTTCCGCGCCATGATGGGCGGCGAGGTCGCGCGCGGCGTCGTGGTGTTCGACTGATGCTCGACCGCCTGCCACAGCTGGTGAATTCGGACGCGGTGCTGCGCTATCGCGGCCGCGGCCTGAAGACGACCTTCCTGGTCGCCGTCGGCGCGCAGGAATGGCTGCTGCATATCGACGACGGCCAGGTCGCGCGCGTCGAAAAGGGGCCGTTCCGCATGCCCGCCTACAGCTTCGCGCTGCGCGGCGGCGAGGAGGGCTGGAAGCGCTTCTGGCAATCCGTGCCGCCGCCCTATTACCAGGACCTGTTCGGCCTGATGCGCCAGGGCGAGCTGCGCGCCGAGGGCGATCTGCGCCAGCTCTGGGCACGCATCATGTATGTGAAGGGCGTGCTGGGTGCGTTGCGCGGACAGGCGGGGGCGGCATGAGCGTCGATTTCGAACCCGTTGTCGGCCGCTACCTGCGCTTCCCCTTCAAGGGTCGCGACTACCGGCTCTATGTCGAGGAGGCGGGGCAGGGCATCCCGCTGCTCTGCCTGCACACCGCCGGCTCGGATGGCCGGCAGTACCGCGCGCTGATGAACGATGCGGCGATCGCCGCTAAGTATCGCGTGATCGCCTTCGATCTGCCGTGGCACGGCAAGTCCTCGCCGCCCGAGGGTTTCCATCTCGAGGAATACAAGCTCACCCGCGAATTCTACATCGACATCATCGTCGCCGTGGCCAAGGCGCTCGAGCTCGACAGGCCGGTGGTGATGGGTTGCTCGATCGGCGGGCGCGTGGTGCTGGGGCTGGCGGCGGATCACGCGCATGTCTTCCGCGCCATCATCGGCCTGCAATCCTCGGCGTCGCCGAGCGCTTACTACGACATCTCATGGCTGAACCACCCAGAGGCCGATCACAGCGAGGTGGCGTTGGGCGCGGTGTCGGGCTTGATGGCGCCGACAGGGCCGGAGGGTGAGCGCTGGGAGACCTTGTGGCACTACATGCAGGGCGGGCCGGGCATCTTCTACGGCGACCTGCATTTCTACACCGTCGACGGCGACCTGCAGGACCGGCTGCACCGCATCGACACGAGCAAGTGCCCGCTCTACCTGCTGACCGGCGAGTACGATTACTCATGCAAACCCGAGTACACGCTGGAGGTCGGCAAGGCCGTGCCCGGCGCCAAGATCACCATCATGAAGGGGCTTGGCCACTTCCCGATGAGCGAGAACCCGCCGCTGTTCCGCAGCTTCATCCTGCCGGTGCTGGAGGAGATCGCAGGGCGTTAGCTCTTACCTTCCCCCGGAGGGGGAAGGTGCCCGAAGGGCGGATGGGGGATGTTGAAGACGGACTCCTGCGTTCGTCTTCGACATCCCCCATCCGTCAGCGCTTCGCGCTGCCACCTTCCCCCTCCGGGGGGAAGGTAAAGGAACGGCGATGAATCGCGGCGCGTTGCTCGCGGCGTCGGCCTGCCTGATGGGGTGCGCCCTCATCTGGGGCTCGATGACGCCGATCCTCAAGCAGCTGACGACGAGCATCGACCTCTGGCTTCTGTCATCGATGCGCTACCTCCCGGGCCTGCCGGTGCTGTGGCTGGCGTGGTGGCTGGTGCGGCGGCCGAGCGGCGCCAAGCGTCCGGCGCGTGTCGGCGAGCTGGCGTCGCTCGGGCTGGCGATGGCCGGCTTTTCGGTGCTCTACACATTCGGCGTACGCCATTCGCATCCGGTGACGGCGGCGATTGTGCTCAATACCGGCCCCGTGATCGCGGCCGCGATGGCGTGGCTTCTGCTGCGCGCGAAGCCCGTGCGTGGCTTCTGGGTCGCGGTGGCGCTCAGTCTCACCGGCGCCGCTCTGGTGATCGCCGGCGCGCCCGGCTTCCGCGAGCGCGGTCTGGGGTTCGAGGGCGGCGAGGCCTTGCTGATCATCGCCCAGGTCGGTTGGCAGTGGTATTCGATCCGCGCCCAGCAATGGCTGGGTGATCGCGGCCAGATCGGGCTGAGCGCGATCACCACCACCGTTGGCGGACTGTGGATGGTGGCGCTCTATGGCGGCATCGTCGCCGCCGGCGCCGGCGGTGGGCTGCCAACCGAGGTGACGCCGCTGCAGGTGGGCTACCTGATCTGGGTATCGGTCTTCGGCGTCGCCGTCGCCACCCTTCTGTGGAACCTCGGCGTCAGCCGGCTGTCGCTACCGGTGGCGTCGCTGCACATGACCGCTTCGCCCGTCGTCGCGGTGGCGACGGCGTGGATCGTCGGCTACCCGCCGACGATGCTGCAGGTCGCGGGCGGCGCAGTCGTGCTGTCGGGCATCGTCTACCTCCAGACACGCCAGATGATGAAGGTACGGACGTGAGCGGGTCGCCCACGCCGCGGGCCGCATGGATCGGCTTGTCGGCGTTCTTCGTCACGTCGGTGTTCTGGGGCGCCAATGTGCCGGTCACGGCGGTGCTGTTCCGCACCTTCGATCCCTACTACATGTCGGTCTGGCGAGTCGCGGTCGCCACCGTGGCGCTGGCCGTGATGCTGGTCGCGACGCAGGGCTGGTCGGCGCTGGCGATCCCGATCGGCTGGGTCCGCTTCGCGCTGCTCGGGCTCAGCATGAGCGCGTTCTTCGTGATCTATAACGTTGGCCTGCTCTACACCAACGCCATCACCGCCGCCGCCGTCATGGTCGGCGCGCCGATCTACGCCGCGCTGTTCCTGAAGCTGACGATCGGCGCGCCCTTCGACAGGGGATTCTGGGTGGCGGCGCCGCTCACCCTGATCGGTGGTGCGATCGCCGTTTTGGGTCGCGCCGAGGCCGGGGGCGATACGCTCAGCCTGCAGGGCGGCGAACCGCTGATCGCGCTCTGCATCGTGGCCTGGACCCTGTATTCGATGGCCGCCCAGCGCTGGTTCCGGCCCGAGGAAACCCAGCTCAGACGCACCTATGTCGGATGCCTCTCGGCGATCTTCTGGTCGAGCGCTATCTGGCTGCTGTGCCGGGCGGTCGGCATCGCCGGGCCGCCGAATCTCGATCCGTCGGCCGAGGCGGTGCTGCTGCTGGTCGGCATCTCGGTGCTGGCCACGGCGGTGGCCGGGGTGAGCTGGAATGTCGGGGTGAGCCGGCTGGGCATCGCCGCCGGCTCGCTGTGGCAGAACGCCGTGCCGGTCTTCGCCGTGCTGATCTCGATGGCCTTCGGCATCTATCCGACCGGCCAGCAGATCCTGGGCGGCGCGATCGTGATGGCCGGGGTGGCCTATATGCAGTGGCGCAAATTCCGCGGCTGATCACGATCGCCGTCGGCGGGCAGCCTTCGGTCGATACCGCACATGATCGATCAGCGCGCGCAGCTTGGGCGCAAGGTTCCGGCGGTCGGCGAAGTAGAGGAAGAAGCCGGGGAAGGGCGGGCAGTATTTCTCGAGCAGCGGCACCAGCTCGCCGCGCTTGAGATACGGCCGGAAGGTCTCTTCCATGCCAAACGTGAGACCGCCGCCGGCACAGGCGGTGCGCACCATCACCCACATGTCGTTGGTGGTGATCCTGGGATTGACCGCGACATCGAACTCGCGGCCGTTCTCCTCGAACTCCCAGCGGTAGGGCGCGACCTCGGGCGACGGGCGCCAGCCGATGCAGCAATGCGTCGACAGTTCGGTGGGGTGCGACGGCGCGCCGAAGCGCTCCAGGTAGGACGGTGCCGCCACGACCATCTGGCGCTGATCGCCCGAAACCGGCACGGCGATCATGTCCTGCTCGATCACCTCGCCCAGCCTGACGCCGGCGTCGTAGCCCTCGGCGACGATATCGAACTCCACGTCCGTCACGGTGACATCGAGCTGCACGCCGGGATGAGCGTGGGCGAAGCCGGCCAGCAGCTCGCCGGAGAGAAACCGCTCGGCGATCGATGACACCGCCAGCCGCAGCAAACCTGTCGGCGCGACGTCGCGATCTCGGGTCGCATCCAACGCGATCTCGACTTCGGCGAGGGCCGGTGCGACGCGGCGCTGCAGGCGTTCGCCGGCCTCGGTGAGACTGACGCTGCGCGTCGTGCGGTGGATCAGCGCGACGCCCAGCCGGTCTTCCATGCGCCGGATCGCCTGGCTCACGGCCGAGCGGGTCACGCCCAGCCGCTCGGCGGCGGCGCGGAAGCTCCGCGCCTCGGCGACGGCGAGGAAGACTGCGATGCCGCTGAGGTCGAGGTTCATTAGTTAGATGAACTTGACAGCATGGTGAGGATTGAGCAAATTGTCTGTCGAATCGCCGCCGCCTAGATAGCCGTGCATCGGATCACGAGGAGGCTGAACGACATGACCAGCAGATCGGCAATCCTGAGCGGCTTGATCGCGAGTTTCTTGCTCGCGGCCAGCGTGTCCTCCGGCAGCGGCCAGACACAGCGCCAGTCGACACCACATCCCTATGTCGGCATGTGGGTGACCGACGATGGTCGCGTCCGGCACGAGCTGCTGCCGAACGGCCGCTATGATGAGGCGCGCGGTACCCGCCAGAGCGCCTATCAGGGGCGCTACCAGGTGACCGGTAACCACATCGACTACTGGGACGACACCGGCTTCACCGCCGACGGCACCTTCGTCGACCACAATACCCTGCATCATGGCGGGATGATCTTCCGCCGGCGCTGACGCCGGCGCGCGGCGGATTGCGCCGTATTTGCGCCCCCCGGTCATGCTAGACGGTTGCTTTCGGCCGCCGAGTGCGTGAGCTTGCGGCGGTTTCCGGGGGAGCGCATGAAGGGCGTCATTCTGGCGGGCGGCAAGGGCACCAGGCTTTATCCGCTGACCAAGGCCACCAACAAGCATCTGCTGCCGGTCGGCCGCGAGCCGATGATCTACCACCCGATCCGTCACATGGTGGCCGCGGGCATCACCGACATCCTGGTGGTCACCAGCGTCGACCACATGGGTGAGATGGTGAACTGCCTGGGTTCGGGCGTCGATCTCGGCTGCGGCCTGACCTACCGCGTGCAGGACGGGGCGCTGGGCATCGCCAACGCCCTGTCGCTGGCCGAGGGCTTCGCCAGCGGTGGCAAAATCTGCGTCTTCCTCGGCGATAACGTCTTTCAGAGCTCGATCGCGCCGATCGTCGAGGCCTTCCGGAAGCAGGAGAGGGGCGCGCGCGTCGTGATCAAGAGCGTGCACGATCCGGAGCGTTACGGCGTCGCCGCGCTCGACGAGCAGCACATCATCGAGATCGAGGAAAAGCCGGCCAAGCCCAAGACCTCGTTCGCGGTGGTCGGCCTGTACTTCTACGACAGCCAGGTCTTCGACATCATCCGCGTCATCAAGCCCTCGGCGCGCGGCGAGTACGAGATCACCTCGGTGAACAACGAGTACATCGCGCGCCGCCAGCTCCAGTACGACATCTACCCCGGCGCCTGGACCGACGCCGGCACCTTCGAGTCGCTGCTCGAGGCCAACAAGCTGCTGCACGACACCGCCAACGAGATCGCGCGATGAGGAGGACTAACTTCTTGCCTCCCCCCGGAGGGGGAATGTGCCCGAAGGGCGGATGGGGGATGTCGAAGCCGGACACCTGCTTCGTTGAGGCATCCCCCATTCGTCGCGCCGCGCGCGCCACCTTCCCTCTCCGGGCAGGGCTATCGCATATGGACTTCTTTCCTTCTCCCCGCGAAGGCGGGGAGAAGGTGCCGAGCGAAAGCGAGGCGGATGAGGG
>LNFM01000451.1_pt1 | contig 72599 bp, 73 predicted proteins | sample 596031 | NCBI WGS metagenome assembly LNFM01 (sample SAMN04254537, study PRJNA301005) | activated carbon metagenome | isolation source: dual media filters at the Ann Arbor, Michigan drinking water treatment plant | place: USA: Ann Arbor
TCATCCGCCTCGCTACGCTCGGCACCTTCTCCCCGCCTTCGCGGGGAGAAGGAAAAAGAAACCCGCATGACCCTGGGCCGCGCTATTGCCGTGGTCGGCGGCTTCACGATGTTGAGCCGCCTGCTGGGCTTCGCACGCGATATGGCGATGGCACGCGTGCTGGGCGCCGGGCCGATAGCCGACGCCTTCTTCATCGCCTTCAAGCTGCCGAACTTCTTCCGCCGCCTGTTCGCCGAGGGCGCCTTCGCCTCGGCCTTCGTGCCGCTGTTCTCCGCCGAACGCGTTCGCGGCGGTGTCGCGGAGGCCGCCGCCTTCGCGCGCGAGGCACAAGCGGCGCTGCTGGTGGTGGTGGTGCCGTTCGCCGCGCTCGCCATTCTCGCCATGCCCGTCGTCGTGTCGTTGATCGCGCCCGGCCTGCGCGACTCGCCGCAGACCGTCGCCTGGGCGATCGATTTCGGCCGTATCGCCTTTCCCTACCTGGTGTTCATCTCCCTGGTCTCGCTCTATGCCGGCGCGCTCAATGGGCTGGAGCGTTTCAGCCGCGCCGCAGCGACGCCGATGCTGCTGAACATCGTACTCCTGACCGCGCTGTTCACGCTGCCGCGGTTCCTGCCCAATCCCGGCTACGCGCTGGCGATCGGTGTCTTCGTCGCCGGCATCGTGCAGTGGCTGTGGCTGCTCGACGCCTGCCGCCGCGCCGGCCTGTCGATGATGCCGCGCTGGCCGACGCTGAGCCCGCGCATCCGTCGCATGCTGACTCTGGTCATCCCGGCGGCGATCGGCGCCAGCGTCTTCCAGATCAACGCCATGCTTGACGTGGTATGGAGCTCGTTCCTGCCCGGCGGCACGATCGCCATCCTCTACTATGCCGACCGCATCAACCAGCTGCCGCTGGGCGTGGTCGGCATCGCCATTGGGACTTCGCTGCTGCCCTTGCTGTCGCGACAATTGCGCGATGGCTCAACCGACGCGGCGATGGCCAACCAGAACCGCGCCGTCGAGTTCGGCCTGCTGTTCTCCCTGCCGGCGGCTGCTGCGCTCGGCGTCGCGGCCCTGCCGATCATCGCCACCCTGTTCGAGGGTGGGAAGTTCGGGCCAGCCGAGAGCGCGCGGGCGGCCGCCGCGCTGCTCGCCTATGCCCCTGGCCTGCCCGCCTTCATTCTGGTCCAAGCGATGGTCACCGGCTTCTACGCCCGCGAGGACACGCGCACGCCGCTCCTCATCGCGCTCGCCAGCATCGCGCTCAATGTCGCGCTCAACATGGCCTTCCTGTGGGGCACCGGCTTACAGCATGTCGGCGTCGCCTTGGCCTCGTCGATCTCCGGCTGGCTGAACGCGCTGCTGCTCGGCTGGGTGCTGGTCCAGCGCAAGCACCTGATCGCCGATCGGCGCCTGAAATCGCGCTCTTGGCGCATGCTGGTCGCGGCGCTGGCGATGGGCATCGCGCTGTGGCTGGCGGTGGGCTACGCGGGCGACGTCTTCGCGACACCGGGAGTCCTGCGCTGGCTGGCGCTGGCGGCGCTATGCGCCGGCGGCGCGGCCATCTACGGCGGGATCGGCGCCGCTTTAGGCATCATCCGTCTGTCGGAGATCCGCGCCATCCTGCGGCGTCAGGCCGGCGTACGTCCCGAGATCGACTGAGCGGTACCAAGCAGCCGCCATTGGCCCTGCAACGCCAGCGCGGCACCTTCAATCAAACCCCGCGCGTTCAACACGCGCGCATTCTCGAGACCATGATCGAGAGCCGCGCTGACCACGTCGTGCGGCAATCGGCCGACAGCGACCGTCACCAGCCGCGCGCCGAGATCGGTGTCGTCGTTGATCGCGTTCGCCGGCCGCCGCTCGATGGCGGGATGATCGGCGTCGACGGCATTGGCGACGATCGTCGCGGCCGCATCGGCCATCGCCGCGCTGCGCGCCAGAACGGTGACGGAGTCGGCGATGCCCAGCGAGAATGAGCGGCCGCGCCAGCCGCTGGTCGCCAGCCCACGTACCGGCTGCTCGGCGCGCAGCTCGACCTCGCCATCGAGGGCTGGCGCATCAACATTGGCGACGATGGCGGCTCGCAACGAATGACCCGGTGCGAGATGGATGGCGATGTCGCCGCCATTGTTGACGTAAGCCTTCTCCAGGCGGCGATCGCGCACCAGCGCGGCCAGCACCTCGTCCGCCACTGATCCCGCCACCGCCGCCATCGGCGTGATGAAAACCGCGCGACAAGGCCAAACCGCCTCGGCCATCCGGCGCGCGACCGGACCATCGAGCACCGGTGGCGTGTTGCCGACCGGGCTGCGCAGGATCGGCAGCTCGCGCACAAGCGTAGCGAGGATGTCGTCGAAGCGTGCGATAGCCTGGCGATAAGCCCTCTCGACCTCGGAGGGCGCGCCGAAAGCCTCGATGATCAGGTCGATGGGGCCATGCTGCAGGTGCAGCCGCCCATCGGGCAGGCGCGCGGAGACCGGGCCGCTCACGTCCGCGACGGGGTCGACACCGGCCACGGGTTGTCGGCGCGCGACGGGCGGCGGTCGAGGCGGTTGGCGGCGAGCGCCTCGTCGAGCGTCACGACTCGGCCGGTATAGCCACCCAGCGCCTCGTAGTGATCGCGCCGCATGGTGAACTCCAGCGGCGCCACCAGCGCCGGCGTCGGCACGTAGCCGAAGGCGTTGTCGGGCATGCGCGAGACGTCGACCATGTAGGTGATGCCGCCACCCGGCCAGACGAAGACCGGCGCGCCGCCGCAGGTCACGCGGGTCAGCGCGTCCTTGACGCTCAAGGTCAAGCGCACCGGGTTCTCGGTAACGCCGGCGCGCAGCGAGCCACCGGCGCCGGCCATGAACAGCACGGTGCACAGCGCCGGCTCGCAATTCTCGGCGATGCGCTCGACCACCTTGCGTACTGGCGATGGCATCTCGGCCGGCCGCGGCGTCAGCGCCTCGTCGAGCACGAACCACGCCGCATGCTCGCCGGTGGTCGAGACCATCAGCAGGCGCAGCCCGGGCCACGCGGTCTTGGGATCGATCTTCTCCACGATCTCCAGCGGATCGGCGATGTCGGTGCCGCCCCAGCCCAGCCCGGGCTCGGCGACCTGGAAATAGCGGCCCGGCGTCGACCGCCGGCCGCGCACGCGGATGCCGGCGGCGGGCATGTCCAGGAACTTGCCGCCTTGGTGCTCCGACAACACGCCGGTGATGTGGTCGTCGACGACGATCACCTCGTCGAGATGGCCGTGCCATTGCGGTGCGAACATGCCGATGGTGGCCGAGCCGCAGCCCACGCGCATGCGTTCCTCGCGCTGGCCATTGACCACCGGCGGCCGGCCCGACTGCACCACGACCGACGCGCCGCCATCGATGGTGAGCTCGACCGGCTGGCGATTGCACAGCGCCAGCATGGCGTCGCAGGTGACGACGCCCTCCTTCTTGCTGCCGCCGGTAAGATGGCGCACGCCACCCAGCGACAACATCTGCGAGCCGTACTCCGCCGTGGTGACGTGGCCGATTTGCTCACCCGCGACGCGCACCGCCGCCTGCTCCGGCCCGAGGAAGCGGTCGGTGTCGATCTTCACCTTCACGCCGCAGTAGCTGAAGATGCCTTCGGTGACGACGGTGATCATGTCGACGCCGTCGTGCTTGCTGGCGACGATGAACGGCGCCGGCTTGTAGTCGGGATAGGTCGTCGTCGCGCCGATGCCGGTGACGAACGTCCCCTCCGCGCGCGGCAGCTCGCCACTCCAACCTTCCGCGCCCTGCGCGAACGGCACCAGCGGCGCCGCGCTGCGCTCGATCACGACAAGCGGATCGACGCGCACCAGATGGCCGTTCTCGTTGGCATAGCGATCACAGGCGCCGATCTTGCCGGGGCGGATGCGGCACAGCACCGGACAGGCGTCGCAGCGCGCAACATTGTCAGAGGCGACCTCAGACATGGCAGCTCCAATACCTTCCCTCGCTGGCGGGGGAAGGTGGCGCGAAGCGCCGGATGGGGGTGGTTTGTGCCACAACACCGGCAGCCTCGTCTGACCGCGATGCCGTCACCCCCATCCGCCCTTCGGGCACCTTCCCCCGCCTCCGGGCGCGCGAGCGCGCCCTTGGGGGGAAGGTAGTGGGTGCGGTACTCATGCGCTGCTTCCCCTCAGTGCCGCTCGCAGGCGATGTGGCAGCACGGGCACTTGGTGCATGCGGATACCTGTCGCGTTGTGGATCGCGCCCAGGATCGCCGGCGCCGTCGGCACGAGCCCGGGCTCGCCAACGCCTTTGGCGCCCGAGGGGCCGAGCGGATCGGGGTCCTCGATCAGCATCACCTCGATCTGAGGCATGTCGCCGACCGTCGGGATCAGATAGTCGTGGAGGTTCTCGGTACGGCCGGGGATGTACTCCTCCATCAGCGCCAGGCCGAGGCCCTGCGCGATGCCGCCCTGGATCTGGCCCTCGACCTGCGTTGGATTGATGGCGCGGCCGACATCGTGCGCGGCGGCCATGCGCAACACCTTGGTCGTGCCCAGCTCGATATCGACCTCGACCAGCGCGATCTGCGCGGCGAAGGCGTAGCTGGCGTAAGGCACGCCCTGGCCATCGGCGTCGAGTGGCGAGGTCGGCGGATCGAAGGTGCCCTCGCCCAGCATCACCTCGCCGGTCGCGTCGGGTGTCAGGGCGCGCAGATCGATCGCGCGCATGCTCTCGCCTTCGTGAATGAATAGCGTCGCGCCGCGGATCGACAGCTCCGCATCGACGCCGGCATTGGCCAGGCGCAGGATGCGCGCGCGCAGGTCGCGGCCGGCCAGTTCAGCCGCCTTGCCTGACACGAAGGTCTGGCGTGACGCCGAGGTCTTGCCGGCATCGGCCGTGCGATCGGTGTCGCCGGTGACCATCAGGATGCGCTCGAAGGGCAGGCCCAGGGCATCGGCGGCGATCTGCGCCATGATGGTGTTGCTGCCCTGACCGATATCGAGCGCGCCACTGTAGAGCGTGACGCGGCCATCGCGCCCGATGCCGATGCGCATGGTCGAGGGATTCGACATCGAGGTGTTGCCGATGCCGTACCACATACAGCCGATGCCGACCCCTCGGCGCCTGACGCCCGCCGCGCCGTTGAAGGCGGCGACCTCGGCCTGCCATCCGGTCCAGCGCGGCCGCAGGGCGTCGAGGCATTGCGCCAGCCCGGCCGAGTGCTCGAGGCGCTGGCCGGTCGCCGTGGTGTCGCCCATGCGCAGCGCATTGCGGTGGCGGAACTCCAGCCGGTCGATGCCCAGGCTGTCGGCGAGCGCATCCATCATCGCTTCGTGCGCGATCGCCGATTGCGGCACGCCGAAGCCGCGGAAAGCACCGGCCGGCGGTCCGTTGGTGAACCACGCCGCGCCCCAGGTGCGCGCGTTGGCCACGCGATAGGGGCCGGTGGCGTGCACCGGCACGCGATTGGCCACGGTCGGGCCCCACGAGGCGTAGGCGCCAGTGTCGAAATCGGCGCGCGATTCGCAGGCGGTGAGGCGGCCCTCGGCGTCGCAGGCGAAGCGCGCCACGACACGCGCGGGATGGCGCTTGGTGGTGGCCGCCATGCTCTCCGGCCGGGTGTAGACGCAGGCCACCGGGCGGCCGAGCATCCACGCCGCCAAGGCGATCAGCGGCTGCACCGACTGGTCGAGCTTGCCGCCGAAGCCGCCGCCGCAAGCCGTCGGCACAATGCGCACCGACGTTGGCGGCAGGCGCATCACGTTGGCGACCTCGTCGCGGTCCATGTAGGGCGTCTGCGTCGTGACATGCACCTCCAGGCGATCGCCGACGCGGCGCGCCCAACCCGCCTCGGGCTCGATGTAGGCGTGCTCAACAAAGGCCGTCTCGAAAGTGCCCTGCGCCACCGCCGCCGCCGTGGCGATAGCGGCATCGACATCGCCACGGCGCACGCCGCCCTCGATCAACAGATTGGCCGGCTTGTCGACCTGCACCCGCTGGGCGCCCGATGCCCGCGCGGCGTCGATGCCGAGGATCGGCGCGAGCCTGGTCCAGGTGATCGGCAAATCTTCATCGCGAACCGCCAGCACGGCGTCGCGCGAACCCACCAGCGCCAGCACCGCCTCGCCACGATAGCGCACGATGCCATCGGCCAGGACTGGCTGGTCCTTGATGTCGGGATAGATGCCGAAGCCGTTGAACGGCACGTCGGCGGCGGTAAGGACCGCCACCAGCTTGCGCCGAAGGGCGGTCAGATCGCCGAGGACGAAGCTGGCGCTGTGATGCGGCGAACGCACGACGCGCAGCCATAGCGCATCGGTGGGAATGCCATCGGCGCCATAGATCTCCGTGCCATCGACGCGCGCGGCGCCGTCGATGCGCGGCACGCGGGCGCCGACCGCGTGGCCGACCTCTGGCATCGCCACGGACGATGCCGTCAGGTCGAGCACGGCCTCGATGATCTTCTGATAGCCGGTGCAGCGGCAGAGCGTGCCGCCTAACGCGTCCTCGAGTTGCGCGCGCGAAGGCCGGCTCACGCGCCGCAGCAGGTCGGTCGCCGACATCAGCATGCCCGGCGTGCAGATGCCGCACTGCGCCGCGCCATGCGCCAGGAAGGCACGCTTGAGCGCGTCGGCGCCGCCATCCAGGCCCTCGACCGTGATCACGACGCGGCCCGCGACCTGGGCCACCGGCGTCAGGCAAGCGCAGACCTGCCGGTCGTCGAGCAGAACGGTGCAGGCGCCGCAATCGCCGGCGTCGCAGCCGATCTTGGTGCCGGTCAAGCCGAGCTCGTCGCGCAGCGCGTGCGCCAGCCGGGTCAGCGGCGGCGATTTCAAAGCCGTCGCACGGCCATTGATCGTGCAGCGCACCGTGTCGTCGGCCGATGTTGGTGGGGTGGCGAGTTCGTCGGGTGTCACAGCGACACCATGGCGCCGAGCTCAGCCAAAGCACGGCGAACCACTGTAACCGCCGCGTCGGCGCGGTATTCAGCCGATGCGCGCACATCGTCGATCGGCGCGAGCGCGGCGAGGTGTCGAGGTGTCACGCGATCGCCGAGCGTGGCGTCGGCCGTGTGGCCCAGCAGCGCCGCTTCCAGCTCGGGTAGCCGGCGCGCGACTTCCGAGCAGGCGCCGATCGCGACACCGGCGCGCGTCACGCGACCGGCGTTGTCGTACTCGATCGCGGCGGCGACCATGACGATGGAGATCACGAGGTAGCGACGCGCGCCGAGCTTGATGAAGTGGCCGACGGCGCATGGCGCGCGCGGCTTGGGCACGCGTATGGCCGTGACGAGCTCGCCCGGCATTCGCCGCGTGCGGCGGTTGCCGAGGATGAAGTCGGTGAGCGGAATAACCGTCGCGCCATTCGCGCTGGCAAGCTCGACCGCCGCATCGAGGCTGAGCAGCGGCGGCACGCCGTCGGCGGCGGGCGAGGCGTTGCACAGATTGCCGGCCACGGTGCCGGCGTTCTGGATCTGCGCACCGCCGACCTCGCGTGCCGCACGCTTGAGCCCATCGAACAGCGGCGGCGTGTCGCTCGCCATCAGATCGGACCAGGTGGTGGTCGCGCCGATACGCCAATGGTCGCCGGCATCGACGATGCCGCGCAGGCTGGCGATCGCGGTGATGTCGAGGACGTCCTCGTCGAGCGGCCGGCCGACGCGGGCGGGATAGAAATCAGTGCCGCCGGCCAGCACGGTGAGCGGCCGGCTCGCCAGCGCCCGCAACGCCGCGTCGATGCTCGTCGGTCGCAGATAAGCCGCCATCAGACCAGCCCAGGCGAGATCGTTCGTAAGCGAACGAATTATTCTAGCCCGACGCCCGTCCGAGTCAAACGCGGCGCCGCGCCATCAGGCGCATCGTGATAGCATGACCGCCGCATGATCGTTGCCGGGCAACGGAGGTGGTCATGAGCGGATCGTCGGGGCGAGGGGCGTTGCTGGCGTTCGCGTTGTCGACGATGGCGGGCGCGCCCGCCGCCAGGGCCGTCGACCTCCATCTCTTCGCCGATGCCGGCAGGGCCTGCGCCTATCTCGCCACCGCCGGCGCCGACGATGTCGCGCGTGTGGAGATCTGGCTGACCATCCTGCAGCGCGACGCGGCCGGCGGCGAGGCGCGCGACCGCCTGCTGTCGACCCGTGGAGATCCCGAGCGTCTCGACGGCGAAGCCCGCACCGTCGAGCGGGCCGTCGCCGCGATCGAGGAGCAGATAACCCAAGGACATGCGCTGCTGCTGAGGTTGCGCGACCGCGCGCGCAGCAACGACGTGCACGCCGAGATCCGCACCACCTCGGAGGAGCTGATCGAGCTGTCGTTCGATCTTCGCGATGCCAAGGCCCGGCTGGCCGCACTGCACACGGCGATGGCCGGCCACCTCGACAGCGCTGCCATGATCGACGCCGCCCAATCCACCGCCCGCCGGTTCGGCCGCTCGATCCGCGATTGCGCCATTGAACGACGTGCGCGCCTTGCACGGCCGAACTGAGTTGCACCAGTCCTAGATAAGGCGCGATAGCAGACTCAAGAGCATGCGCTGCTCGGCGGCGTCGAGCGGCTTCAGCGTCTCGGCGCTGACGCGCGGGCCGTTGGCGACCAGTCGCGCCAGCATCGCCTCGCCTTCGGGCGTCAGGCGCAGCAAAGTGCGGCGCGCGTCGTCGGGATCGGGCCGCGCGGCGATCAGGCCGCGGTCGCGCAGCCGGCGCACCACGCCCTGGGTGGTCGCCTTGTCCATGCCGACCAGGCGGCCGAGATGGTTCTGTGACAGCTCGCCCCGCTCGCCCAATTTCACCATGCTGGTGAACTGGGTCGGCGTGGTGCCGGGATCGCCGATATTGGCCTGGAACAGCGCCGTGGCGCGCTGATGGGCGCGGCGCAGCAAGTACCCGATCTGATGCTCGACGGTGTATGCCCCGCCCGCTGGCGATTCCTTGTCGCTTTTCATCGCCGCATCAGAGACCGCCATGTGGCCGCGTGCAAGCGGCGGCGACTCAGTTGCGCCCTGGCGGCCCCATCTCGTTTTCGTTGAAGCGGAAGGAGATCTTGCTGAGGTCGATACCGGCCTCGACGCGGGTGAGCGAGACGCTGACCTGATTGCCCTTGGCGTCGGTGATGCTCCAGCCCTTCAGCAGCATCGGGCTGTCTTGCACGATCATGGTGGCGCGGCCCTCGTTGGGACGCTTGGTCTGGTACATCGAAATGTGGATGTCGCCGTTGATCACGCGCGCGTCGGTCACGGTGATATCGCCCGACAGGCGCAGATTGTCGGCGACCAGGAAGCTCGCCGCGGTCCAGCCGATCGGCCACTGGCTGAAATCCTGCTGCTTGAAGTCGACCATAGTGACCTGGGTGCCGTCGGCGACGATCAGGATCGGCACCGGCGGGTCGTACTCGAAGCGCAGCCGGCCGGGCCGGCGCACGTAGTAGGTGCCCGACGAGACACTGCCGGCGGCCGAGGTCTGCAGGAAGCGCGCCTTCATTGTCGTGATCGAGTTCAGGTACTGCTCGACGCGCGCCACCAGCGCCTGCTGCTGCTGGGACAGGGGGCCCGCCGCCGGCGCCGCGGCGTCGGGCGCGCCCGATGGTGCGGGCGTGACCTCGCGGCGTGGCTTGCGGGCGGCCGGCGGTGCGGGCGCGTCGGTGTTCTGCGCGCGCGCCGATTCGACCGAGAAGATCAGCCGCTCGCGCTCCTCGTCGAGCGCCGGCGCCAGCAGCCACGCGGCCACGGCGGTGGACGCGGCGAGCGTCAGGCGCAGCACGGTGCGGGTGGTAGGGAACTGTCGGACCATCGCCCAATCCTTTGTCTGCCGTCGGCGGCGATATCGGCGTCAAACCCGGCGGAATCAAGACAGCGGGACGAGCCGCAACGCCATGTCACACGCCGCCCCGGGACCGCCAGCATCTCGCCAGCCAGCCCGTCAATCGTCGCGGTCGATATCGCGCGCCAGCACTTCGCGCTTGCCGACGCTGTTGGCCGGCGTCACCACGCCCTCGCGCTCCATGCGCTCGACGATGCGCGCGGCGCGGTTGTAGCCGATCTGCAGGTGGCGCTGGATGAAGCTGGTCGAGCACTTGCGCTCGCGCGCGACGATGTCGATAGCGCGATCGTAGAGCTCGTCCGAACCCTCCTCCGCCTCGCTGCCCGAGCCGCCGCCCTCGCCGCCGCCGACGCTGCCCTCCGCGTCCTCGGTGATCGAGTCGATATAGGCCGGCTTGGCCTGCTTGCGCAGGTGCTTGACCACCTTCTCGACCTCGGCGTCGCTGACGAAGGGGCCGTGCACGCGCACGATGCGGCCGCCGCCGGCCATATAGAGCATGTCGCCCTGGCCCAGCAGCTGCTCGCCGCCCTGCTCGCCCAGGATGGTGCGGCTGTCGATCTTCGACGTCACCTGGAAGGCGATGCGGGTGGGGAAGTTGGCCTTGATGGTGCCGGTGATGACGTCGACCGAGGGACGCTGCGTCGCCATCACGACATGGATGCCAGCGGCGCGCGCCATCTGCGCCAGACGCTGCACGGCGATCTCGATGTCCTTGCCGGCGACCAGCATCAGGTCGGCCATCTCGTCGATGATGACGACGATGTAGGGCAGCGAGACAAGATCGATCGGCTCGTCCTCCCAGATCTTCTCGCGCGTGTCAGGATCGACGCCGGTCTGCACGCGCCGCGTCAGCACTTCGCCGCTGTCGCGCGCCTCACGCACGCGCTCGTTGAAGCCGGCGATGTTGCGAACGCCCAGCTGCGACATCAGCTGATAGCGCCGCTCCATCTCGCGCACCGTCCACTTCAGCGCCACGACCGCCTTGCGCGGATCGGTGACGACCGGAGTCAGCAGATGCGGGATGTCCTGATAGACGCTCAGCTCGAGCATCTTCGGATCGATCATGATGAACTTGCAGGTATCCGGCGCCAGTCGGTAGAGCAGCGACAGGATCATCGTGTTGATGCCCACCGACTTGCCCGAGCCGGTCGTGCCGCCGATCAGCAGATGCGGCATGCGCGCGAGGTCGGCGACCACCGGGCCGCCGCCGATGTCCTTGCCCAGCACCAGCGGCAGGTTCAGGCGCTGGTCCTCGTAGTCCTTGGTCGACAAGAGCTCGCGCAGGAAGACCATCTCGCGCTTGGCGTTGGGCAGCTCGATGCCGATGACGTTGCGCCCGGGCACGGTGGCGACACGCACCGAGACCGCGCTCATCGAGCGGGCGATGTCGTCGGCCAGGCCGATGATGCGGCTCGACTTGATGCCCGGCGCCGGCTCGAGCTCGTAGAGCGTCACCACGGGGCCGGGGCGCACCTTCACCACCTCGCCCTTGACGCCGAAGTCGTCGAGGACCGATTCGAGCAGCCGCGCGTTCTGCGCCAGCGCCTCCTCGTCGATGGTCGCGGTGACCAGCGATTTCGGCGGCGGTGTCAGGATATCCAGCGGCGGCAGGGTGAAGTCCTCGCCGCCCAGCGCCAGCTGGTGCTGGCGCTCGGCCTGGGCGCGCTTGCCCGGCAGCGGCTTGACCGGCTTGAGCACGACCTTGGGCTGGTAGACCGGCGCCACGGGTACCGGCGGTGTCTCGTCGTCCTGAGGGTCGGCGACTGGCGCCGGCTTGCGCACGAGATGCAGCACCTTGGCGCCCAACGGGACTACAGGTGCGACCGGCGGTGGTTCGACCGCGGCCGGCGGCGGCTCCTCGAGCGGTGGCGCGACTTGCTGGGCCGCGGCGGGGCGCATCAGCATCGGCTCGATGCGCTCCTCGGGGGCGCCAATCTCCTCGTACTCGGCCGGCGCTGGCTCACGGCGCCGACGCAGCCAACCCGGCAGCCAGCTACGCTCGCGGCGCTGGTGCGCGTCGTCGATCTCGGGGATCGTCTCGACCTCGCCGTCAGGGTACTTCAGCTCCGCGATCGGCGCGAGCGGCGCGTCGACCAGTAGCGTGTCGCGCGGCGGCAGCGGCCGCTCCTCCTCGGGGATCGGCTGGAAGCGCGCGGGATCGTATTGCGAGGCGTCGATCTCGCCCGGGATCGTGGCGTAGCCCACGGGCGGCTCGGGCGGCGGCGCGTGCTCGTCGAACTGATCGGGGCGGCCGCGCCACAGCGCCACGGCGGCGCGCCACAGCCACCGCAAGATCTTCAGCGGCAGGAACAGCACACGGAAGATGAACGGCAGGTGGCCGCGCCGCATGCCCATGACCGGCACCATCAGCGCCACAGCGAGCAGCGCGCCGAGTGGCGCCACGACATGCAGCGGGCCACCGTCGCTATAGGTCAGCACGATCTCGGTGACGTACTTCGCCAGCGCCGCGCCGGTGACGCCACCGGGACCGGCATGCGGCGTCCACTGGCCGATATCGGAGAGGCGCCCGGCGGCGGTCGCGGCGAGCAGCACCGCGGCCAGCAGCAGCGCCAGACGCAAGCCGAAGAAATGCAGGACATGGTGGCGCGCGAGCATCACGCCCCAGGCGATCGCCGCGATCGGCAGCAGGAAGGCGCCCAGGCCGACCCCCTGCATCATCAGGTCGGCGAAGGCGGCGCCGGCGAAGCCCAGCAGGTTGTTGGGCGCGAAGCCGGTGGCGCGGTTCAGCGACGGATCGGTGGCGTGATAGGTGATCAGCGCGATCAGCCCGGCCATACCCAGCACGACGGTGGCGACGCCCAGTACCTCCATGGCGCGCTGACGGAAGAACAGCGTCGCGCCCGGCGGCAGGAAGCCGCCGCGCGCCGAACTCACCGTATCTTTCAGCGACGCCAGCGCCATGGTCTACAGCAGCTCCGACATGCGGGTCAGCGCGCGCCGGGTGGTGTCGAGATCCTGCACCAGCGCGACGCGGACATAGCGCTGGCCCGGATTGACGCCGTCGACGGCGCGCGAGACGTAGCCGCCCGGCAGCACCTTGATACCGCCCTCGGTCCATAGCGTGCGCGCGGCCTTCTCACCATCGCCGACATCGAGCCAGAGGAAGAAGCCGCCATCGGGCATGAAGAAGCCGCCCTTGTTGTGCAGGATCGACTTCGCGGCCTGGAAGCGCGCCTGATACTCGCCGCGAATCGCCGCGACGTGGCTTTCCTCGCCCCACAGCGCCGCGGCGGCGTTCTGGATGGCGAGCGGCACCTGCGGTCCACCATAGGTCTTCCAGCGCAGCAGCATGGCGATGACCTTGGGATCGCCGGCGGCGAAGCCCGACCGCAAGCCGGCCGCGTTCGACCTTTTGGACAGGGAATGAAACACGACGACGTTGGCGAACGGGTCCTTGCCGCCGGTCTCGTCCATCGCCGCCGCCGCCTGCAGGCCGCCCGACGGCGGCTTGTCGTTGTAGATCTCGGCGTAGCACTCATCGAGCGCCAGGATCGCATCGTGGCGACGGCACTGCTCGATCAGCTTCTGAATGTAGGGGATCGAGGCGGAAGCACCCTGCGGATTGCCCGGCGAGCAGAGATAGACCAGCGCCGTGCGCTTCCAGGTCTCCAGCGGCACCGCGTCGAAATCCGGCAGGAAGCCGTTCTCGGCGTTGGTGTTGAGGAACACCGTCTCGCCGCCGGCCAGCACCGCGCCGCCGAGATAGGCCTGGTAGAACGGATTGGGGATCAGCACGACCGGCTTGCGCCCGTTCTTCTCGGGCGGCAGCGCGACGGTGGCGATGTTGTAGACGCCCTCCTTGGAGCCGGCGAGCGGCAGCACGTGGCGATTCCACTGTACCAGGCCCTCGGGCAGGCCGTAGCGCCGCGTCAGCCAGCCGGCGATCGCCTGGCACAATTCAGGGGTGCCCTGGTTGGGCGGGTACTTGTTCGACAGCGACAGGTCGCGCGCGACGATATCGCGGGCGAACTGCGGCACCGGCCCCTGCGGTTCGCCGACCGACATGATGATGGGGTTCTTGGGCGCCGGCAGATCAGCGATCAACTCGTTGAGCCGCGCGAAGGGGTATTCGTTGAGATCCTGGGCAAGACGCGGATTGATCATGTTTCCTATCGCTTTCAGTCCATTCCCGGCCAGCTTGGCGCCGGCCGCGACCAGAAACAACGAGTGCCCAAGCCTTGTGCCGTTGGGGGGAACGGCGTATGCGGGCACACTAATGGACGATAGTGTCAATTACAAGAACCACTTACAGGGCTTTTTTAACATAGATTCCAGAGGGTTGCAGAAACGCGTCCCTGATCCCTGCGAAGCGCCGTGGTCGGCGGCGATTCGGTAGCCCTATGGCCCCGTGCGGCTATCGGGGAACGGCGATGCGTTGTGGGACGATTCGCGTCCGCCGGCTGGGCCGCGCCGCCTCAGCCTGGCGCGGCGACGCGGCGTCCGATGATGGCGAAGCGCAGGCGGCCGGAGATGAAGTCGATCGCCGCCACGGTCACCAGGATCATCAGCACAAGGAAGGCGACGCGATCCCATTCCAGGGTGCGGATCTCCTCGGCCAGGTGCAAGCCGATGCCGCCGGCGCCGACGATACCGATGATGGTCGCCGAGCGCGTGTTGGACTCGATGTAGTAGAGCACCTGGCTCAGCATCACGGGGAAGACCTGGGGCAGCACGCCGAAGCGCACGGCGTGAAGCTCGCCACCGCCGCTGGCGACCACGCCCTCGACCGGCTTGCGATCGCTGTTCTCGATCGCCTCGGAGAACAATTTGCCGAAGGCGCCGAAATCGGCCGCGGCGATAGCCAGCATGCCGGCGAAGGGACCCAGGCCGACGGCGCTGACGAAGATCAACGCCCAGATCAGCGTGTCGACACCGCGCACCGTATCGAGGCTGCGGCGGATGAAGAAGTGGAAGATACGGTTGGCGACCACGTTCTTGGCCGCCAACACGCCGGCCGGCAGCGCCAGTACTGCCGCGAGCAAGGTGCCGAGGAACGCGATGGCGAGCGTCTCGGCCAGCGCGCCGAGATAGAGCGTCAGCTTGCCGCCGTGACTGGGCGGCACCATGAGTTGCAGGAAATAGCCGAGCCGCACCAGGCCGGAGCCGATGCGGTCGAACGAGAACTCCAGTCGCCACATCGCATAGGCTGACAAGGCGAGCGGACCCAGCACGATCGCGATCGTCACGGCGCGGCCCTTCGGCGAGGGCCGGAAGACCAGCGGATGACGGCCCTGCAGGCCGACGCGATCGGAGCGCGCGGCTTGCCGCAGTGGGCTTTTCATCGCATCACACCGATCAGGCGATGGCGCAGCCATTCGGTCAGCAGATCGATCACCATGACGGCGGCGATGATGATCAGCAGGATCGCGCTGACATCGGAGTAATGGAACTTGCGGATCGACTCGACGAGGTCCTGGCCGATACCGCCGGCGCCGACGAAGCCCATCACGGCGGCGCCGCGCACGTTGATCTCGAAACGCAGCAGCGCGTAGGACGCGAAATTCGGCAGCACCTGCGGCACGACGGCGAAGCGCACGGTCTGCGTCCAGGTCGCGCCCGACGCCGTGGCGCCCTCGACCGGGTTCATGTCGATGTTCTCGACAACCTCGGCGAACAGCTTACCCATCGCACCCAGCGTGTGGATCATGATCGCCAGAACGCCGGGCAGCGCGCCAAGCCCGAAGGCGACGACGAAGATCAGCGCGAAGACGATCTCCGGCACGGTGCGGCAGGCCTCGAGGAAACGCCGGGCGGCGAAACGCAGCGTCCTCGACCTGGTGAGATTCTCGGCCGCGACGAAGCACAGGCAGAAGCCACCGATGGCGCCGAGGAAGGTACCGAGATAGGCGATCAGCAGCGTGTCGAAGAGCAGCCGCGACCACCGCCCCAGGCCCCAGAACCACTCGCCGAAATCGGTCCAGACCCGTGCCCCGCTGTCGAGCCGCAACAGCCGGTCGAAATAGTCGCCGACGCTGCCGATGCGCGAGAAGAACACCGCGAGATCGACCTCGCTGGTGTGCGCCGACATCACGACCAGGATGACAAGGATGACGCCACCCAGGGCCACGCGCAGGCGCCGCGCCGAGACGGCCTCGGCGTAGGCCCGCGCCAACGCCCGCTCCTGCGCTTCGGGCAGACGCTGGATCGCGGTAGTCACAATGTAAGCCTACGGCGAGCTACGAGCGCTTCTTCCGCATCTCGTCGACGTAGCGGACCATCTGCACCATCGGCTCGTAGTCCTTCGCGGTCATCGGCGCGAAGCCGAGATCCTTGCCGTCGGACAGCCTGTCGAAGGCCGCCTTGGCCTTGACTGGCGACTCGACGAAAGCCTTGTTGATGGCGGCCTTGAGGTCATTGGGCAGCGCGGTCAGATAGGCGAACGGACTGCCCGGCAGCAGGTCAGACTTGTAGACGATGCGGAAGTCGGCTTGCGTCATCGCCGTGCCGTCGGCGTTCTTGAGCATGCCCTTCTTCAGCATCCGCGTGAGATTGGAGTCGTCATCGGCGTTCCACCAGTTGGCGGCGGCGTCGACCGTTCCCTGCACGAGCGCCAGGATGGCGTTCTCGTGGCTCCCCGCGTAGACGTGCTTGCCGAAGAACTTGTCGACGTCGTAGCCGTCGCGGTTGAGGAAGAAGCGCGGCGCTTGGTTGCCCGATGTGGAATTGGGGTCGACCAGCCCCAGAGTCTTGCCCTTGAGATCCGCGATCTTCTGGTACGGGCTCTTGGCGAGGACATAGGTCACCGAATAGAAGCCGAGCGAGCCATCGGCGTTGCGCGCCGTGACGAAAGGCTCGACCTTCACACCGGTGATGAAGGCCCGCGCATAGGATGCCGGACCATAGAAGGCGATATGGATGTTGGCGGCGCGCTGGCCTTCGATCACGGCGGCGTAGTCGTTGGCAATGCGCAGCGTGACCTTCACACCCAGTTCCTTCGACAAGTACTCGACAAACGGCCCGAACCGCTCGGTGACGCCCGAGGCATTCTCGGCTGGCACGATCGCCATCACGAGCTCGGGATGGCTGCTCTTCCAGCTCTGGGCGAAGGCCGGCACGGCACTGAGCGCGGCGGCGCCAGCGGAGAGGGCAAGCATGTGGCGGCGGATGATCATGTCAGTTCTCCACTGGGGACGACGCAGGCGAACGGCAAGTTGGAATCAGGCGGCGACGGCGACGCCGTCAGGCAGCGGCGCTGGCGCGGGCGCGTCGACCACCTCGTCGGCCTCCAGGCCGTACAGGTCGCGCGCGATGGCGTCGGTGAGTGCCGCCGGCACGTCGTCGAACACCAGGCGACCATGGGCGATGCCGACCAGCCGGTCGCAGTATTCGCGCGCGAGGTCGAGCGAGTGCAGGTTGCAGACGACCGAGATGCCGAAATGCTTGTTGATGCGCCGCAACGCGTCCATCACCAGGCGCGTGTTGCGCGGGTCGAGCGAGGCCACCGGTTCGTCGGCGAGGATCAGGTCGGGCTCCTGCACCAGGGCGCGGGCGATCGCCACGCGCTGCTGCTGGCCGCCCGACAGCGACTCGGCGCGCTGGGCGGCGATATTGGCGATGCCAAATTGCTCGAGCGCGGCGAGCGCCAGCGCCTTGTCCTCGTCGCTCCACAGCTTGAGCACGGCGCGCGCGGTCGAGACCTTGTTGAGCCGGCCCATCAGCACGTTGGTCAGAACATCGAGGCGGCCGACCAGGTTGAACTGCTGGAAGATCATGGCGCACCGCGCCCGCCAGGCGCGCAGCTCGGCGCCCTTCAGCGTCGTGACGTCGACGCCATGGTGCAGGATGCGTCCGGCGCTGGGTTCGACCAGACGGTTGACCATGCGCAGCAAGGTCGACTTGCCGGCGCCGGAGCGGCCGATCACGCCGACGAAGCCGCCATCGCCGAACTGGAGACTGATGTCATCGACCGCAAGCTTGGTGCCGAAGCGACGCGAAACACCTTCGAGCACGAGCATGCCGAACCTCCACGCCGATGTTGCGGGCGTGCAGGTTCTCTAGCGGTCGGATGTAAACGATTTATGAAGGCTTGTTGACAGGCCTCAGGTGCGTCCACAGGGACCTGAGGTGCGCTCCCAGCGTACCGATTGCAGGCTCTGGCCGCTGATCTGGCTGACGATCAGGCCGCAGGACGGCGGGTCACTGGACGGCTTGCCGGTGCCGTCGACACGGATCAGCAGGGTGCGCACGGTGCAGGTGCCCGACGGGGCGCAGTTGTTCTTGCGCAGGGTCTGCTGGGCCATCTCGCCATAGAGCGGGCTGCGGACATGCGCCGCGAGCACGCTTTGCACGTCGGCTTCCCGGATCGGGCGGCGGAAGGCGGAGGCCACACCGTCAGCCACCGGATCGACCGCCTCGTAGAAGCCACCGCCGCCGCCACCACGCGAGGAGCCAGCGTCGCCGCAGGCGGCCAAGGCTACGGCGGTAAGCGCGAGGGAGGAGAACAACTTGATCATGGCGCGCGACTCCGAGGGCACGGACCGGCGCCGATCGTCGGCGCCGGACTCCTCTACCACATCGCCCGGGAAAACGGCGCGATCGTGGCATCCAGCCTCACCCTGAGGAGCGCCGATGGGCGCGTCTCGAAGGGTGGGCAACAGCGAGGTGGTAGCCCACCCTTCGAGACGCCCTGCTTCGCAGGGCTCCTCAGGGTGAGGTACTAGAGTTACTCCACCCGCTCGCCATGAAGGTGCAGGTCGAGGCCCTCGATCTCCTGCTCGTTGGTGACGCGCAGGCCGATCGTGGCCTTGATGATCATCAGGATCACCCAGGTCAGCGCGCCCGACCACACCAGGCAGACGACGATGCCCTTGAGCTGGGTCAGCACCTGCTTGCCGTTGCCGTCGAACCACAGGCCCTTGATCTCGGGGCCGGCGATGAAGCTGGCGGCGAAGACGCCGGCGCCAATGGTGCCGATGATGCCGCCGACGCCATGCACGCCGAAGACGTCGAGCGAGTCGTCGTAGCCCAGCCGCTTCTTCAGCGCCGTCGAGGCGTAGAAGCACGCCACACCGGCGACGAGGCCGATGATCAGCGCCGGGCCGATGCCGACAAAGCCGGCGGCCGGCGTGATGCTGCCCAACCCGGCCACCGCGCCCGAGATGATGCCGAGCACGCTGGGCTTACCCATGGTCAGCCACTCCGCGAACATCCAGGCCAGCGCCGCGGTGGCGGCCGCGACATGGGTGACCAGCATCGCCATGCCGGCGCGGCCGTCGGCGGCGAGCGCCGAGCCGCCGTTGAAGCCCATCCAGCCGACCCACAGCAGCGACACGCCGATCACGGCGAGCACCAGATTGTAGGGCGCCATGTTCTCGTGGCCGTAGTTGCGGCGCGGCCCGAGCATGATCGCCGCCACCAGGCCAGCGATGCCGGCATTGATGTGCACGACGATGCCGCCGGCGAAGTCGAGCACGCCGTCGGTCTGCAGGAAGCCGCCGCCCCATACCCAATGCGCCATGGGCACGTAGACGACCAGCAGCCAGAGCCCCATGAACCACAGCATGGCGCTGAACTTCATGCGGTCGGCCACGGCGCCCAGCACCAGCGCCGGGGTGATGATGGCGAAGGTCATCTGGTAGAAGGCGAAGACCGATTCGGGGATGGTCTTGGCGTTGGGGTGGATCGACTCGACGGTCATGCCGCCCATCAGGAAGCGGCCGAGATCGCCGATCCAGGCGCCGCTGCCCGAGAAGGCCAGCGAGTAGCCCACGACCACCCACAGCACCGTCGCCAGAGCCGCGGTCGCCAGGGTCTGCGCTGTGGTCGCCAGCACGTTCTTCTTGCGCACCATGCCGGCGTAGAACAGCGCCAGGCCGGGCAGGCTCATCAGCAGCACGAGGGCCGTGGCGACGATCATCCAGGCGGTGTCGCCGCTGTCGATCTTGGCCGGCGCTTGCTGGGCCAATGCCGGGCTCGAGATCAGTCCGCAGAGAGCAGCGGCCGTCAGGCCCCTTGCGAATGCGCTCGTGGCGAATGCGCTCATGGTTTCCCCCCCGTTTCTTCTTGTCGTCTAGAGCGCGTCGGTGCCCGACTCGCCGGTGCGGATGCGGATCGCCTGCTCGCAGGGCCAGACGAAGATCTTGCCGTCGCCGATCTTGCCGGTATGGGCGGCCTTCTTGATCGCCTCGACGACGCGCTCGACCTCGGTGTCGCTGACCACGACCTCGATCTTCACCTTGGGCAGGAAACTGATCACGTACTCGGCGCCGCGATAAATCTCCGTCTGGCCTTTCTGTCGGCCATAGCCTTTGACCTCGCTGACCGTCAGGCCCATGACTCCGATGCCGGTCAGCGCGTCACGCACCTCGTCGATCTTGAACGGCTTGATGATCGCGCTGATGAGCTTCATTCGCTGCTCCCTCCGAGGCCGCCTCGCCGACAAGCAGGGCGCCGACCGTTTGACCACGGATAGCAGGCCGTCATTCCACGCGAAAGCCGAGAATCGCCCGCGACGCAGGCAGATTGTGATCAATCCTTGGGCAAAAGAAAAAAGGCCCGATGCCGAAGCATCGGGCCTTCAGGTGCCGACGGGTGTGCGAAGCCCGACGGCGGAGGGAACTATCAGGCGGGGCGCGAGCGACCTGGTGATCCTGGGCCGCGCCCGGCCAAGCTCAGTGCACGGTCTCGCCGTGCAGGTTGATGTCGAGGCCTTCGACCTCCTGCTCCTGGTTGACGCGCAGGCCGATGGTGACGTCGATGATCTTGAGGAGCACGAAGGTGATGACGCCGCACCAGATGATGGTGGCGACGATGCCCTCGAGCTGGATCAGCACCTGCTTGGCGTTGCCGTCGATCAGGCCCGACTTCAGGCCCTTGGAGAGGTCTGAAGCGTCGATCGGGCCACCGATCACACCGACGGCGAAGACGCCGGTGAGGATCGCGCCAACGATGCCGCCCACGCCGTGCACGCCGAAGGCGTCGAGAGAATCGTCGTAGCCCATCATCTTCTTGAGCGTCGTGGCGCCCCAGAAGCAGACCACGCCGGCGACCAGGCCGATGACCAGCGCGCCGGTGGCGTTGACGAAGCCCGACGCAGGCGTGATCGCCACCAGGCCGGCGACGGCACCGGAGATGATGCCGAGCACGCTGGGCTTGCCGCGCAGCGCCCACTCCGCGAACATCCACGACAGACCGGCCGCGGCGGCCGCGATCTGCGTCACGGCCATCGCCATGGCGGCGTTCGGGCTGGCACCCACCGCCGAGCCGGCGTTGAAGCCGAACCAGCCGACCCACAGCAGCGAGGCGCCGATCAGCGACAGCACGAGGTTGTGCGGCGCCATGTTGTCGTTGCCGTAGCCTTTGCGCTTGCCCAGCACGTAGGCGCAGACGAGACCCGCGACGCCAGCGTTGATGTGCACCACGGTGCCGCCGGCATAGTCGAGCACGCCCGCGCCGCCGAGGAAGCCGCCGCCCCACACCCAGTGCGCGACCGGCGCGTAGACCAGGATCGACCACAGGCCCATGAACCACAGCATGGCGCTGAACTTCATGCGCTCGGCGAAGGCGCCGGCGATCAGCGCCGGGGTGATGATCGCGAAGGTCATCTGGAAGGTCATGAACAGCGGCTCGGGAATCGTCGCCGCCAGCGAATGCGCCTTGTCGATCTCCATGCCCTTGAGGAAGAAGCGCGACAGGCTGCCGATGTAGGAGCCCTCACCGGTGAAGGCGAGGCTGTAGCCGACGACCATCCAGAGCACGGTCACCAGGCAGCAGACGGCGAAGCTCTGCATCGCCGTGGCCAGCACGTTCTTCTTGCGCACCATGCCGCCGTAGAACAGCGCCAGGCCGGGAATGGTCATCATCAGCACCAGCGCCACCGAGGTCAGCATCCAGGCGGTGTCGCCGGTGTTCAGCGCCGGCGCCGCCGGGGGCGGGGCGGCCGGGGCCGCCGGGGGCGCGGCCGGCGTCTGGGCCAGCGCCGAAACGGTCCAGGCGGCGGTCAGCGCCGCGCCCGCGGCAGCGAGCGCCAGACCCTTCATAGGATGCGACTTCATTGTCTTCCCCTCCATTACAACGCGTCGCCGCCGGTCTCGCCGGTGCGGATACGGACGGCTTGCTCGATCGGCATCACGAAGATCTTGCCGTCGCCGATCTTGCCCGTGGCGGCGGCCTTCTTGATCGCCTCGACGGCCGGTTCGACCTGGGCGGTCGAGACGGCGACCTCGATCTTGATCTTGGGCAGGAAGCTCACCGCGTACTCCGCACCGCGATAGATTTCGGTCTGCCCCTTCTGGCGACCGAAGCCCTTCACTTCGCTCACCGTCAGGCCCTGCACCCCGATCGCGGTCAGGGCGTCCCGGACCTCGTCGAGCTTGAAGGGCTTGATGACCGCCATAACCAGCTTCATCGACTGTTCCCCTTTGTTGTCTGAACCGCCGACAAGGCACGCAACCGGCGGATGGGCGCCTCATGCGACGCCCTGAGACGTCTCTAATCAATTTCCATGCCAGCAGCGCCGACTCCTGCCCAGGAATCGTGCTCTACGCTCACCATCCGGAAGATGGGTCGCGAAGCCACGCGACATCGACGCCAGCGCTTCGCGACCAGGCCGCGCGTCGATCTGCCCGCCCTGGCGGCAGACTGTTGCCGCGCCGCCACATGGAAACGCGAGCTGGCACGCGCAAGGTCGATTCCTGCGCCACCCTTACGGCATGGCACGACGTTTGCGGATAACCGGACCTGAATGGATTGGGCGCATCGAGCCGCGCCCCGGACTCGATTAATTGGGAGAGAGACCATGATGAAGCGCATCTGGGCCGGCGCGGTCGCCGCCGCCTTATTGGTATCGGCGCCGGCTTTCGCCCAGGCCCCGGCCAAGACGCCGACCGGGCCGTTCGGCGGCGACATCACTGGCATCGTCACGCTGGCCAACGAATACTCGTTCCGCGGCATCTCGCAGACCCAGCGTAACCCGGCTATCCAGGGCGGCCTGACCTACGAGGTGCCGATCTTCAAGCCGATCTCGATCTATGGCGGCTTCTGGGGCAGCAACCTGAACTTCCCGACCGACGTCAACGAGTCGGTCGAGATCGACATTATCGCCGGCGCCAAGGCCAAGTTCCTCAACGACAAGCTGGTCTTCGACCTCGGCTACATCGGCTACTTCTACCCGGGCGTCAGCTCGGCGCTGAAGTACGACTTTCACGAGATCGCGCTCGGCGTGAGCTACGACTTCGACTTCGTGCAGATCGGCGCCAAGGTGAACTGGACGCCCAACTACTTCGCGAACTCCGGCAGCGCTTGGTACAAGTCGGTCTTCGTCACCGTGCCACTGCCCTTCGTCAGCAACTGGAACAAGGACATCTCGGCCAAGCTGACCGGCTCGATCGGTCACCAGTCGATCGCACGGAACGCCAATTTCGGCTCGCCCGACTATCTCGACTTCTCCGCCGGCATCACCGTGACCGCCTTCACGCTGGACTTCACCGCCCAGGTCATCGGCACGTCGCTGCGGACCATCGACTGCGCCAACACGAATTTCTGCAAGGTGCGGCCGTACTTCTCGATCGCCAAGGCGTTCTGAGCGGCGCTCTCTAGCGTCTGAGCGGCGCTCTCTAGCGCCTGCGACACTGAAGAGCGGGCTGCGGCCCGCTCTTTTCATTTGCGCCGGCGGCACCCTGGGTGCGAAGTCCGCCCATGGACCGCGATATCCGCTGCGACGTGATTGTCGTCGGCGCCGGCATGATCGGCGCGACCCTAGGCATCGCGCTCGCCTCGGCCGGCGTGCGCGTGACGATCATCGACCGGCTGGCCGTCGATACCATGACCGCCGGACCGTATGACGGGCGTACCACGGCCATCGCCTCCGCCGCGCGTCGCGCACTTGAGGCGCTCGGTGTCTGGCCGATGCTGGCGGCGGATGCCGCGTCGATCGACGACATCCGCATCTCCGATGGCCGCCTTGAACCGGGCACGCCCGAAGCGCGCACCTCGCGGCTGCACTTGCATTTCGACCATCGCGAGCTGGCCGAGGGCCGCGACGTGGCGCAGCCAATGGGCCACATCGTCGAGAACCGCTTCATCCGCCGCGCGCTGTTCACACGACTGAGCCAGATGGCGGCCGCGACCTTCCTCGCGCCGGCCGAAACCGCGGGCATCACACGTGACGACGCGGCCGCCACCGTGACCCTGGCCGATGGTCGCGTCCTGCGCGCGCCGCTCCTGGTGTCGGCCGAAGGCAAGTTCGGCGCGCTGCGCGAGCAGGCCGGCATCGGCGCGCTGCAATGGCGCTACGATCAGACCGCCATCGTCTGCGTCGCCGAGCACGCGCAGCCGCACAAGGGCGTGGCGCACGAGAAGTTCCTGCCCGGTGGACCCTTCGCCATCCTGCCGATGACCGACGATCCGCAAACCGGCGCGCATCGCTCCTCGATCGTCTGGAGCGAGCGCGCCGATCTGGTGCCGGCGCTGCTGAAGCTCGATGAGGAGTCCTTTGCGCGCGAATTCGCGCAGCGCTTCGGCTCGCATCTCGGCGCCGTGCGTCCGGTCGGTCCGCGCTACCACTATCCGCTCTCGCTGATGCACGCCGAGCGCTACGTCGCGCAGCGCCTGGCGCTGGTCGGCGACGCCGCGCACGCCATCCATCCGATCGCCGGCCAGGGTTGGAATCTCGGCCTGCGCGATGTCGTGGCGCTGGCCGAGGTCGTGGTCGACGCCCGCCGCCTGGGACTCGATATCGGTGGCGCTACGACCTTGCAGGCCTATGAGCGCTGGCGCCGCGTCGACAACCTCGCGCTGGTCGCCGCCACCGACGCGCTCAACCGACTGTTCTCCAACGACCTGCCGCCGGTGCGCCTGGCGCGCGACCTCGGCCTCGCCGCGGTCAACCGCGTACCGCCGCTGCGCCGCTTCTTCATGCGCCACGCGATGGGCGCGGTCGGCGACCAGCCGCGCTTGACCAGGGGATTGCCGCTGTAGCTCTCCTCCGATGAGGGACAAGATTCGCGGCCGAGACAATCAAGGCGTCGGATAGGCTGATCCCCGCTTTGCACGGAGGCGGCGATGGGCGATGCGGCGATGCGCAATGGCGCACGGGCGACGGTGGCGGAAGCGCGGACGAAGTATCCGGCGCCCGGCGGTCCTCGACTTTCAGCGTTCCTGTTTGGCCATGGCTCGATGGAGCTGCGCTTCTACAAGCCGCCGCAGCCCGATCCGCAGACGCCGCACGATCAGGACGAGCTCTACGTCGTGCACCAGGGCACCGGCCGCTTCGTCTGCAACGACGGCCGCCACGACTGCGCGCCCGGCGACGTGCTGTTCGCGCCGGCCGGCGCGGTGCATCGCTTCGAGGATTGCTCTGCGGACTTCTGCGTCTGGGTGGTGTTCTACGGCCCCAAGGGCGGCGAGTAGCCGGACTACGCCGTCGTCTTCACGAAAGACAGCGGCAGCTCGGTGGTCGACTTGATCTGCTCCATGGCGAACATCGAGGTCACGTCGCTGAGCTCGATCTTGGCGATCAGCCGCTTGTAGAACGAGTCGTAGGCGGCGATGTCGGGCAGGACCAGGCGCAGCAGATAGTCGATGTCGCCGGCCATGCGATAGCAATCGACGACCTCGGAGAAGCCCGACACGGCGCGCGCGAAGTCCTTCAGCCAGCGCGCATTGTGCTGCTGGGTGCGGATGGCGACGAAGACCGTGACGCCGGCGTTCAGCGCGTCGCGATCGAGCAGCGCCACGCGGCGGCGGATCACGCCTGCCTCCTCGAGCTTCTGGATGCGCCGCCAGCACGGTGTGCTCGACAGGCCGACCTGGGCCGAGATCTCCGCAAGCGGCATCGTGGCGTCGCGCTGCAGGAGGTTGAGGATTTTGATGTCGAACGCGTCCAAGGAAACCATTTCTAAAGTATAGCGACAACTGGAAAAAATTTCCATGCGCGGCGCCATCTGGCGCAAACTGCGCAAACCGATTCCACCACGCGCCGGTATCCTGATCTCCATGTCACGGCTACCCGCGCTCTTCACCACCCATCCCGCCTCGGTCGGCGAGACCTATGGCGAGCATCTCGCCACCGCCTCGGGCTTCGGCTTTCGCCTGATCGGCGCCGGCTTGGCCTGCCTGCTGCACGGCCTGCTGCCCTGGACCTTCACCTCGACCGGCAGCCGCGCCATCCGCGAGCTGCACGAGCGCATGGTCACCCATCGCCGCCGGCAGTAACTTGCCATCGCGCCCCGGCGGCGCTTCCATCCGCCGATGCACCGGGTCCTGGTCGCCTGCCTCCTCCTCGCTGCCGCCACCTCGGCGCACGCCGCCGAGACCGTGCTGACCTTGACGCCACGCCCCGGCGGGACCTTCCGCGTGTTGACCGACAAGCCGGCGCGGCCGGTGGGCAGCGTCATCCTGCTGGCGGGTGGCACCGGCGTGCTGGATCTCGGCGAGGATGGCCGCATCGGTGGCCTGGCGCAGAACCACCTGATCCGCACGCGACAGGCCTATGTCCGCGCTGGCTACGCCATGTTCGTCCCCGACATCGCCGAAGACCTGAAGGGCACCCAGCGATATCGCTTCGGCGCACCGCACGCGACCGACCTGGCCGCCGTGGTTAGCGCGGCGCGCACCGTGAGCGGCCCGGTCTTTGTGATCGGCACCAGCCGCGGCGCGGTGTCGGCGGTGGCGCTGTTCGCCAAGCAATCGGGCGCGCTGCCCGACGGCTTGGTGATCTCCTCCGGCACCCTGATTGATCACGGTCGCATCGCCGGCGCCGCGAGCGTCGGCAATCTCGGAAGCATCCGCGTGCCGGTCCTGCTGCTGCGGCACGACAGCGACGGCTGCGCCTCGACGCCACCGGGCGACGCCGACCGCTTCAAGGCGCAGCTCGGCGGCGCGCCGAAGGTCGACGTGGTCGGCTTCAGCGGCGGAGGACCGCGACAGGGCGGGGCCGATCCTTGCGGCCCGCAGCACCACCACGGCTTCCTCGGTATCGAGGATCAGGTGGTAGCGCGCACAGTCGCCTGGATGGGCGCGAACGCTACGCGGCGTTGAGCGCCAGCGGCGGTGGGTTCTTCAGAGTCTGGTAGATCACGCAATAGCGCTCGGTCAGCTTGTAGAGCGTCGCCAGCTGCTCTGGCGTAGCATCGGTGTCGAGGTCGAAGCTCAGGCGAATATCGCGGAAGCCGACCGGCGCGTCCTTGGCCACGCCCAAGGTGCCGCGGAAATCGAGATCGCCCTCGGCGCGCACCGTACCCTTGCGGATCGGGATCGCCAGCGCCGTCGACACCGCCTTCAGCGTGACGCCGGCGCAGGCGACCAGCGCCTCAAGCAGCATGTCGCCGGAGCAGGCCTGCAAGCCGTTGCCACCGGTCGCGGGGTGCAGGCCGGCCTCGACGATGGCCCGGCCGGTATCGACCTTGCAGGCCACGCCGTCGGAGTCGAGATCGCCCGCCGCCTTGAGCGTGATGACGGCCGCCTGAGGCTCCTGCCGGTACTTGTCCTTCAGCGGCGCCTGGGTGGCGCGCAGTTCGTCGGCGTTCATCGGTCGGCCCTCGCTTCCGGCGGTTATCGGCCCCATTCCTAGCCGCTCCCGTCGCCCGGCGTAAGATCGCGTGAGGTAAATTATACGAAAACTAATGGTGTTTTAAGGATTCACCGTTTGAGGATTGTGTGAAATCTCCCTATTTGCCTTCGGGAGGCAGGGAGACCGGCCATGGTGGAATTCGACGCCCGCACCTGGGCCATGATCGCAGGTTTCGCGATCGGGCTGACTTTTGGCGCCATCGGGCGCTGGTCGGCGTTCTGCGTGCGCGGCGCGGTCGAGGATGCGCTTTCCACCCCTGATGCTCCCCGGCTGCGCGGCTATCTCATGGCGGCGGTGCTGGCGCTGGCCGGCACGCAGGCGCTGGCCGCCGGCGGCGTGATCGACCTCGGCAAGACCTTCTATCTGCCCAACCCGTTGCAGGTCGGCGGCACCATTCTCGGCGGGCTGCTGTTCGGCTTCGGCATGGTGCTGGCTGGCGGCTGCGGCGCTCGGCTGCTGGTGCTGGCCGCCGGCGGCAATCTGCGCTCGCTGGTGACGCTGCTGGTGATGGGACTGGCGGCCTACGCGACGCTGCGCGGCGTGCTGGCGCCGATGCGCACCGCGCTGGGCGGCGCCACCGCAGTTGACCTGAAGGCGCTGGGTCTGGCCGATCAGGGGCTGGTGTCGCTGATCTCGGGATCGCTGGGACTATCGACGGGCGTCGCGCGCGGCCTGCTGGTGGCGGCGTTGGCGTTGCCAGCGCTGGCGTTCATTGCCCGGCGGCGGGTCGCCGCGCGCCATCTCGTGGGCGGTGCGCTTATCGGCCTGCTGGTGCCGGCCGCGTTCCTCGCCACCGGTGTGGTCGGTGCCGACGAGTTCGAGCCTATGGCGCTCGAGGGCGTGACCGTGACCGGCCCGTTGGCCAACGCGCTGGTGTATGCGCTCACCTATACCGGCGCGTCGCTGGACTTCGGCATCGCCTGGGTGCTGGGCATCCCTGTCGGCGCCGCCGCCGTGGCGTTCCTGCGCGGCGAGGCGCGGCTGGAGGGGTTCGACGGCGCGGCGGCGACCGGCCGCTACATTCTCGGCGGCCTGATGATGGGCGTCGGCGGCGTGCTGGCCACGGGCTGCACCATCGGCCAGGGCCTGACCGGCGTATCGACCCTGTCGCTGGGTTCGTTCCTCGCCTTCGGCGCGCTGGTCGCCGGCGGCGCCTGGGCGCTGCGCCGGCGCCAGCGGGCGACGCTGCACGTCCGGCCGGTCGCGGTGCCGGCGGAGTAGCGCTGGGCGCCATCGTCGCCGATACTGCGCGGCCTCGCCCTTCGACGGAGCCGCGCCGATGTCCGCCGCCGATCCTCTTCTCATCTCGCCGATCCCGGGCATCGCGCTCAAGCGCGTCGAGGCCAACGGCATATCCATGCGCTACGCCGAGGCCGGCTCCGGCCCGCTGGTGCTGTTCTGCCATGGCTGGCCCGAGAGCTGGTATTCGTGGCGTCAGCAGATCCAGGCCGTGGCCGCCGCCGGCTTCCGCGCCGTGGCCCCCGATATGCGCGGCTATGGCGGCACCGACGCGCCGGCCGACATCGAGCGCTACACCCTCTTCCACATGGTCGGCGACATGGTCGAGCTGGTGAAGGTGCTGGGCGAGACGCAGGCTGTGGTGATCGGTCACGACTGGGGCGCGCCGGTGGCCTGGAATTGCGCGATGCTGCGGCCCGACGTTTTCCGCGCCGTATCGGGCATGAGCGTGCCCTACAGTCCGCCGGGCTATGTCGACTTTCTCGACTCGTTGAAGAAGCTCGGCATCTCGACCTTCTACATCCAGTACTTCCAGGCGCCCGGCGTCGCCGAGGCCGAGCTGGAAAAGGACGTGCGCGGCAGCCTGCGGCGCATCTACTACGCCGCCGGCGGCGAGCAGCGCGATCCGACCAAGGGTTTCGGCCTGCTCAATGCCGGTGGGGGTCTGCTCGACAACACCGTCGACCCCGAAACCCTGCCGCCGTGGATGAGCGAGGCCGAGCTCGACTACTACACAGCGGAGTTCACCCGCTCAGGCTTCCGTGGCGGGCTGAACTGGTACCGCAACATGACGCGCACCTGGTCGCTGTCCGGGCCGTGGCGCGGCCAGCCGATCACCGTGCCGGCGCTGTTCATCGCCGGCAGCCGCGATGGCGTGCTGCGCTTCCCCGCCGCCAAGGCGCAGATGGACGCCTATCCCAAGACGCTGCCCCAGCTGCGCGGCAAGCACATCCTCGACGGCGCCGGCCATTGGATCCAGCAGGAGCGCGCCGAGGCGGTGAATGGGTTGGTGGTGGAGTTCCTGAAGGGGCTGTGACCTCGCTTCCAGCGCGGCGGCGCCACCAGTAGAGCCGCGAGATCAGGCTGGGTGGGGTCCCTTTGCTCCACGCGGAGTCACGGGATCAGGCAGGTCGACGGGCCACCGGCGCGCCTCGTAGGCGTCGACGAGGGTTCCAAGAATTTCCAATCTGTCGTGATCCGGCGCTCCCGGCTTCGCAGCCCATAGCCGCTCGATCTCATGAACGGCGGCGGCGTGGTCACGATCGGTGCGCAGGGGCCGCAACGGACATGCGGGCTCTTCCTTCTTCATTAGTGATCAAGAACCCTCTTTCCCATCCGCGACAATCGCGGCAGGATCGGTCACGTGGAAACTGCTGGAGGCTGACATGCATCGAGCGCTTCTGACCCTGCTGAGCGCGCTTGCGGTTATTGGCGCGCTGGCGATGACGGCTCCGGCCTCGGCCGGCGAATGCTCGCAGCCACCGCCGCCGCCGTCGTCGCCGCCGAACGCCTGAGGCGCGGGCGGCCTAGCCGCCCTTCTTCTCGAACTTCAGCGATACGCCGTTCATGCAGTAGCGCTGGCCGGTCGGTCGCGGGCCGTCGGGAAAGACGTGCCCGAGATGGCCGCCGCATTTGGCGCAGTGTACCTCTGTGCGCGTCATGAAGAAGCTGCGGTCGGTGGTCGTGCCGATGGCGCCGTCCATGGCGTCGTAGAAGCTTGGCCAGCCGGTGCCGCTGTTGAACTTGGTCTCCGAATCGAACAGCGGGTTGCCGCAGCCGGCGCAAGAGTAGGTGCCGGCGTCGTAGATCTTGTCGAGCGGGCTGGTGCCGGCGCGCTCCGTGGCGTGCTTGCGCAGCACCGCGAACTGATCGCCGGTGAGAAGCTGGCGCCATTCCGCCTCGGTCTTTTCCACTGGATAGGTGCCGGCCGGCGCGGTCTTGGTCGCCATCTCGGGTCTCCTTGTTCTGCCGTCCTGAAGATGGCGCGCCGATCGCCCGTTGGAAAGGGGGCGAGCGGGTTGACCGGCTTCACGATTCGGCGTTTATCCGCGCCGCAATGTCCGTCCCGGCCAAGACCGCCCGCTCGCTCGACGACCTTGTCGCCGTTGGTGCTCTGCCGCGCGCGAGGGCCGACGATCCTGATCTGCGCGCGCTCACCGAGCGCTACGCCGTCGCGGTCACGCCGGCCGTGCTGGCGAGCATGCGCAGCGCCGATCCGGCCGCCGATCCGGTGGCCCGGCAGTACATCCCGACCGCCGACGAGGCGACCACCGCACCCGAGGAGCTCGGCGATCCGATCGGCGATCACGCCTTCTCGCCGGTCAAGGGCATCGTGCATCGCTACCTGGACCGGGTGTTGCTGAAGGCGCTGCACGTCTGTCCGGTCTATTGCCGGTTCTGCTTCCGGCGCGAGCAGGTCGGGCCGGGCGGCGAGACGCTCGATGCCGCCGAGCTGACCCAGGCGCTCGACTACATCCGCGCCCATACCGAGGTGTGGGAGGTGATCCTGACCGGCGGCGATCCCTTGATGCTGGCGCCGCGCCGGCTGGCCGAGATCGTCGCCGCGCTCGACGCCATACCGCATGTCGGCGTCATCCGCCTGCACAGCCGCGTGCCCGTCGCCGATCCCTCGCGCGTCACGGCGGAACTGGTCGCCGCGCTGCGTAGCGAGCGCGCCGCCGTCTATGTCGCGCTCCACTGCAACCACGCGCAGGAGCTAACGCCGGATGCGCGTTCGGCGCTGCGCCTGATGTCGGACAGCGGCATCCCGCTCCTGTCGCAGACGGTGCTGCTACGCGGCGTCAACGACGATGCGGCGACCCTCGAGGCGCTCTTCCGCGCCCTCGTGCAGGCCCGGGTCAAGCCGTACTACCTGCACCACCCCGACCTGGCGCGCGGCACCGGCCATTTCCGGCTGTCGATCGCCGAAGGCCAGGCGCTGATGCGTGCGCTGCGCGGGCGCGTCTCTGGCCTGTGCCAGCCGACCTACGTGCTCGACATCCCCGGCGGCCACGGCAAGGTGCCGGTGGGGCCGTGCTACGTCGATCTGCCGCAAGGGCAGGTCACCGATCCGAATGGCGGCACGCATCTTTATCCGCCGCCGGCCGAGGACCCCGCATGAACGACCCGTCGCGCGCCGATATCGAAGCGGCTTTGGCCCGCGAGCCCAACAACGTCGCCATCGTCGCGCGACTGGCGCTGGTCTGCCTGCGCGGCGGCGACATCGCGGCCGCGGCGCCGCTGTTCGAGCGCATCGTCGCCCAGCGCGCCAGCGATGTCGGCGCGCGTATCAATCTCGCGGGCTGCCTGATGCGCATGGGCCGCGCATCGGACGCGCTGCCGCATATCGCGCGCGCCGCAAGCCTGGTGCCGACCGACGCCACCATCCGCTCCAACTACGCCCACATCCTGCGCGCCACCGGCCAGAGCGCCGAAGCCCGCAGCGAGGTCGAAGAGGCGCTGAGCATCGACCCGCGCCTGCCGGCCGCCCTGTCGCTGCGCGCCGAGCTGGCGGCCGCCGAGGGCGACGACATCACGGCGCTGGGCGACCTCGACACGGCGCTGACGTTGAAGCCCAACGACGCGACCTTGCGCACGCGTCGCGCCGCCATCCGCCTGCGCCGCGGCGACTGGCTGAACGGCCTGGCGGAGTACGAGGCGCGGCTGGAGATCGCCAGTGCCAAGCCCTACGCGCCCTCGCTGCCGCGCTGGCAGGGCGAGCAGCCGGCCACTGGCCAGCTTGTCCTGGTCTACGCCGAGCAGGCCGACAACGCCTCGGGCGCGGCCCTCGAGGATCTCAGGATCGTTACGCGCCACGTCAGAGCGCTGGCCGATCTCGGCGTCGTGGTGGCGCTGCAGGCGCCGGCGTCAGTTCACACCGAGCTGCTGGCGCTGTCGCCGGCGACGGCGCTGATCGAGCGCGGTCCGCTGATCAACGACCTCGCCGCCGCGGTACCGGTGCGCAGCCTGCCTTTCGCGCTGTCGCTGCGCGACGACGCCTTCACGCCCGCCGTCGAAGCGCTTATCGGCACCATTGCCCGCGACCTGTTCGCCGGCCGGGCCTGAAAACTCACCCTGTCATCCCGAGCACAGCGAGGGATCCAGGCGTTTTCACTGGATTCCTCGCTACGCTCGGAATGACAACGCTGGCATGGGGACGACAGGCGTGGGCGCCCGGGGGCGACCGCTCAGAGTTTCGCCGGCGGCAGGCCGGCGCGTTGGCGGGCGGCCTGCAGGGTGTTGTGCAGCAGGCAGGCCACAGTCATCGGCCCGACACCGCCGGGCACCGGGGTGATGGCGCGCGCCACCTCGCGGGCGGCGGCGAAGTCGACATCGCCGATCAGTCTCGACTTGCCATCGGGCTGCGCCACGCGATTGATGCCGACGTCGATCACCGTCGCCCCTGATTTGATCCAGTCGCCCTTCACCATCTGCGCGCGACCCACGGCGGCGACGACGATGTCGGCGCGTCGGCAGATCGCCGCCAGATCGCGGCTCCGGGAATGCGCCATGGTGACGGTGCAGTCCTCGCGCAACAGCAGCTGCGCCACCGGCTTGCCGACCAGCACCGAGCGGCCGATCACCAGCGCGTCGGCGCCGGAGAGCGAGCCCAGCGAATCCTTCAACAGCATCAGACAGCCCAGCGGCGTGCACGACACCGGGAAGTCGAGCGGCTCGCCAGCGCCGATCTGCGACAGGCGGCCGGCATTCATCGGATGCAGTCCGTCGACGTCCTTGTTGGGATCGATAGCGCGGATCACCTCGGAACTGGCGATGTGCTTGGGCAAAGGCAGTTGCACCAGGATGCCGTGCACGGCGGCATCGGCGTTGAGCGCAGCGATCAGCTTCAGGAGTTCGGCCTGCGGCGTGGTCTCGGCCAGGCGGTGCTCGAAGCTCGCCATGCCGACCTCGACGCTCTGGCGGCCCTTGCTGCGGACATAGACCTGGCTGGCCGGGTCCTCGCCCACCAGCACGACGGCGAGGCCAGGTGTCACGCCCTTGGCCGCCTTCAGCTCGGCGACCGCGCCGGCGATACGCTGGCGCAGGCCCTGGGCATAGGCCTTGCCGTCGATCAAGCTGGCTGTCATGGCGGGATCTGCCTCCAGGATTCGAGTCTCGCGGCCAGCGCCGGGCAAGCGCTCGCGACGTGGATCGTCTTGCGGCGGGCGGTGGCGCCCTGGGTCAGGCTGATGGTTGATTTGGCGACGCCCAGCGCCGTGGCGAGCAGCGCGATCACGGCGGCGTTGGCCTTGCCGTCCTCGGGCGCGGCGGTGACCGAAACCGATAGCGCCTCGCCGTCGCGATCGGGCACGACACCGTCGATGCCGGCGCGCCTGGCCTGCGGCCGCACCTTCAGGCGAAGGCGCACGCCGCCTTCGATCGCAGTCCAGAAGCTCACAACCAGGAAATCGGCTGTCCGTATGAAAGCGGCAGCAGGATCGCGCGGCGAACGAAGTAGATGATCAGGATCAGCACCAAAGGCGCCAGATCGATGCCGCCGAAGTTCGGCAGGATGCGGCGAATCGGCCGCAGCAGCGGCTCGGTTATCCGCAGCATGAACTGCCAGATCATGCCAACGACCTGGTTGCGCGGGTTCAGCACGTTGAACGCCAGCAGCCAGCTCATGATGGCCTGGATGATCAGCAGCCACATGAACAGTTCGAACACGATGTCGATGACGGCCGCCAGCGACGAGATCACGGCATCCTCCTTGTCGGGGGCGCACGCATAGCGGAGGCACGGCGCGACGGCAAGGCGACGCGGCCGCGCGGTCTCAGGCGCGCGCCAGGCTCAGCGTGACGGCCCCGAAACGCAACTCCCTGCTGTTGGTGATCTCGCGGATGCCGTTGACCGGCAGCAGGGGTGCACCGTCGATCCAGGTGCCGCCCGGCGTGCCGAGATCCTCGAGGCCGAGGCGGCCGGACAGCACGTGCAGGCGCGCGTGCGGCGCGCCGACCGAGTCATCGATGACGGTCAGATCCGCCGGCGCCTTGGGCGCGCCGATAGTCAGGAGCGGCCGGCTCTCGTCGAAGGCGAAGCGCAGCGGCGTGCCGTTGGGCATGGCACCTGAGAGCACCCAAACGGTGGCGGCCGGCGGCGGCAGTCGCTGCGGCGGTGGCGGCAGGGCCTGCGGTGCGGCCGGCCCTGGTGGCAGCGGTGGCAGCCCCTGCGGCGGCAATAGACCGCCCGGCGGCTGGTAGGCGACGCGTGGCGCGGTCGCGCCATCGCGCGGCCATTGGATGAAGGCGAAGACCCAGAGCAGGATGATCCAGATGATCGAGCCAACGACCGGGATGATGCCGGCGATGTTGAACAGGCCGAAATAGCCAGGGAATCCGGCCTTCTCCATGATCCGCCACGACATCCAGGTGGTCAGCCCGAGGAAGATGATCGGCAGGATAACCGTGAAGAAGTTGCCGGCGAGCAGCGCGGCTAGGCCCGCGGCTTCCATTAGCGCGCTCCCGGCTGCGGCGGCCGCGGCGTGGCTTCGCCGGCCGGCCAGGTGCCGAAGGCCAGGATGGCGAAGACGATCAGCGTGCCGACGCCCGGGATCAGGTGCAGCAGCGACATCGCGCCCGAATAGCCGGCGCGGTTGCAGATGCGCCAGGTCGGGATGATCAGCGCCAGCGCCATGACGACGAGGTAGATGATCACACTGAAGACCAGGACAAGCACGCCAGCGCCCAGAACCCAGCCGAGTGCGGTCTTTTCATCCATCGCGGCGGCCCTCCTCAGGCGAGACAGACGACCTCGATCTCGACCCGCGCGTCGCGCGGCAGACGCGCCACCTGCACCGTGCTGCGCGCCGGGGCGGGGTCGGCGAAGTAGGTCTGGTAAACCCCGTTCATCGCCGCGAAGTCGTTCATGTCGGCGAGAAACACCGTGGTCTTGACCGCCTTGCCGAGATCGCTGCCGGCGGCGGCCAGCACCGACTGCAGGTTCTTCAGCACTTGGTGCGTCTGCTCCTCGATCGAGGTGCCGGCGAACTGTCCGGTCTTTGGATCGATCGGAATCTGGCCGGAGCAGTAGATGAAGCCACCGGCGGCGATCGCCTGCGAATAGGGCCCCAACGCGGCGGGGGCGGCGTCGGCCTGGATCTTCTTCTTGCTCATGGCGCTCTCCGGAAGCTGTCGCGGCGCACCCTCGCATGCCCGCTCGCGGGCCGGCAAGTTGCCGTCCCAAAGGCCTGTTGGACCGGGATTTTCCGTGCCAAAGGTCGCCTTGACTTGTGGGGGTACCGTCACCATTATCCGCGCCGTTTTCAGGGCGAGGGGCTGTAGCTCAGTTGGGAGAGCGCGTCGTTCGCAATGACGAGGTCAGGGGTTCGATTCCCCTCAGCTCCACCAACCCGCCCGAAAGCCACACGCGCTGCCCGAACACGCAGCGGTACCGCACAGCAGAAGCGAATAGCGTTCAGCGACGCCTACATCGATTCGTTGTTTGACCCCTCTTGGCAAAGCTGCAAGCCTCGCGTTGTTCGCGAGGGTTTCAGGGAAGCGGTGACTTCCGGCCTCGCGGCTCAATCAGGGTCGCGATGCCTGGGCCGGGCGCGCGATCTCAGGGGTGGCGACGCATGGCGCTCTCGGGCGTGGTAGTTGGCGTGCGCGTCCCGACCAGACGGTCCGGGAGCGACGCATGGGACGGCAGATTGCCCACCGTTTGCTGATATCGATTCCGGCGCTGGTCGGAGTCCTCTTCCTGTGCTTCTGCCTGATGCAGGTCGTGCCGGCGGACCCGGCCATGATCATCGCCGGGCCCGACGCCAAGAAGGAAACCATCGACGCCATCCGCAAGGATCTCGGCCTCGACCGGCCGATCCCGATCCAGTTCGTCGAATACATCTTCCGTGTCGTGCAGGGCGATCTTGGCCGCTCGATCATCTCCAACAAGAAGGTGATCGAGGAGCTCGCGCAGACCATCGGGCCGACGGTCGAGCTGATGCTGGGCGCGATGCTGCTGGCGGTGCCGATCGGCATGTCGCTGGGCACGCTGGCGGCGGTCAAGCGCGGCAGCATCGTCGATCGCATCATCATGGCCTTCTCGGTCGCCGGCGTATCGATGCCGGTGTTCTTCATCGGCCTGATCCTGATCCAGTATGTCGGCTTCAAATGGGCGATGCTGCCCTTCACCGGACGCACCGGACCGGTCTGGGACGGCGGCCTGCCCAGCCTGATCCTGCCGGCGGTGACCTTGGGCGCGGTGCTGATCGGGCCGATCTCGCGGCTCACCCGCACCGCCGTGCTCGAGGTGCTGGGCGCCGACTTCGTGCGCACGGCGCGCGCCAAGGGCCTGCGCGAGACCGTGGTGATCATCCACCACGCGTTGCGCAACGCGCTGATCCCCGTCGTCACCTTGATCGGCCTGCAGGCCGCCTTCCTGCTGGGCGGCGCCGTGGTGACCGAGACCATGTTCGCCTGGCCTGGTGTCGGACGACTGGCGGTGGGCGCGATCGTGTCGAGCGACTTCCCGACCGCGCAGGGCGCCATCATGATCCTCGCGATGGCCTTTCTGCTGATCAACCTGATCGTCGACGTGCTCTACGTCTTTCTCGATCCGAGGGTGCAACGCGGATGACCGTAGCCACCGCCGCCGAACTCCCGGCCGAACCTGCCGCCAACGCCAGCACGGCGCGCGCCCATGTCATGCGCCGGCTGCTGCGCGACAAGGTCGCGTTCGGCGCCGCGCTCACGCTCAGCGCGGTCGCGCTGGCGGCGATCTTCGCGCCCTGGGTGGCGCCGCACGATCCCTACCTGACCGACCTGTCGAAGGTCATGCAGCCGCCCGACCTGCTCGATCCGGACAGGTGGTCGGCCAAGAGCCCCCGGCACTGGCTCGGCACCGACAATACCGGTCGCGACATCCTGAGCCGCATCATCTTCGGCGCGCGCAACACGCTGATGATGGGTCTGTGCGGTGTGCTGATCGGCGGCCTGCTGGGCGGCCTGCTCGGCATCCTCGCCGCCTATTACCGCAAGGCCGACGGCTACATCATGCGCGTGGTCGACATTATGCTCGCCTTCCCGGCGCTGCTGATCGGCCTCGCCTTGGCCGCGATCTTCGGCGCCGGCTTGACCGCGGTGCTGATCGCCCTTGTCGTCTCCGACATCCCCGGCGTGGCCCGTGTCGCGCGCGGCTCGGCGATGGGCGTGATGGGCCAGGAGTACATGGAAGCCGGTCGCGCCGTGGGCGTGTCCGACTTCACCCTGATCTGGCGCTACCTGACCTTGAACTGCATCTCCACCATCTTCGTCTATCTCACGCTGCGCTTCGGCCAGACCATCCTGATCGGCTCGGCGCTGGGCTTCCTCGGCATGGGCGCGCAACCGCCCACGGCCGAGCTCGGCATGATGGCCGCCCAGGGCCGCGACTTCCTGTTCATGGCGCCGCACATCGCCACCATCCCCAGCCTGGCGATCTTCGTCATCGTGCTGGCGGCCAACCTGCTGGGCGACGCATTGCGCGACGTGCTCGATCCGAGGCTGCAGACCTGAGCTTGAGGAGCGTTCGACCAACAAGAAAAATCCGGGGAGGATCCAGATGAAGGCGTGTCTGCGAAGCGTAGCGGTGGCGTTGGGCCTGGCCGGAGCGTCGATTCCGGCGGGCGCACAGACGCTCAACATGATGAAGTCGATCGACGCCCCACACTACGACGCGCAACGCACGACCTGGGGCCCGACCTCCGACATCGTGAACATGTTCCAGGACACGCTTGTGGCGCTCGACTGGGACGGCAGGACGCCGATCCCCTACCTCGCCAAGTCGTGGACCATCAGCCCCGACGGCAAGACCTATACCTTCAAGCTGCGCGACGACGTGACGTTCTGCAGCGGCAAGAAGTTCACGTCGGCCGACGTCGTCTACACCTTCAAGCGGCTGAAGGATCCGGCGATCAAGGGGCCGTTCGCGTGGCGTGCCGGCAACATCAAGGAGCTGCGCGCGCCCGATCCCCACACCGTCGAGTACGAGCTGCACGAGCCGTTCTCCGAGCTGCTGCTGCAGCTCACCATGTTCACCAACGTCATTCACAATCAGGAAAGCGTCGAGGCGCTGGGCAAGGACTACGGTATCAAGGGCGCCGACGGTACCGGCCCCTGGTGCTTCGAATCGTGGCAGCCCCGCACGCAGATCGTGCTGAAGCGCCACGACGCCTACAAGTGGGGGCCCTCGATGTACCAGAACAAGGGGCCGGTGAAATTCGAACGCCTGGTGATCAAGGTCGTGCCCGAGGATTCGGCGCGCGTCGCGGCGATGATGTCGGGCGCCTTCGATGTGTCGCACCAGTTCCCGGCGCAGTTCATCACCCAGGCCAAGGCGGCGCCGATGCTGCAGGTGCAGCAGGCCAAACCGAACTTCCAGCTGCTCTATTTCGGCTACAAGATCACACGACCGATGGTCGCCGATGCGCGCGTGCGCGAGGCGATGAGCATCGCGATCAACCGCGCCGAGATCGCCAAGGGCATCCTGCTCGGCAATGCCGACCCGGCCTTCACCATCGTCGATCCCGACGCGCTCGACTACGACCCCAAGACGGCGGGCATCGTCAAGGAGGACCTCGAGCGGGCCAAGAAGCTGCTCGATGATGCCGGCTGGAAGGTCGGCGCCGACGGCATCCGCGAGAAGGACGGCCTGAAGCTCGAGCCGAAGGTCTACTACACCCAGGCCGGCAACACGCCGCGCGTCGCCGAGGCGATCCAAGGATACCTACGGCGCATCGGGGTGCGCTGGCAGCTGCAGCCCTGGGACTCGACCATCGCCGCGGCCAAGATGGCCGAGCAGGATTACGAGATCTGGTCGGTGACCGTGCCCTACCTCTCGGCCGGCGACCTGATGAACATCTATTTCGATTCGGCCAACATCCCGACGCCCAACCGGATGAACTGGAAGGACGCCGAGACCGACGAGTGGCTGCGGCTGGGGCGCTCGGCGCTGACCGAGGCCGACCGCACCAAGCACTACGCGCTGGTGCAGCAGAAGGCGATGCGCGAGCACCTGTGGATGCCGGTGCTGAACATCAACATGCATCTGGTGACCAACAAGAAGGTCAAGGGCGCCAGGCCGCACATGATCTACCAGAACACGTTCTACAAGGGCCTCGACTACAGTTTCTAGAACGCGGAATGGACGAGCCAAACCGAACACGTTGGGAGGGAAACATGCTCAAATTGGCAAGCGGTCTGGCGATAGCCGCCGGCGTCGCGCTGGCGGCGCCCATCGCGAACGCGCAGACACTCAGGATGATGAAGTCGCTCGACGCGCCGCATTATGACGGCCAGCGCACGACCTGGTCGCCAAGCTCCGACATCGTCAACATGATCCAGGACACGCTGGTGGCGCTGGACTGGGACGGCAAGACGGTGATCCCATATCTCGCCAAGTCGTGGACGGTGAGCCCCGACGGCAAGCTCTACACCTTCAAGCTGCGCGACGACGTGACGTTCTGCAGCGGCAAGAAGTTCACCGCGGCCGACGTGATCTACAGCTTCAACCGGCTGCACGATCCGGAGACGCGCGCGCCTCTGAAGTGGCGCACCGGCGAGATCAAGGAGCTGCGCGCGCCTGATCCGTACACGCTGGAGTACGAGCTCAAGGAGCCCTACGCCGACCTGCTGATCAACCTCGTGTCCTTCACCATGGCGATCCACAACAAGGAGAGCGTGGAGAAGAACGGCAAGGACTATGGCACCAAGGAGGTCGACGGCACCGGGCCGTGGTGCTTCGAGTCGTGGACGCCGCGCACGGAGATCGTGCTCAAGCGCCATGACGCCTATCGCTGGGGCCCGTCGATGTACCAGAACAAGGGGCCGGTGAAGTTCGAGCGGCTCAGCATCAAGATCATCCCAGAGGATTCGGCGCGCGTCGCGGCGATGATGGGTGGTCAGTTCGACGTCTCGCACCAGCTGCCGCTGCAGTTCATCGACCAGGTGAAGCGGGCGCCCAACCTGAACGTGGTGGAGGCCAAGCCCAACTTCCAGCTGATGTACTACGGCTACAAGACGACGCGGCCGATGGTGTCCGATCCGCGCGTGCGCGAGGCGATGAACATCGCCATCAACCGCGCCGAGATCGTCAAGGGCATCATGATGGGCAACGCCACGCCGGCCTACACCTTCGTCGATCCCGACGCGCTGGACTTCGATCCGGCGACCAAGACGATGATCAAGGAGGACGTCGAGCGGGCCAAGAAGCTGCTCGACGAAGCCGGCTGGAAGGTCGGCTCCGACGGTATCCGCGAGAAGGATGGCGTGAAGCTGGCGCCGATCGTGTACTTCACCCAGGTCGCCTATTTCGGCCGCGTGTCGGAGGCCATCCAGGGTTACATGCGCAAGATCGGCGTCGACTGGAAGGTGCAGGGCTTCGACTCGACCATCGCCTTCTCGAAGATGAGCGAGCAGACCTACGACCTGTGGACGGTGACCTTCCCCTACATGTCGGCCGGCGACCTGCTGAACTTCTACTTCGATTCGAAGAACATCCCGGCGCCCAACCGCATGAACTGGAAGGACGCGCAGACCGACGAGTGGCTGAGGCTCGGTCGCTCGGCACTCACCGAGGCCGAGCGCACCAAGTACTACGCCATGGTGCAGAAGCGTATCACCGAGCAGCACCTGTGGATGCCGGTCATGAACGTGGGCATGTACCTGACCACCAGCAAGAAGCTGAAAGGCACGCGCCCGCACATGCTCTATCAGAACACCTTCTACAAGGGCCTGGACTACTCGTTCTAGGAGCTACCTTCCCCCGGAGGGGGAAGGTGCCCGAAGGGCGGATAGGGGATGTCGAAGACGGATAGCGATTTCGTTGAAGCATCCCCCATGCGTCGCGCTACGCGCGCCACCTTGCCCCTCCGGGGGAAGGTAATGAAGACAGAAGCGGATCCCGAGGTAGAGATTTTCAATGGCTGACGCGTTGCTCGAGGTCCGCGACCTCCGGACGTATTTCGACACCGATCGCGGCCTGTTCCGCGCCGTCGACGGCATCGACTTCTCGGTCGGCCGCGGCAAGACCGTGGGCCTGGTCGGCGAGTCCGGCTGCGGCAAGAGCGTCACCTCGCTCTCGGTGATGGGCCTGGTGCCCAGCCCGCCCGGCCGCGTCACGGCGCAGCATGTGAAGTTCGACAACCGCGATGTGCTGGAGATGTCGGCCGACGAACGCCGCCACCTGCGTGGCGGCAAGATGTCGATGATCTTCCAGGAGCCGATGACCTCGCTGAACCCCGTGCACACGGTGGGACAGCAGATCGTCGAGGCGATCCTGGCGCACACCAAGCTCTCGCCGAAGCAGGCGCGCGACCGGGCGATCGAGATGCTCGACCTCGTGCGCATCCCCTCGGCCGCGTCGCGCTTCGACGACTTCCCGCATCGCCTGTCGGGCGGCATGCGCCAGCGCGTGATGATCGCCATGGCGCTCAGCTGCGAGCCGGCCCTGCTGATCGCCGATGAGCCGACCACGGCGCTCGATGTCACCATCCAGGCGCAGATCCTCGACCTGCTGCGCGACCTGCAGAAGCGTCTGGGTATGGCGGTGCTGATCATCACCCACGACCTGGGCGTGATCGCCGAGATCGCCGACGATGTGATCGTGATGTACGCCGGCAAGATCGTCGAGAGCGCGCCCGTGAGGTCGCTGTTCGGCGATCCCCAGCATCCCTACACCATCGGCCTTCTGGGCTCGATCCCCCGTCTCGACGTCGAGCGCGAGCGGCTGGCGACGATCGAGGGCACGGTACCCAGCCCGAATAACCAGCCCAAGGGTTGCCGCTTCTCGCCGCGTTGCCCGTTCGCCGACCGACGCTGCCGCGAGGAGCCGCCGCCCTTGCGCGAGATCGGCAGCGGCCATCAGGTCGCGTGCTGGCATGCGCCGGTCGAGACCATCGGGAGCGCGCGGTCATGAGCGATACGCCCGTTCTGAAGGTCGAGAACCTCACCAAGCATTTCCCGGTGCGCCGCGGCGTGGTGATCCAACGCACCATCGGCAACGTGCAGGCGGTCGACGACGTCAGCTTCGAGATCAAGCGCGGCGAAACCCTGGCGCTGGTCGGTGAATCGGGCTGCGGCAAGTCGACCACCGGTCGCGTGATCCTCGGCCTGATGCCGGCGACCGGCGGCTCGGTGCAGTTCAAGGGCGAGGAGATGGCCGGCCTTAGCCAGGGCGCGCTGCGCCGCATGCGCCGCCACATGCAGATCATCTTCCAGGACCCCTACGCCTCGCTCAACCCACGCATGACCGTGGGCCAGATCCTCGCCGAGCCCTTGGCGGTGCACCAGATCGCCGAAGGCAGCGCCGCCGAGGCCCGTGTCCGCGAGTTGCTGCAGGTCGTCGGCCTGCTGCCCGAGCATGCGCGACGCTACCCGCACCAGTTCTCGGGCGGTCAGCGCCAGCGCATCGGCATCGCCCGCGCGCTGGCGGTGAACCCCGACCTCGTGATCTGCGACGAGCCGGTCTCGGCGCTCGACGTGTCGATCCAGGCGCAGGTGGTCAACCTGCTGCAGAACCTGCAGCGCCAGTTCGGCCTGTCCTACCTGTTCATCGCCCACGATCTCGCCGTGGTGAAGCACATCAGCGACCGTGTCGCGGTGATGTATCTCGGCAAGCTGGTGGAGATCGCCGACAAGCGCACGCTCTACGCCATGCCACGCCATCCCTATACCCAGGCGCTGCTATCGGCGATTCCCACGCCCGATCCGACCAGCGCCACACAGCGCATTATCCTCGAAGGCGACGTGCCCAGCCCGCTCAACCCGCCCAAGGGTTGCCGCTTCCACACGCGCTGCCGCTACGCCCAGCCGCGCTGCTCGGCCGAGGAACCCCTGCTGCGTGACGCCGGCGGCGGCCAGCGCGTCGCCTGCCACTTCTTCGAGACGATCCCCACCGCCGTCAGCATCAAGCCGGCCGATACCACCGGCAGCAAGTTCGACCTGCGGCTGGCGGCGTTCGAGGCGGCCAAGAAGCGCAACGAGGCGACGCCGGCCGTATAGCTCCCTGTCATCCCGAGCGCAGCGAGGGATCTCGGTGCGCGGCCTGGATCCCTCGCTGTGCTCGGGATGACAAATTGGTTCGACCTGCGTGCGGCATGAACTAGGCTGCGGCGGGGAGATGCGGTGACCTACAGTTTCCAGTTCCGCGACGTTTTCGCCGCGTGGGAGTTCCTGCTCGACGGGCTGATGCTGACCTTGCTGCTGTCGGCGGTTGGCATGGTCGCGGGCCTGGCGATCGGCGCGGTGGGTTCGGCGATCCGGGTCTATGGCGGGCCGTGGCCGCGCCGCATCGTGTCGGGCTATGTCGAGGCGATCCGCAACACGCCGCTGATCGTGCAGCTCTTCCTGGTGTTCTTCGGCCTGCCCGGCCTCGGCATCAAGTTCGACGCCGAGACGGCGGCGATGCTGACCTTGTCGGTCAATCTCGGCGCCTACTCGACCGAGATCCTGCGCGCCGGGCTGGAGGCGATCCCCAAATCGCAGATCGAGGCCGGCCGCTCCCTGGGCCTCTCGGGCTGGCAGGTCTTCCGCCACGTCGTGTTCTTCCCGGCGCTGAAGGTGGTCTATCCGGCGCTGGCCAGCCAGCTGGTGCTGCTGATGCTGGCGACCAGCGTGGTGTCGCAGATCTCGGCGCAGGACCTGTTCCACGCCGCCTCGATCATCCAGTCCCGCACCTTCCGCGACTTCGAGGTCTACGCCGTCGTCGCCGTCGCCTATCTGGCGCTGGCGCTGATCTTCCGCGCCGGCTTCGCCTTGCTGCACCATCTGCTGTTCGCCCGCCGATGATCCGCGACCTCGCCTTCATCGACGTGCTCTACCTCATCGCCGCGATGCGCTGGACCTTGGCGCTGGCCGCCATCGCCTTCCTCGGTGGCGGGCTGGTGGGCATCGTCATCGCGCTCTTGCGCACCGCCAGCTGGGCGCCTTTGCGCTGGCTGGGCGCGGTCTACGTGCACGGCGTGCAGGGTACGCCGCTGCTCGCCTGGCTGTTCGTGTTCTTCTTCGGCCTGTCGATCGTCGGCATCACCGTCTCGCCGTGGATCGCCGCGGCGGCGGCCTACTCGATCTACGCCGGCGCCTTCCTGGGCGAGATCTGGCGCGGCTGCCTGCAGGCGATCGCCAAGACGCAGTGGGAAGCCGGCGCCTCGCTGGGGCTGAGCACGGCGCAACAGCTACGCTACGTGATCGTGCCGCAGGCGGTGCGCATCGCCATCCCGCCCACCGTCGGCTTCCTGGTGCAGCTGATCAAGAACACCTCGCTGGCCGCCGTGATCGGCTTCGTCGAGCTGACCCGCGAGGGCCAGCTGACCACGGCCACGACCTTTCGCCCCTTCACCGTCTACCTGATCGTGGCCGCGCTCTATTTCGCGCTCTGCTTCCCGCTGACGCGCTGGAGCCGGCGACTCGAGGGGAAGCTGCATGTCGCTCGTTGAGCTCAGCAACGTCGTCAAGCGCTTCGGCGCGCTGACCGTGCTCGACCAGGCCTCGCTCGCCGTCGAGCAGGGCGAGATCGTCGCCATCATCGGCCGCTCCGGCTCGGGCAAGAGCACCCTGCTGCGCTGCGTCAATGGGCTCGAGGCGATCCAGGCCGGCCGCATCGTCGTCGACGGCACGGTGGTCAACGAGCCCGGCACCGACCTGCGCGCGCTGCGCCAGCGCGTCGGCATCGTGTTCCAGAGCTTCAACCTGTTCCCGCACCTCTCGGTCGAGCGCAACATCACCCTGGCGCCGCGCGTGGTGAAGCACATGCCGCCAAGCGAGGCGCGCGCGCTGGCCCAGGCGGTGTTGCGCAAGGTCGGGCTGGAGGAGAAGATCGACGCCTGGCCCGACCAGCTGTCGGGCGGCCAGCAGCAGCGCGTGGCGATCGCGCGGTCCTTGGCGATGTCGCCGCATCTGATGCTGTTCGACGAGATCACCTCGGCGCTCGACCCCGAGCTGGTGGGCGAGGTGCTGAAGGTCCTGGAGGAGATGGCGCGTGAAGGCATGACCATGATGCTGGTGACGCACGAGATGGGCTTCGCCCGCCGCGTCGCGCATCGCGTGGTGTTCATGCATCAGGGCAAGGTGTGGGAGCAGGGGCGGGCGGCCGAGACGCTGGCCAAGCCGAACACACCGGAGCTGGAGACGTTTCTCGCCTCGGTGCTGCACTGAGGCTTTTTCGGAGGGGGATATCGTATGCGGAAACTGCTGGGGCTGGCGCTTGCCGCCACGCTGCTCGTCGCGGGCTCGACCTGGGGCGCGACCACCGCCTGGGCCGATCGCTTTGAGGACATCATCAAGAAGGGCGTGGTGCGCATCGCCGTGCCGCTCGACGTGCCGCCCTTCGGCTCACAGAACCAGAACCGCCAGCCCGAGGGCTTCGACGTCGATCTCGCCAACATGGTGGCCAAGGCGCTGGGCGTGAAGCTCGAGCTGCAACAGGTCACCGGCGCCAACCGCATCCCGTTCCTGCTCACCGACAAGGTCGACATCGTGATCTCGGTGATGGGGCTGACGCCGGAGCGCGCCAAGCAGATCATGTTCACCGCGCCCTACGCCGACACGCATCTCGCGGTGTTCGGGCCCAAGAGCGCCAACGTGAAATCGGTGATGGAGGTCGGCACGCTCAAGATCGCCGCCGCCAAGGGCACGACGCAGGAGCTGGCGCTGTCGGCCATGAACCCCAAGGCGGTGCTGATGCGCACCGAGGACGACGCCACGGCGGCGGCGGCCTATCTCTCGGGCCAGGCCGATCTGATCGCCACCAACAGCCTGATCGTGCCCGACCTGCAGAAGCGCAATCCGAACAAGGAATTCGACGTCAAGTTCGTGATCCGCCGCAGCCCGGCGCATATGGGCGTGCGCATGGGCGAGCACACCCTGGTGCGCTGGCTCGACAGCTTCATCTTCTTCAACATGATGAACGGCGAGATCGACAAGCTGCACCAGAAATGGCTCGGCATGCCACTCAACGCGCTGCCGACGCTGTAGTCGACCAATACCTTCCCCCGGAGGGGGAAGGTGCCCGAAGGGCGGATGGGGGATGTCGAAGACGGACACCGCGTTTGTTGAAACATCCCCCATCCGTCGCGCCTCCGGGGGAAGGTAGAAGACACCACCGAGGTTCATCGCATGACCGAGATCGAATGGTCGCGGCTGAAGGCCGCGGAGATCGCCGCGCTGGCCAGGCGCGATGCCATCGTCATCGTGCCGATCGGCGCCACCGAGCAGCACGGCCCGCATCTGCCGACCATGGTCGACTATCGCTGCGTGCACGAGGTGTCGCATCGCGCGGCGCGACTCATGACCGGGTCGCATCCGACCATCGTCGCGCCGACGATTCCCTACGGCATGTCGGAACACCACATGTCTCTCAACGGCACGATCACGCTCGACTACGCGACGATGAACGCGGTGATCCGCTGCGTCGTGCTGTCGGCGGTGCGCCATGGCTTCAAGCGGGTCTTCGTGCTCAACGGCCATGGCGGCAACACCACGGCGCTGCAGAACATGATCGGCGAGCTCACCGTCGAGACCAAGCTGCCGCTGGCGACCGGCACCTACTGGGACATCGCCGCGAAGTCGATCGCCAAGCTGCTGGAGAAGCAGAAGGCGCTGCTGCATGCCTGCGAGGCCGAGACCTCGATGGTGATGGCGATGGCGCCGGAGTTGGTGAACCCACAGGAGCTGTCGCAGATGCACGGGCCCTACATTCCCGGCCTGTCGGCGATCGCCACGGTGAACGAAGGCGTCTATCGCTGGCGGCAATTGTCGAGCCGCTCCCCGATCGGCGTTATCGGCGACGCCTCGACCGCCAGCGCCGAGAAGGGCGAGAAGCTTCTGGCGGCGATCTCGGCCGATGTCGCCGAGGCGTTGCTCAACGAACGCCTTTGGACCGAGCCGGTCTGACCCATGGCGCGCATAGTCGAGCGCGTCTCGCTGCCCTCACCGTCGCCAGGCACGGCGCGTCATCTCGTCGTCCATCGCTTTGGCCGGCAGGGCGCGCGTCCGCGCGTCTGGCTGCAGGCGGCGCTGCACGCCGACGAGCTGCCCGGCCCGCTGGTGCTGCACCACCTGATGCCCAAGCTCGCCGAGGCTGATCGTAATGACCAGATCCCCGGCGAGATCATGGTCGCGCCCCTGGCCAATCCGGTGGGCCTGAGCCAGGTGGTGGGCAGTGTGCTGCAGGGTCGCTACGCGCTCGACGGCTCGGGCAACTTCAACCGCGGCTTCGTCGATCTGCGCGAGCCGCTTGATGAGGCGATGGCCGGCAAGCTCGGCGCCGACGCGGCCACCAACGTCGCGGCGATCCGCACGACGATCGAGAATCTGCTGGCCGAGCACAAGGCCGACGACGAGAGTGCGATCCTCAAGCTCACCCTGCAGCGCCTCGCCGCCACGGCCGACATCGCGCTCGACCTGCATTGCGACGATCAGGCCGCGCTGCACATCTATTGCGGCCCTCGTCAGGTCGACGCCTTTGCCGACCTCGCCGCGCGACTCGGCGCGGCGGCATTGCTGACGGCCGAGGATTCCGGCGACACGCCGTTTGACGAGGCGCTGACGCGGCCGTGGTGGCGGCTGATCGAACACAACCCCGACAAGCCGATCCCCGCCGACGCGATGCTCTCCTGCACCGTGGAGCTGCGCGGCCGCGCCGACATCGACGACGCGATGGCCAAGCGCGACGCGGCAGCCATCTTCGACTGGCTCCAGGCGCAGGGCGCGATCGCCGGCAAGGCGCCGCCGACCCCGCCGCCAACCTGCCAGGCGACGCCGCTCGATGGCGTCGGCCCGGTGCGCACGCCACATGCCGGGTTATGGGTGCCCTGTGTCGAGCCGGGCAGCGCGGTCACCGCCGGCCAGATTGTCGGCTATCTGATCGATCCGATGCTGCCCGCCGACACCGGCCGGCTGGCGTTGAAGGCGCCGGTAACCGGCATGATGTTCGCGCGCATGCGGCCCGACCTCGCCAAGCCGGGTGACCGCGTCGCCAAGATCGCCAGCCCCACCTCGATCCCCGAGCGCCGCGGCAAGCTGCTGGGCGATCGCTGAGCGCTCACCACGGACGGCGATACAGCGCCAGCGCGCGCGCCGCACAGGGGTCGTCTTTCTCGCAAGCGGCGGTGAAGATCGTGCCGTCGGCGAGGATCTCGCCGGTGCTCACCGCGCGTTCGATGTGCAGGGCGACGCGACCATCGGCGGAGACGACCAGATCGTGGTCGCTACGGTCGGACAGCACGAAGGCGCCGTCATCGAGGCGCCGCCGTACTTCGGCGGCGCCGGGCAGCAAGGCGATGGAGCGTCGCCGGCCAAAGCGATCCTCGACCTCCAGCGGGCGGACCGTCTCCTCGCCCAGCGCGGCGGCCGAGCCATCCGCCAGGAACAGCAGACCGCCATGCCCCGCCGGCGTCTTCACGCTGCCGACCAGGCGCCCGCCCGCGTCGAAGCGCATGCGAAAGCCGCCGACATTGGCTGTGTCCGGCCACGCCATGACGACATGCACGCTGGCCTCGAAACCACCCGGCACCCCGCGCATCGACGTCACCTCGCCAGCCGAGGTGTGGCCCATCGTCTCCCACAGCTTCGTGCCGTCGAGACGGACCAGCGCGATCCACCACCGAAAAGGACCCGTGCCGAAGCCGCCATACACGACGAGCCGATCGTCTTCCAAGCGCAGGGCGCCATGGAGCTCGAACACCTCGCCCTCGATCGACTCCTTCATGCGCGGTCGGGCGATACCGCCCAGCGCGCGCAACATGCCGGCGGTCTCCTCGATCTCGACCATGCGGCCATAGAGTGCCGCCCGGCGGTTGTCGGCGGGCAGGAAGGTCGTTACCAGCAACGAGCGCCGCCCGCCGCCACCGACGACATACTGCGCGGCAAATCTCTCAAATCGGTCGGGCAGGCCAGGCACCGCCTGCCGCCACGACACGCGACCCTGGGCGTCGCGCCGCTCCAGCCACACATGCTGAGCTTCCAGCTCGCCACCGATGCCGGGCGGCGTCTCGCGCACCAGAATGATCAGCCCATCCTGGAGTCGGCGCAGAACCCTGACTTCGGCGACGACGAAGCCCTGACGCGCCTCGAGTGGCGCGCGCCACAACGCCGCGGCGGCCCATTCAGATCGTCCGATCAGACGCGGCGTGGGACGCGGCGGTGAGTCCTGCCCGGCGCCGGTCCGCGGCAGGGCCGCCACGATAGCGGCAGCCAGAAGATGGCGACGACGCAGGGGCATCGCCCCATCCTACACGCGATCAGCGCGGGCGGTCGAACAGCGACGGCGCCCGGGCCGCGCACACTCAGTAGATCGCGAACGGCACGTACCTGTCGGCGAGGCGCTTGAGGGTGCCGTCGGCCACGACCTCGGCCAAAGCCCTGTTGAAGGCGTCGCGCAGCTTGGCGTCGTCCTTGCGGAAGCCGATGCCGACGCCGTCGCCCAGGGTGCGGATATCCTTGACGTCCTGGCCGAAGAAGTCGCAGCAGGCGCCGTCCGCCGACTTCAGCCATTGCCACATCGACACCTTGTCGCCCAGCACGGCGTCGAGCTTGCCAGCGGCAAGCTCCTTACGCGCTTCATCGAGGGTCGGAAACGTCTTGACGCGGACGGCCTTGCGGAAGGTGCGCTCGAGATAGTCCGAGTAGACCGTGCCGCGCTGCACCCCCACCGACTTGCCGCGCAGGAGCACCGGCGCGCCATCGGGTCCCGCGACGCTCTTGGGCGCCACGAATGCGCCCGGCACCAGCATGTAGCGCTTGCCGAAGCCGACGTGGCGGCGGCGTTCCTGCGTCATGTCCATCGACGCCATGATCGCGTCGTAGCGCTTGTCGAGCAGGCCCGGCAGAATGTCGTCCCATGGCGCGGTGACGATGCGACATTCGATCTTGGCGCGCTTGCACAGCTCGTTGGCGAGGTCGACCTCGAAGCCTGCCGGCCGGCCCTGGGCGTCGAGCATATTGAAGGGCGGGAACTTGCCCTCCGTCACAACCGTGGCCTTCAGAGCCGGCGCCGGCGGCGGCTTCTGGCCCGGCTTGGCCTTCTGCGGCGGCGTGGCCGGCTTGGGCCGCGGCGGCGGCGGTGGCTGCGTCGTCGATCCCTGCTGCTGAGCCACGGCGGGGGGCGAACACGGCAGCGCCAGTGCGACGACAAGCGCCGTCACAACAGCGAGAAGCCCCGTCCGCACGCCGATCCGCATCGCGCTATTCTACAGCAAAGGAAATGGCAGGTGTTTGGCGGCCAGCCTCCTGATGGTGCCGTCGTCGCGCAGACCGGCCATCGCCTTCTCCACCAGCTCCTTCAGCTTGATGTCGGAGCGCAGCAGGAAGGCGACGCCCGGGCCGGTCGCGCCGACCTCGCGGATATCGGGCTTGGCCAGCTCGCAGCAGGCACCAGCCGGACCCGCCAGCCAGGTGGCGACCCGGCGCCGATCCATGAGAGCGCCATCGGCCTTGCCCGTCGACAACGCGGCCTGCACCTCGTCGGGTGTCTCCAGCTCGACGACGGTCGCCGTGCCGGCTTCCTTCAGCCAGCGCGCCCAGCGTGTCGAACGCTGCACGGCGATGCGCTTGTCCTTCAATCCGGCGACGCTAACCTCGAGCTTCGTGCCCTTGCGCACTGCGATCGCCAGCGGCACCCGGCCATAGGTGGCAGCGAAGACGCTGCGCTCGTCCGGCAGGCTGCCGGTCTCGATACCGCCGGCCGCGAGATCGGCCTTGCCGGCGGCGATGTCGCCGCGCAGCTCGTCCCAGTCGGCAGCCTCGACGATGCAATCCGCCCGCAGACGCGCGCATAGCGCCTGCAGTAGGTCGATGTCGAAGCCGGCCAAGCGGCCATCCGACGTACGGGCCGCGAAGTATGGCTCGGAGAGATCGACGATCACCCTGAGCTTCATCGTTTGCTGTGTCGGCGCCGGCGGTGGTGCCGGCGGCGTCTGCGGCGGCTTGACCTGCTGCGCCGGCGCGGCCGAGGCGAGGAAGACCAACAAGGCGGCGAGGATGAATCGCATCGTCAGGGCTCCCGCCGGGCGACAACGTTGACGAACATGGTCGGCAGATAGTCCCGCGACAGCGGGTAACGCTGGCCGGCTTGGTTCGCCAGCATGGCCCGGTTGGCCTCGTGGTCAAGCACGACCTGGAACAATCCCTGCTCGACGGCGCCGATCGCCGGCGAGACCTCCACCGTCTCGCCCCGGGTGACGCGATAGGCGATGTCGAGACCGGCCGCGCCGCCGGTATAGAACAGCGAGATCGGCCGCAAACCGTCGAACAGCAACATCGCGCCGGCGAAGGACATGCGCCAATAGTCGTCCGGCTCGGCATGATGCGCCCGCGCCCAGGCGACACGCAGGAACAGGTGCGCGCCGGGCGCCATCAGCCGCTGAAGCTGGTCGGCGACCCGCCACGGCGCCCTGGCGTGCTCCAGCAAGCGATCGCAGATGACGAGGTCGAAGGACGCCGCGTCGAGCGTTCGGTCCAGCTCGGCAGGATCGGCGCAGACCACGTCGACATTGGCGCCGGCGCAGCTATCCACGCCGGTGAACAGGGCACGCTTGCCGAACTTTTCCTCGATCAGGTGGCGCCAGTTATGTTCGCCTCGCTCCGCGGGATGCCGGCGGGCGCCGACCTGCAGGGCGCGAATCTTCTTCCTGCCCGTCGACGCCGCGACGGCGTCGAGCATCGTGGCGATCTCGCGCGTAGCGGCAGTGCCGACGATCCTGAGCTGCTCGGACGCGCCCATCGCCGGCCCCACCCTCAGTCGCGCACGATCAGGATATGCATGCGGCGCGGGCCGTGCGCGCCCAGCTCGAGCTGCTGCTCGACATCGGCGGTGCGCGAGGGACCGGTCACGGTGTTGACGGCGCGCGGCATCGTGCCTTCGCCATAGCGCGCGCGCAGACGGGCGAAGACCTCCTCGTAGGCGCCCACGACGTCGTCTTCGCGCAGGATCACGACATGAGTCTCGGGCAGCAGATTCAACGAGGTCGGATGATCGGGCCCCGAGGTGAAGATCAACGTGCCGGTCTCGGCGACGCCAGCGAAGGCACCGGTGATCGCCACGCGGTCGGCGTCGACCGGCAGGCCGCGGCGGATCTCCAGCATCGGCCGATCTTTCCAGCCGTAGCGATCGAGCGCCGGATCGGGGGCCATCACCGCGGCGGCCGGCAGGTTGCTGGCGGCGAGATAGTCGATGACCGCGCCGGCAACGGCGGCGCTCTCGACGCGCGCCACCGTGGCGTGGACCGCTTTCGCGCCCTCTTCGAACAAGTCGATCTGCTGCGCGCGCGGAATCTGCGAACGCCGCGGCACGATGTTGACGGGATGCTCGGCCAGGCGCGCCTCGGCGGCGGCGCGTGCCTCGCCCGAGAGCTCACCGCGGCGCAGGCCGCGCCGGATCGCTCCCAGCATCTGCTCGCGCGCGCTCACCGCGTCGCCCCACCGCGCGCCTTCCATTGCGCGTGGAAGGTGCCGCCGGCCTGTGGCGCCGGCATGTCGCGATGCTTCGTCCAGCCGCCGGCCAGCGGCAGCGCGTCGTAACGGCCCTCGGCGCGGCCGAACAGCGCCATGGCCCGATTGGCGATGCCGGTCGCGACGCGATAGAGCCTCGGCCGCTTGGCGAGGAAGGCCCACAGGCCGAGCGCCTTGCGCACGGTGGGCGGCGTCAGGTGGCGCTCGAACTCGCGCTCGCGCCAGTGGCGCATCAGCCTGGGCAGCGGAATGCGCACCGGGCAGACGCTCTCGCAGCGGCCGCAGAAGGTCGAGGCGTTGGGTAGGTCGCCCGCTTCCTCCAGCCCGAGCAGCTGCGGGTCGAGCACGGCGCCGATCGGGCCGGGATAGACCCAGCCATAGGCATGGCCGCCGATCGCGCCATAGACCGGGCAATGGTTCATGCAGGCGCCGCAGCGTATGCAACGCAACATATCCTGCATCTCCGTGCCCAACACGTTGCTGCGCCCGTTGTCGAGCAGCACCACGTGATAGGCCTCCGGCCCGTCGGGATCGCCTTTGCGCTTCGGCCCGGTGTTGAACGTGGTGTAGCTCGACCATTCCTGGCCTGTGGCCGAGCGCGCCAGCACGCGCAGCAGCGTAGCGGCGTCTTCCAGGGTCGGGATCACCTTCTCGATGCTGGCGATGACGATGTGCATCTTGGGCAGCGTGTTCGAGAGATCGGCGTTGCCCTCGTTGGTGACCAGCATGGAACTGCCGGTCTCGGCGACCAGGAAATTGGCGCCGGTGATGCCGACATCGGCCTCCTGGAACTTGCGGCGCAGAACCTCGCGCGCCTCGGCGACGAGGTCGTTGCGCTCGGTCAGGCGGCGCGTGAAGCCCAGCTTGGCGTGATGCTCGTGGAAGGTATCGGCGACCTGGTCCTTGGTCAGGTGCACCGCCGGCGCGATGATGTGGCTGGGCGGCTCCTGCCTGAGCTGGATGATGTACTCGCCGAGATCGGTCTCGATCGGCGCGATGCCGTGCGCCTCGAGATGCTCGTTGAGGCCGATCTCCTCGGCGATCATCGACTTCGACTTCGCCACCGTGCGGGCGTTGGCCTGACGGCAGAGCTCGAGCACGATGCGCCGCGCGTCCCCGGCGGTCGGCGCCCAATGCACATGGCCGCCCAGCGCCAGCACCTTCTGCTCGAAGCGCTCCAGGTAGAAGTCGAGATGCGCCAGCGCGTGGTTCTTGATGTCGCGCGCGCGATCGCGCAGCGCCTCGAATTCGGGCATGCGCTCGACGGCGCCACGGCGGCGCTCGACAAAGCCCACCTTCATGGTCGACAGCGATTGCTGCAGGTTGGCGTTCCGCAGCGCCTCGCCGACATTCGCCTTGAAGGCGTGCGCCGTCGATCTCACGGCGCGGGCTCGCCGATCGCCGATTCGTCGGCCATGCCGGCGACCACCTCGGCGACGTGCCGAACCTTCACCGCCCTGCCCTCGCGCGTGAGCTTGCCGGCCATGTTGAGCAGGCAGCCCATGTCGCCGGCCAGCAGGGTGTCGGCGCCGGTCGCGGCGATATCGGCGATCTTGTCTTCGAGCATCGCGTTGGAGATGTCGGGGTATTTGACGCAGAACGTGCCGCCGAAGCCGCAGCAGACCTCAGCACCCTTCATCTCGACCAGCTTCAGGCCCTCGACACCGGCGAGCAATCGGCGCGGCTGCGCCTTGACGCCCAGCTCGCGCAGGCCCGAGCAGGAGTCATGGTACGTCACCGTCGCGTCGCAGCGCGTCGCGACGGGTGTGACACCCAGCACATCGACCAGGAAGCTGGTGAGCTCGTGCGTGCGCGACGCCAGAGCCTCGGCCCGCGCCTTCATGTCGGGATCGTCGGCGAACAGCGCCGGATAGTGATGTGAGATCATGCCGCCGCAGGAACCGGACGGCGCCACGACGTAGTCGTAGCCCTCGAACGCCTCGATTACCCGGCGTGCGATGTCGGTCGCGTCGGCGCGATCGCCGGAATTGTAGGCGGGCTGGCCGCAGCAGGTCTGCGCCTCCGGCACGACGACGCGGCAGCCGGCATCCTCCAGCAGCTTCGCCGCGGCGAAACCGACCGCGGGGCGGAACATGTCGACGAGACAGGTGACGAACAGCGCGACATCGAGGCCAGCGCCCGGCCGTTGCGGATGACGCATCTGAGATCAGTTCTTCTTCGGCAGCAGCAGGAACATTCGCCCGCCGCTATTGAAGCGGCCGGCGATATCGCCGATGGCGTTGCCCGAGCCGAGGTAGATGTCACCCCGGCCAGGCCCCTTGATGTCGCCGCCGGTATCCTGGGCCACCATCAGGCGGCGATAGGGCGTCCTGGCCGCGCCGCCCGCGCCGGGCCGCATGGTGTCGACCCAAACCGGAATACCATAGGGCATGACCGCGGCGTCGATCGCCAGGCTGCGACCCGAGGTCAAGGTCACGCCTTGCGCGCCGACAGGACCAGCGCCTTTGGTGTCCTTGAAGAACACATAGCGCTCGTTGCGGCGCATCACGTCGCGCGACCGCTGCGGGTTGGCCTGCAGCCACTTGCGGATGCTCTGGGCGGTGACCTGATCCCTGGGGATCGCGCCCTCATCGGCCAGCACCTTGCCGATCGCCGTGTAGGGCCGGTTGTTGGTGCCGTCGAAGCCCAGGCGCAGCGAGCCGCCCTCGATGAGCGCGATCCGGCCGCCGCCCTGGATCTGCATTTCGAAGAGGCCAATGGGATCCTCGACCCAGGCGATCTCCAGGCCCTTGCCGCGTAGCGCGCCGTTCTCGATCTCGGCGCGCGTCAGGTACGGCTTGCCGGCCTGCAGGTCGGACGGCTTCTTGTGGATCGGGATGGTGAAGCGGCGCGACGGCGCCCTGCTGCCGCGCAAATCGGGTTCGTAGTAGGCCGTGTACTTGGGCTCGACACCCTGCCCGCCGACCGCGAAGGCCTGGAAATTCTGCTCGAAGAACGTCCGCGCGCCGCGCGCGTCGCGCACCTGCTCGGCCCCCTGGCAGACGCGCTTCCAGTCTTCGGCGGTGTTGCGCCGCTCGCCATTGTCGGCGGGGATACGCGTGTCGCCGCCCGCGGTCAGCCGCGGGCAGGAGCGGCGGAAGGCCGCAACGGCCTCGGCGAGGTTGTCGTCGCGCCAACCCGGCAGCTCGCTGAAGGCGACGCTGGCCAGGCTCGGCCGGATCGTGCGGTCACCGCTGGCGCCATCGCTGCCGGTGCAACCCGCCAACGCGACCAAGCCAAGGGCGCCGAACACCCAACGTGGAGCTGCGATTGCCAAAAGCTGTCTCCCGGACAGGGGCATCCCGGTTCGGACAATCACGGGACCGTCGACGATTCCACGTCGCGGCGCCGGATGGAACCCCGATTTCAGCCCTCGGTATCGGTGCCGACCAGCAGCCAATTCGGATTGTCGGAGCGGGTGTCGCGCGCGAAGGTCCACAGGTCGGTCACACGCTCGACCGCGTTGGGATTGCCATCAACCACAAGGCCGTCGGCGCCGCGGGTGACGTTGATCTGCTCGGTGACGAACCGCATGGTCACATGCGCCACGCTGCCGCGCAGCTCGGCGCGCACCAGCTCGGTCGAATCGAAGCCGATCAGGCTGGTTTCCAGCACCCGACCCTGGGTCTGGCGATCTTTCACCGCGGCCTCGAAGCTGGCGTAGGTCGCGTCGTCGAGCAGCGGCCGCAGGCTCGCCAGGTCGCCTTTGGCGAAGGCGCCGACGATCATCTCGAAGGCCGCGCGCGCGCCGTCGGCGAAGCCCTGGGGATCGAAGCTCCGATCGGCCTTGCGAATCGCCTCAATGCCGACGGCGGCGGCCGGGTCGATGCGCCCCTGGCCGGCCGATCGCGACGGCGCCGCCGGCTCGCCGTTGGGCCGCGGTAGCTGCACGACATTGCCGTTGTCGCGCCGCGCCTCCGGTGTAGGCGTGGGCGGCGAGAAAGGATCTTGCGCCGGCGGCCGCTCATTTCCCGTGCGGCGCCCCAGGACGGAACGCAGGCGCAACACCAGGAAGATCGCGACCAGGGCGATCAGGATGATTTCAATATGGCTGCCCATGGGAGACCTCGCCGGCCGTGACGTCCCGTGCTCGCCTTGGCCCCGACCTACATAAGCGGAGGCCCGCCAAAGGGCAAGACAAGCGGCGACCGGTCATGGTCGCGATCTGGCACCCCAAAAAGGGCGATCACGCGGCAAGGATCACGAGATCGAGGGGCGCAGCCACCCCGCCCACCGCGCGGTTCGCGCGCCGTTCGGCCGGCGCGGGCGGAACATAGCCCTGCGCCAGGGCGAGTTCGTAGGTGGCGACATCGGTCAGCGCCGGCACCGCCTCATCCTTGGTGTGCTTCTCGAGCTTGGCGGCGAGGTTCACCGCGTCGCCGATCACCGTGTATTCCAGCCGGTCGCCGTCGCCCACCGCGCCGAACACGACGCGGCCCGAGGCGATGGCGAGGCCGACGCGCACCTGCGGCAGCCCGGCCGCCATGCGCTCGGCGTCCCAGGCGGCGACTGCCGCCAGCACGGCGTCGGCGGCGCGCAAGGCGTCGGCGGCGTAGGTCTCGGTCGGCCGCGCCGCGCCGAAGGACGACAGGATGCCGTCACCCAGGAACTTGTCGATGCTGCCGCCCGCCGCGAGGATGGCCGGGCAGACGCGGCCCTGATACTCCTGCAGAAGCCGCATCACCGCGTCGGGCTCCATCGTCGCCGTCAGCCGGGTGAAACCGCGCAGGTCGGTGGTCAGGATAGCCGCGTCGCGCAACTCGCCCTCGCCCGGCGCGATCACCATCTCGCTGCGGCGGATGCGCTCGGCCACCTCGGGCGCCAGGAAGCGTGACAGATCGTGCGCGGCGATTTGCTCGGTGGCGGCGCGGATCAGCAGACGACGGGCGCGCGAGATCGCCAGAGCCAGCACCAGGGTCACGACAGCGATCGTCACGAGGCGATCGATCTCGGCGCCGTAAAGGATAAAGTCGGTGCGAACGTACTGGACGAAATCGCCCGTGCGACACGGATGGGCCGCGCAGCCTGGCGGGCGACCGACGTCATAACCCCACATCTCGGTGACGCCAGCCGCGAAGGCCACCAGAAGCAGCCAGCCCAGCGCCGCCATGGCACCGGCGAAGAGCACGAAACGCGCCTCGAAGCGCAAGGCGCGCAGGGCGATGAAGATGAAGACATAGGCGAAGGTCGGCGCCTTGAGAGAGAAACCCGGCGGCTGCCCGTACTTGAGATGGAAGCTCCAGATCACCGTCATCAGCAGCGCCATGTCGAGCACGACGGACGCGTACAGCATCCATGGCCGCAACAAGTGGCCCAGCGCGAGGCCCAGCCGGATCAGGGTAAGCGTCGCGTAGAGCGCCAGAATCCCGTCGATCAGGTCGACGCCCCTGATGATGTCGACGTCCTGCAGGCTGCCCTGCGCCATGGGCGCTGCGTGGTAGAGCACGGCGAAGAACAACGCCGCGAGCAGCTGTGCGACGCTGACCAGGATCTCGCTGCGTTCCTGCTGCGACTGGATCCGCACCAGCACGCGCGCCGGTGGCGCGCGATCGCCGCCGTCGAACAGCCAGTTCAGCACCACCCTCATCGCCCCAGTCTACGCGCATCGCCCTTCACGCGGGATCGCATCATCGATAGCCGCGCGCTATGGCAGCTTGCGCAGCCACAGGCTGGTCGACCAGCCCTGGGGATGGCGCGGCAAGCGCGCCGCCACGCTTCGCCCAACACGCCCGGCAAGGCGCGTCGCGGCGTAGGGCGACGAGAACATCGCCTCGTAGGCACCCGACAGCAGCAGCGGGATCACACCCTGCTGCTCATTGTAGTTCCGCCACGCCCAGACCGGCGGGTAGTCGTCGGGCAGGGCGATGTCGTGGATGTGCACCAGGACGTCGGGCGGCAGCATCGGCAGGATGCGGCCGAACAGCAGGTCGACGTCGCTGCCCGGCATCAGGATATGGCTCGAATCGATAAACAGCAGGTCGCCGGCACGCAGCGCGGCGAACACCCGGGGATCGGCGTCGTGAACGGTGCGCGGCACGACGGTGACCCGCGGCAGGCGGGCGATGTCGGCGCGCGGCGCCGGGTCGATCGCGGTGATCGCGCCCTCGCCGAGCGCCGCCGCGAGAAAGCGCGTCGAATGGCCGGAGCCGACCTCGACGATGCGCGCGGGCGCGCGCTGGCGCACCAGGGCGAAGGCCGCGCAGGCGTCGAGCGTCGGGAACCAGGCTTGGTCGAAGCGCGGCGCCGGGCCCGTCCAATCGGCCGGCATGTCCCTGCGGGCGATCGCCTCGAGCGCCGGGCCGGTGGCGTCGATCAGGTCGAGCACCGCCTCGAACGAGGCGTGGCGGGCGGCGAACAGCGTCTCGATCGCCGCGTAGGGCGGCGATCCGCCGCTGGCCGGCAGGGTCGCAGCATAGCGGTAGGGAATGAACCAGCCGCGGCGTTGAAGGCCCAGGAGAGTCGGCAGGCCCAGTCGCAGGCGGCGCCAGAACATCAGGGCGCCAGGGTCATGCCTTCGCGCGCCGCCACGATGCGCGGCAGGCCGGCCGGAGTCGTGCCCGGCCGCGCCGCCGTCGCCTCGGCGACGATGCGGTCCATCATGTCGTCGTCATGCGAGGGATCGTGGTGGAAAATCACCAGGGTGGCGATATCGGCGGCGTCGGCGATGCGCATGCCTTCCTGCCAGGTGGAGTGGCCCCAGCCCCGGTAGCGCGAATACTCTTCGTCGGTATAGCTGCTGTCGTAGATCATGATGTCGGCGCCGCGGCAGAGCTCGACGATGTTGGCGTCGCGCTCGCCCCGCCGATGCTCGGTATCGGTGATGTAGCAGATCGACTTGCCGGCGTGCTCGACGCGATAGCCGGTGGCACCGTTGGGGTGGTTGAGCGCGGTGGTGCGCACGGTGATGCCGGCCGCCGGCCGCAGCGTGTCGCCGCAGACAAAGTCGCGGAACTCGATCTTGGCCGCGAAGATGTCCAGGGTGACGGGGTAGAGCGGCGCGGCCATGGCGTGGCGCACGACCTGCTCCAGGGTGAGGTCGGGCGCGAGGTGGCCCGCCGACAGACGCACTTTGTGGTTCTTGCGCGCCAGCGGCGCGAAGAAGCTCAGGCCCACGATGTGGTCGAGATGTGTATGGGTGAAGAAGATTTCGCTCTCGGTGGTATCGCCCGCCTCGCAGATACGGTTGCCCAGCTTGCGGATACCGGTGCCGGCGTCGAAGATCAGGCGGCGGCCGCCGGCCATGACTTCCAGACACGACGTGTTGCCGCCGTAGCGCACGTATTCGGGGCCGGCGCAGGCGATCGAGCCGCGCACACCCCAGAACGTCACCGACAGATCCGACAAGCCACGTCTCCTCGAGACCTCGGCGGCAGAGCACCACCGGTCTCCCCGATCGTCAATTCACTTCGATCAGCAGCTTGCCGGTATTCTCGCCGCGATAGAGCATGGCGATGGCGTCGGGCGCCGCCTCGAAACCGCGCAGGATGTGCTCGCTGTAGCGCAGCCGACCGTCGCGCACCCAGCCGGCAAGGTCGCGCACCGCTTCGTCGTAGCGGTCCATCCAGTCGAACAGCAGGAAGCCTTCCATGCGCGCCCGCTTGACCAGAAGATGACGCTCGACGCGCGGGCCCGACGGCCAGGGATCCCAGTTGACGATCGAGGCGGTGCCGCAGACCACCACGCGTGCGCGCAGCGCCAGGCGCGGCCAGATCGTCTCGGAGATGCGGCCGCTTGTATTGTCGAAATACACATCGATGCCGTTGGGGCAGGCCGTGTCCAGCGCCGCCGCCAGGTCGCCGTCGCGATAGTCGATCGCGGCGTCGAAGCCGAATTCCTCCAGGCATTGGCGGACCTTTTCCGCGCCGCCGGCGATGCCAACCGTGCGGCAGCCTTTCAGCTTGGCGATCTGGCCCACCGCCGAGCCGACCGAGCCGGCCGCGGTCGAGACCACGACGGTGTCGCCCGGCTTGGGCAGGCCGACGCCGAGCAGGCCCCAATAGGCGGTGACGCCGTTGGTGCCCAGCACGCCCAGCGCCGTTGATTCGGGCAGGTCGCGATCGGCGACGCGTCGCGCCACGCCGGCGTCGACCACGGCGTAACGCTGCCAGCCGAACAGACCAGCGACCCGCTCGCCCACCGCGAAGGCGGCGGCCCGCGACGCCACGACCTCGCCCACACCGAAACCGCGCATCACGTCGCCCACCGGCACGGGTGGCGAGTAGTTCGGCGCCGCGTTGACCCAGCCGCGCATCGCCGGCTCGACGGCCACGAAGCGGTTGGCGACCAGGATCTGGCCGGGCGCCAGCTCCGGGACGGGTGCCGTCGTGATCGTGAAATGTTCCGCCTGCGGCACGCCGACCGGCCGGGAGGCCAGGACCACCTGGCGGTTCTCCAGATTGCGCATGCTCTTCCTCCGTTCGGAACCGCCCGCTCAGCCGCGTTGCGGCGTTGGCCAACGGGGCGCATTATCTCCCGAGGGGTGGACGACTGTCCGCCATATCGGCCGCCGCCATGCGGCCGCAATCGGGCGACAGTCTAGGGGGCAAGATGCAACGTATCGCGACAGTGCAAGGCCGGCCCCCCGAGGCAATGATGAAGACCGCGAAGTTCGGCATCGGACACGTGGTCAAGCATCGCGTGTACCCGTTCCGCGGCGTCATCTTCGACGTCGATCCGGTGTTCGCCAATACCGAGGAATGGCTGATGTCGATCCCGGAGGAAGTGCGTCCCCGGCGCGACCAGCCCTTCTACCATCTGCTGGCCGAGAACGCGAAAACCACCTATGTCGCCTATGTCTCGGAGCAGAACCTGCTGCCCGACGAGACCGGCAAGCCGGTGGGCCATCCGCAGATCGCCGAGCTATTCGCCGGCTTCCACGGCTCGTTCTACGCGCCGCGCCACATCAAGGCGCACTGACGGCGCCCTTGGGCCTCAAGCCCCCCCCAGGGCCTCAAGCCGATGTGACTCGGTGACCGGCTGGCGCCGGTTCATCCTCCGCGCTTCGGAGGGATCCAGCCATGCCGTCGTCTTTGCCGCGTCGCCTGACGCTCGCGCTCGCCCTGTCGTTTGCCAGTGTCGTCGGCGCGGCGGCGCAGGAGCACCCGGTGTTCAACACCAAGGTCGAGCCTCCCCAGGCGCCGGTGCTGCGCGAGATGTTGCAGCGCGGCGGCTTGGTGATCTTCTTCCGCCACGCCGCGACGCCGGACTATCAGGAACCCAGCCCGATCGACTTCAGCTCCTGCGAGCGGCAGCGCAACCTCAACGGGCTGGGCCGCGCCCAGGCGGTGATGATCGGCGAGGCGATCCGCGAGCTGGAGATCGCCGTCGCCGAGGTGCTGGCGAGCCCGTTCTGCCGCACCATGGACACCGCGCGCCTGGCCTTCGGCCGCGTCGCGCCCGACGAGGCGGTGCGCGGCGACAAGGATAAGCTGCCGGCTTTCCAGCGCCTGCTGTCGAGCCCGCCGGCGCCGGGGACCAACCGCGTGCTGGTCGGTCACGGCGGCGCCGCCGGCCTGCTGGGCGACGAGTTCCTGCGCGAAGGCGAGGCGATGGTCGTGCGCCCCGATGGCGACAACAAGTTCACCATGATCGCGCGCGTGCGCGCCGAGAGCTGGATGCAGTTCCTCGAACGGCATCGCCAGCCGCCGCCGGGCACCCCGCGCGCCGGCCAGTAGCCGCGCCGCGCTGGACAACGCCGTAGCCGCTCCGCATCTTGGCCGCGGGTGTGCGACGGAGAGAAACGAATGACCGGGATGTGGGCGGCCATCATCGCCGCCATGATCATGGCCAGTGGCGCGGGCGCGGCCCAGGCGCAGATGCCGGCCGAATGGCCCAGGGCGGCCGGCGCCGTGCTCGACGCCATCGAGAAGGGAACACCACTGGAGGGCCGGCCGCGCGCCAACAACCTTTACTGGCGCGGCTGGGACACGGCGCGCAAATGGCGCCTTGCCAACAACAACAACACCGAGATCATCTTCGCCGAGTATCTGTCGTGGGTGCAGATCTGCCGCATGATGGGCTGCGAGGGCGACACGGTGGGCGGCAAGCCCTATCGCACCGCCGCGGCCGAGGTCAGGGCCGAGAAGGCGCGCAGCGGCGGACAGGATCCGGTCGTCGAGGCCGCCTATCGCTGGACCGAAAGCTTCGGTGAGCAGGCGACCGGCGCCTCGGCCAAGGCGGCCAAGGCCAACGCCCAGCTCTGGGGCAAGAACCGCGACGAGGTCGCGGGCGATTTCGCGACAACCAACATTTTCGTCCTCGGCTGGCTCGTGGCCCAGCAGCAACCGTCGATCGAGGGCAAGGTCGATACCTTGGCGCGCTTCGGCCTGTTCGCGCATGGCGTGGGCTGGATCGGCGATCGCTGCCTCGACATCCGCCGCGTCGCAGCCGTGCTCGATGGCGAGCCCAAGGTCGAGGCCTGCAAGTAGCGACCGCGCCAAACGATAAGGGCGGCGGGATCGCTCCCGCCGCCCTTTGCGCGTCCGCGCAGGACGATTACTGCGCCGCGATCTGCTCGGCGACGAAGCGCTTCTTGTCGAACTCATCGGCGACCTTGAGGTCGTTGTCGAGGATCGCCGTGGCGTCGATCTTGGCGTACTCCATGACGTTCATGTCGTTGAGCGCCTTCTGCACCTTCTCGCCCCACAGGCCGATATCCTTGAGGATCGGCACGACGCGGGTGAACAGGCGGGTACGGAAAGCCTGCATGACACCGGAGTTGTAGGCGTATTCCATCAGCTTATCGACCGGCAGGCCGGAGCGCATCCAGACCTCGCCCTGGTTGAAACGGTCGCGCATGAAGTACAGCGCCTCGACGCAGAACTCCTCGCGCTCGGCGCGCTCGGCGTCGGTCAGGTGCGGATAGAACTCGCGCAGCGCCAGCCGGCCGAAGGTGACGTGACGCGCCTCGTCCTGCATGACGTAGGCGTTGACCGAGCTGGCGAGGTTGTTCTTGGCGGTGTCGCGGATGCGCTGAAAGGCGGCCAGCGCCAGGCCCTCGATCAGCACCTGCATGCCGAGATAGGTGAAGTCCCAGCGCTTGTCGGTCAGCGTCTGCTCCAGCAGGCTCTTCAGCGACGGCGTGATCGGATACGCCATCTTGAACTTCTCGTGGATAAGCCGCTTGTAGCTCTCGACGTGGCGCGCCTCGTCCATCACCTGCGTCGCGGCGTAGAACTTGGCGTTCATGTCGGGGACGGTGTTGACGATCTTGGCGGTGGCGATCAGCGCGCCCTGCTCGCCGTGCATGAACTGGCAAATCGAGTGCGACTGCAGGTTCCAGCGCAGGTCGATCTTCTCCTTCTCGGTCATCTTGTCCCAGAAGGGCGAGCCGTAGATCGGGATGGTCTCGTCGGACATGCCCATCGGGTTGTCCTCGAACAGCTCCTGCGACCAGTCGAGACGGGTCGAGGCGTCCCACTGCTGCTGCTTGCCCTTCTCGTAGAGGTTCAAGAGCTCGGCGCTGCCGTCCTCGTACTCCCAGGTGAAGTTCATCTCGGTCTTGCCGTCGAACTTCCACTCGGTGATGTCGACGGGCAGCTGGTAGATTCGGGTGCTCGACATGTCCTGCTCCGGGTTCTTCAGGGCACGAAAGATGACGCAACGTTCATTTTTCTGGCCGGACGGTACCACACTGCGCTAGACGAGTCAGGGAAAATTCCGCAGGACACCGTCCATGCCGTACTACCCGCTCAAGATCGCCCAGATCATCCAGGAGACGCCGGACGCGCGCTCCTTCGTGCTCGAGGTCCCGCCCGACCTCAGCGAGCGCTTCCGCTACAAGGCAGGCCAGTTCCTGACCTTCCGGGTGGCCCATCCCGAGGGCGAGGTCGCGCGCTGCTATTCGCTCAGCAGTTCGCCGCAGACCGACGCGCGGCCCAAGGTCACGGTCAAGCGCGTGGTCGGTGGCCGCGGCTCGAACTGGTTCAACGACACGCTGACGGAAGGCGCCACGATCGACGTGATGCCGCCGGCCGGCCGCTTCCTGCTGGTCGACGGCGCCGCGCCGATCCTGCTGTTCGCCGGCGGCAGCGGCATCACCCCCGTGCTGTCGCTGATCAAGAGCGCGCTCGTGACGACCCAGCGCCGCATCAGGCTGTTCTACGCCAATCGCGACCAGCCCTCGATCATCTTCCGCGCCGAGCTCGAGGCGCTGAGCGCCGGCCATCCCGGCCGGCTCGACGTGATCCATCATCTCGACACCGAGCACGGGCTGACCAGCGCGGCCAAGATCGAGGCGGCGATGGCCGACGGCTTCGACGCCGGCGCCGCCTATCTCTGTGGTCCCGGCCCGTTCATGACTCTGGTCGAGGACACGCTGCTGAAGCGCGGCATGGCGCGCGAGCGGGTGATCATCGAGCGCTTCGAGGCATCGGCCAACGCCGCGGTGCCGATCCCCGACAGCGACGACAAGGTCGTGCCCGACAGCATCACGATCCGGCTGGAGGGCAAGACCCACACCGTGCCCTACCAGAAGGGGCAGACCATTCTGCAGGCGGCACGCGCCGCCGGCCTGTCGCCCAACTCGGCCTGCGAGGAAGGCTTCTGTGCCTCGTGCGCGGCCAAGCGCGTCAAGGGCGAGATCATGCTGAAGGCCAACGACATCTACACCCAGGAAGACCTCGACAACGGCTGGGTGCTGACTTGCCAGGGCCTCGCCTTCGGCCGCGAGGTCGAGATCAACTACGACGTGGTGTGACGCGACCTCGGGCGGACGCGCGGCTACCGGACCTGCCGTCAAGCGCCGGGCAGCCGTCCGATGCCGGCTGCCCACGCTTCGAGACGACCGTTTGGCGGCCGCATCGGCGTATGGGCGGAACGTCGCGTGCATGGCGGCGCTATCGCCGATTGCTATGGTTTTCCATGGGGCGAGCGCTCCGGCGCGGTCGGCGCCGCACGCGCCTTGTCGAGGTGCCGCACGAGCCATCACTTCTATTGTTTTCTATGGTCGGGAGCATTTTCACCGGCCGCGCGGCGCTCCTCGGAGCGCTTCCGCTCCCGAGCCTCAATCCCCAGCTGCGGCCGTCCCGGCCACAGCGTCACCCGTTGCTCTTGTTTTCTATGGGTGCGGACCTTCAGTCCGATGATCCCCGCGCGCCGCGCCTGAGCGGCCTTCTCCAGACCGGAGCGCATTTGCTCAACGACGGCGACCTCCAGCGCCTGCGCCAGACGCTGACGGCCGACGGCAATGGCGGCCGCGATGTGCGGCCGCGCCAGCAGCCGAGACGCGCAAGGCTGCGCACTGCGCCTCGAATATCCGGCACGGACATACGCCTGGGTGGCGTTGCCATCCCTGAGGTACTCGTGGACGAAACGCTGGTGGCGGATCGTGAGGGGAGCGGCGGACATGATCGGTCTCCGGATATCTGTTGGACCGATTTTACGAGCGCGCCGCACCCGCTCCTATTTCCGCCGCTACGAACGACGCTCCTTCTCATTTTCTCGAAGAAAATCAGGCCTGTAGGCAGCTCTGGGTGAGGTGGCGCCGCGCGCTGACGAGGCCGTCGAGCGGCGGCATCGCGAAAAACTGTCGTGCCGCTCAGCAAGCTTATGCGAGTCACTCTCGCGCCTACTTCCCGTTCGCCGCCTTCTCCAGCTGGGTGGCGCCGATCAGGACGCCTTGCTCATCAGCACCTGGTCGATGCGGCGGTTGTCCATGTCGACGACCTCGATCCGCCAGCCGTCGACCACCACCACGTCGGCGACGGCGGGCACCCGGCGCAGCTCGTGCAGCACCAACCCGGCAACCGTGTGGTAGGGCCGTTCGGCCGGCAGCCGCAGGCCCATGGTATCGCGCAGCGTGTCGACCGGCAGGGCGCCGGCGACGAGGAACGAGCCGTCCTCGCGACGCACCACCATGGGGTCGTCCTCGGCCTCGCCGACGGCGTGCTCGCCGCGGATAGCCTTGAGCGCGTCGGCGCGCGTGACGATGCCCTCGCAGTGGCCGTACTCGTCGAGCACCAGGCCGAAGCCGTTGCCGGATTCGTACAGGCGATCCAGGGCCTGCAGGGCGTTGAGCGTATCGGGTAGCACCACGGGGTGCTTCAGCAGCGCGCGGATCGGCGTGCCGCGGCCGTCGAGCCGGTCCTGCAGCAGGTGGCGCGCGCGCAGCACACCGACAACGTGGTCGGGATTGTCCTCGCAGGCCAGCAGCCAGGTGCGGTCGGAAGCGCGGATCTTGGCGATGATCTCCTGGTCAGGCGCGTTGATGTCGATCCACTCGATGTCGGGCCGGGGCGTCATGATCGCGCGCACGCCGCGATCGGCCAGGCGCATCACGCCGGAGATCATGCGCCGTTCGCCCGGCTTGACGATGCCGGCCGTCTCCGCCTCCGCGACCATGGCGCGGATCTCGTCCTCGGTGACGTGCTTCTCGTCGTCGCGGCCGGGGCCGAAGGCGCGCAACAACAATCTCGAGGAGACGTTGAGCAGGACGACGACCGGCGTGGCGATGCGCGAGAGCGCCGACATCGGCCCGGCGACGACCACGGCGATGCGCTCGGGCGAGCGCAGCGCCAGCTGCTTGGGCACCAGCTCGCCGATCACCACGGAGAGGTAGGTGACGAGGGCGACGACGACGCCGAAGCCGACGGGCTCCGCCCAGGCGGGCCGCATGCCGCGCGCCGCCAGCAGCTCGCCGAGCGTGCCGCCCAAGGTCGCGCCGGAGAAGGCGCCGGCCAGGATGCCGATGAGGGTGATGCCGATCTGAACGGTCGAAAGGAAGCGGCCGGGATCGTCGGCCAGCGCCAGGGCGGTGCGCGCGCCGCGGCTGCCGGCATCGGCCAGCGCCTGGAGCCGGCCGCGCCGCGAGGAGATCACCGCCAGCTCCGAAAGCGAAAACACCCCGTTGAGCGCGATCAGCGCCACGGTGATGAGAAGATCGACCATGTCAGGCTGGACTCACGCATGCGCGGGGGTCGCGATCAAGCCCCGCCTACTGGTACGGATCCGCCGCGTCGCGCAGGCCGTCGCCGAAGAACTGGAAGGCCAGGATCACCAGGATCACCGGCACCACCGGCAGCATCAGCCACCAGTTCACCGCCACCACGTTGATGTCCGTCGCGTCGTTGAGCAGCACGCCCCACGACACCAGCGGCGGCCGCAGGCCCAGGCCGAGGAAGGACAGCGCCGTCTCGGCCAGGATCATCGAGGGGATGCTGAGCGTCGCCGAGGCGATCAGGTGGCTCATGAAGCTCGGCAGCAGATGCCGGCCGATGATGCGCTTGGGGCTGGCGCCCATCAGCAGCGCCGCGGTGGCGAAATCCTCCTCGCGCAGGCTGAGCAGCTTCGAGCGCACGGCGCGCGCCAGGCCGGGCCAGTCGAGCAGCGCCAGGATGATGGTGATGCCGAAATACACCAGCAGCGGCGACCAGGCGACGGGCAGCGCGGCGCTCAGCGCCAGCCACAAGGGCAAATGCGGGAAGCTCTTGATGATCTCGATGACCCGTTGGACGACGTTATCGATCCAGCCGCCGTAATAGCCGGCGACGCCACCGATCACGAGCCCGAGAATGAAGCTGAGCGTCACGCCGAACAGGCCGACGGTGAGCGAGACACGCGCCGAGTAGACGATGCGGCTGAACATGTCGCGGCCCAGCCGGTCGGTGCCGAGCAGGAAGAACGTGCCACCCTCGGCCGGACAGACGAAGTGGAAACGGCCGGGAATGAAGCCCCAGAACTCGTATGCCTCGCCGAGGCAGAAGAAGCGCAGCTTCTCGACCTTGCTGGTGTCCTCGGTATACACGCGCCGCAGGGTGTCGGGATCGCGCTCCATCTTGTAGCCGTAGACGAAGGGTCCGACGAACTTGCCCTCGTGGAACAGATGGATGCCCTGGGGCGGCGCGAAAATGCTCTTGGTGTGGCGCGTCTGCAGATCGTAGGGCGCGATGAACTCGCTGATCAGCGTCGTGAAGTACATGAACAGCAGGAAGAAGCCGCAGACGACAGCCGGCTTGTGGCGGCGCAGGCGCCACCACATCAGCTGCCACTGGTTGGCCATGTAGAAGCGTTCCTGCTCCGCCGTCAGCCGGTCGGAGACATACGGATCCCACGGCTCCTTGGAGACGAAATGCTTGGGCTTGTCGGCCGGCGCGTCGGTCATGGCTGCCGCCCCGCTGTCATCCTCGGGGCCGTCCGCGGCCCCTGTAGCGCAGCGAGGGATCCAGGAACCATCATGGATTCCTCGCTGCGCTCGGAATGACAGAGTGATGTGAGCGGCATCACAGGACTTACCGCGTGGCGCCGCCCTGCAGGCGGATGCGCGGATCGAGCGCGGCCAGCAGGAGGTCGGAGATCAGGGTGCCGATCACCGTGAGCACGGCGACGAACAGCAGGAAGGTCGCGGCCAGGTTCACATCCTGGCTTTTCAGTGCCTCCAGCAGCATCGGCCCGGTCGTGGGCAGCGACAGCACCACCGAGACGATCACCGAGCCCGAGATGACCTCGGGCAGGATCGTGCCGATATCGGCGATGAACGGGTTGAGCGCATGGCGCAGCGGATACTTGATCAAGAGCTTCATCGGCGGCAGGCCCTTGGCGCGGCCGGTCACGACGTATTGCTTCTGCAGTTCGTCGAGCAGGTTGGCGCGCAGGCGGCGGATCATGCCGGCGGTGCCGGCGGTGCCGATGACGACGACGGGGATGATCAGATGCTCGAGAACCGAGCGGAATTTTCCCCAGCTCCAGGGCTGGTCGACATACTGCGGATCCATCAGGCCGCCGACCGAGACGCCGAAATAGACCTTGCCGATGTAGAGCAGCACCAGGGCGAGCAGGAAGTTGGGCGTCGCCAGGCCGATAAAGCCGATGAAGGACGCGATGTAGTCGCCCGCCTGATACTGATGCGTGGCCGCGTACACGCCGATGATGAACGACACAACCCAGATGAAGATGATGGTGGCGCTTTCCATGACGATGGTCAGCAGCATGCGCTCGCCGATCAGCTTCGACACCGGGATCTGGTCTTGGCACGACAGGCCGAAATCCCACGAAAAGATGCCCTTCACCCAATCCAGATACTGCGCCCAAACCGGCTGGTCGAGCCCATAGAGCCTGCGGATCTCCTCGGCCTTGCGCGCCGCGTTGGGATCGCCCCGCGCCATCAGCTCGTCGATGATCGTCGTGACGCAATCGCCCGGCGGCAGGTTGATGATGAAGAAAACCAGCGCGCTGATGACCACCAGCGTCGGGATCATGATCAGGAAGCGCTTGACGACGTAGGACAGCATGTCTCAGCGGCCTTCCGACGGGGTCGAACCGGGCGGCTCGAGCGCGAGCGGGCGCACGATCGGATGAAGACCGGTGCGTCCCGTGCGCCAGTCTTTCAGCTCCTCCGCCGAGGCCGGCTTATCGTCGGGCGCGGCGTGCATCCATTCGACGGCGAAGAACGCCGCGCCAACGCAGCCGTAGAGCAGCAGCACCGCCATGACGAAGCGGTAGTCCCAGTCGCGCGAGCGCCGCCGCCGCTCCTTCTCGAGGTGGCGCATGTCGTGGATGGCGAAGCGCGGCGGAATGCTCATCGCGCGCCATCCAGCCAGAACGAGTCGATCCGGTACATCCCGAAATGCGCGCCCGGGATCCAGTTGTAGACTCCCTTGTCCGGCACGTTGCGCAGACGCGGGCTCATCACCACCGGCTGCTGAACGCCCGACACGATGCCGATCGTGAACACAAAATCAGCATGCAGCTGTAACAGCTCCTGCCAGATCTTCTCCTGCTCCTTGGGATCGGTCGAGGTCTCCCACTTACCCGCCAACTCGTTCATGCGTTGGACGCTTTGCAGGTCGATGGGCTCGCCTGACTTGCCATACGTGTCTCGGTACTGGCCCCAGGCCGAGCACCACCTCGTGGGCTGCGTCAGGCAGGCGAACTCGGCCGGGTTGGAGGTCGCGCTGGCCACGCCATTCTCGAATCCATTGTCGACCGTCATCTGCGTCTCGCCGCTATAGAGCCGGGCGCGTAAATCCTGACGATCGCGGGCGCGCACGTGCAACTTGATGCCGACCCGCTTCCAGGTATCGGCGACCAGCTGCATCACGTCGGCCTCCTCGCTGGTCTGTCCGTCCATCTCCAGCAGGATGTGCAGCGGCCTGCCGTCGGGCAAGACGCGAAAGCCCTGATCGCCGCGCCTGCGGATGTTGCCGGTCTTGCCGTCGGGCAACTTGAGCTCGATCTTATCGAGCAGCCGGTTGGCCTCCCTGATGTCGAACTTGGCCCATTTGCTGGCGTATTCCGGCCGATAGAGCGGCGATTTCGGGCGCACCGTGTTCTGCGAGGGCTGCGCCAGGCCGACATAGAGCAGCTCGTTGATCTCGTCGCGATCGATCGCCATCGACAGAGCGCGGCGGAAATTGGGCTCGCGGAACAGCGCGCGATACACCGGATCCTTTACCGTGAGGTTGGGGAAGATGGCGATGTTGCTGCCCAACGCCGTGTCCCACAGCTTCACCTCGAAGCCGAACTTTTTCGCGCCCTGGCGCAGGAACGTGTAGTCCGAGAACTTGAGGTAGCGCGCCTGAAGATCGCTTTCGCCGGAACCGGCCTTGAGCGAGATCAGCTGGGCGCTGGCGATGTTCATCACGATGCGGTCGATATAGGGCAGTTGCGTGCCCTGGCCATCGACGCGGTGATAGTACGGGTTGCGCTCGAAGACGAAACGCTGCGACGGCGGCCGCGTCTTCATCACGAACGACTCGAGCGTCGGCAAGTCCGGATTCTCGTTGCGGTACATGTCGTCGAGACGGTTGTGCAGCGGCGCCCAACCGCGCGGGCCGGACTCCTTGAGCGTCTTCTCGAGGAACGCCGGATCGGCGTACTTCTTGTGGTACTTCTTGAGGTAGTGCGCCGGCCGGAAGATGAACAGCGGCGCCGGCCGGGCGAGCGATTCCAGAAAGCCCGGATTAGGTCGATGCCAAGTGTACTTGATCGTCGTGGCGTCGACTATTTCGACTTGCGGCGGCTTGCCGTCGACCATCATCTCGATCGACGGACCGACTGGCGACAGGTCCGCATTGTTGGCGACGTCCTCCCAGTAGTAGCGGAAGTCCTCCGTCGTGAACGGGTGGCCGTCCGACCACTTGTGCCCCGGCCGCAGCTTCAGGGTGAAGATGCGCCCTTCCTCGACGTTGACGCTCTCGAGGATGTCGGGCTTGAGCTCGAACTTGTGGTTGAAGCCCACCAGCCGGCTGTAGCCGTAGACCACCATCATGCGCACGTCGCGCGGCGTGGCCATCAGCATGGTGAGCTCGCCGCCTTGCTTGCCGGGGCCGTGCTTGCCGGCGAACTCGGTCACGACCAGCGGCGTCTTCGGCAGGCGCTGCTCGACCGGCGGCATCTGCCCGGCCTTCACCTTGTCGGCGAACAGCGCGGTTTCCTTCGGCGCCGTCTGCGCGGCGGCGGCGCCGGCCCACACGACGCATGCGAGGACGACAAGCACGAACTGGCGGATCCGATTCCTACCTTCCCCAGGAGGGGGAAGGTGGCGCGCGTCAGCGCGACGGATGGGGGATGTCGAAGACGAACGCGGGAGTCCGTCTTCAACATCCCCCTTCCGCCCTTCGGGCACCTTCCCCCTCCGGGGCAGGGGAATCGCATATGGAATTAGCGAGGTATTGCAAGGCGTTGGGAAAAGGATTCTTTGTGTGTCACCCGTCCTC
>LNFM01000846.1_pt1 | contig 72591 bp, 66 predicted proteins | sample 596031 | NCBI WGS metagenome assembly LNFM01 (sample SAMN04254537, study PRJNA301005) | activated carbon metagenome | isolation source: dual media filters at the Ann Arbor, Michigan drinking water treatment plant | place: USA: Ann Arbor
CCGAGGTCAAGCTCGACGGCCAGGAGCTGCTGATCATGAAGGAGAGCGACATCATGGGCGTTCTCACCGACGTTCCCGCCGCCAAGAAGAAGGCGGCCTAAGCCGCATCGCCCGTTCTCTCATCCCCGAGGAGCCGGCGCAGCCGGCGTCTCGAAGGATGAGCCGCAAGTTCAACTCGTCCCATCCTTCGAGACGCCCGCCGGGCTCCTCAGGGTGAGGATCCAGTCCAACGGAGACACACATAATGTCAGCCAAAGAAGTCAAATTCGGCGTCGATGCCCGCGACCGCATGCTGCGCGGCGTCGACATTCTCGCCAACGCCGTCAAGGTGACGCTCGGCCCCAAGGGCCGCAACGTCGTGCTCGACAAGTCGTTCGGCGCTCCCCGCATCACCAAGGACGGCGTCACCGTCGCCAAGGAAATCGAGCTTGAGGACAAGTTCGAGAACATGGGCGCGCAGATGGTGCGCGAAGTCGCATCCAAGTCCGCTGATGCTGCCGGCGACGGCACCACCACCGCGACCGTACTCGCGGCCGCGATCGTCCGTGAAGGCGCCAAGGCGGTTGCCGCCGGCATGAACCCGATGGACCTGAAGCGCGGTATCGACCTAGCGGTGGAAGCCGTGGTCGCCGACCTCGTCAAGAACTCCAAGAAGGTCACCTCGAACGAGGAAATCGCCCAGGTCGGCACCATTTCCGCCAATGGCGACGTCGAAATCGGCAAGTTCCTCGCCGACGCCATGAAGAAGGTCGGCAACGAGGGCGTCATCACCGTCGAAGAAGCCAAGTCGCTCGAAACCGAACTCGACGTCGTCGAGGGCATGCAGTTCGACCGCGGCTACATCTCGCCCTACTTCGTCACCAACGCCGACAAGATGCGCGTTGAAATGGACGACGCCTACATCCTGATCAACGAGAAGAAGCTCTCCTCGCTGAACGAACTGCTGCCGCTGCTCGAAGCCGTGGTGCAGACCGGCAAGCCGCTGGTGATCGTCGCTGAAGACGTCGAAGGCGAAGCGCTTGCCACCCTCGTCGTCAACCGCCTGCGCGGCGGTCTGAAGGTCGCCGCCGTCAAGGCGCCGGGCTTCGGCGATCGCCGCAAGGCCATGCTGCAGGACATCGCCGTCCTGACCGGCGGCCAGGCGATCTCGGAAGATCTCGGCATCAAGCTCGAGAACGTCACGCTCGCCATGCTCGGCCGCGCCAAGAAGGTGATGATCGACAAGGAGAACACCACCATCGTCAACGGCGCCGGCAAGAAGTCCGACATCGAGGCGCGCGTCACGCAGATCAAGGCGCAGATCGAGGAAACCACCTCGGACTACGACCGCGAGAAGCTGCAGGAGCGTCTGGCCAAGCTCGCCGGCGGCGTCGCGGTGATCCGCGTCGGCGGCGCGACCGAGGTCGAGGTCAAGGAGCGCAAGGATCGCGTCGACGACGCGATGCATGCGACCCGTGCCGCGGTCGAGGAAGGCATCGTGCCGGGCGGCGGCGTCGCCCTGCTGCGCGCCTCCGAGCAGCTCAAGCGCATCAAGACCGCGAACGACGACCAGAAGACCGGCGTCGAGATCGTGCGCAAGGCGCTCTCCGCGCCGGCCCGCCAGATCGCGATCAACGCCGGTGAAGACGGCTCCGTCATCGTCGGCAAGATCCTGGAGAAGGAGCAATACAATTACGGCTTCGACTCCCAGACCGGCGAATACGGCAATCTGGTCGCCAAGGGCATCATTGACCCGACCAAGGTGGTTCGCGCGGCGATCCAGAACGCGGCTTCGGTCGCGGCTCTGCTGATCACCACCGAAGCCATGGTGGCCGAACTGCCGAAGAAGAACGCGGGCGGCGGCGGCGGCATGCCCCCCGGCGGCGGCATGGGCGGCATGGACTTCTAAGGTCCAGCCATTCAGGCGACTATCAAGAATGCAAAACCCCGGCAGCGATGCCGGGGTTTTTGTTTCGAGACCATTCCGGCAAGGGAAGCCATACTCACGACCGCCGTGATGGACTGTTGGCCTACCCATACCGCAGTCGCCGGTGAAGCCTATTGCAGTTCAAAAACGTCGTAGGCGACACCGCCATCCTCGATCAGCCGACCGCTCCCGACTGCCACAATGCCATTGATCCAGGCGTATCGGGGCGCGCCGGTTTCGAACAATGGCGTGGTCCGGAAGTAGTACCGCGAGGGATCGACCAGGTGACGGGTCGATGCATCGCGCAGTTCGCCCGCGAGGTCATCGGGAAAGATGATTCTGCCGCCGTAACTCATGTGGATCACGGCGCCGTCGTCCGTCCGCAGCACCACGCGTGCGTCGACCACCCGAATATTGTTCCGCGTCAGCATCCAGTCGCCGGTGCCAGGATTGATCTCGCCCCTCAACCGCTCTCCGATGAAATCTCCCTTTGCCACAGCGTTCAGCGTACGCCGACCGAGCGGACCATCGCCGCCGTCGAGGCCAGCCGCCAGCGTGGCGCGCATCGTGAACAGATGTACCAAGCCGGGCCTTGTCGCCCCGGCCATCCATTGGCTTGTCGCCAGGTATTGGTAACGCGCGGTCGCGGCGTGGCCGTTCGCGGCAAGCGCACAGCAGTCGGGAAGACTATACCGGATCGGCTACCTGGCCCTGCTTCCCGGCGAAGACGCAGCGCTCGCGAAGCCGCTTTTATAGCGATTGCGAGAACTCGGATACAGCGAAGGCAAGAACGTCACGCTTGACTACCGCTCGACTGAAGGCCGAATAGAACGATTGCCGTATTTGGCAGCAGAAATTGTGCATGCCAACCCAAACCTGCTGATCGCCGGATTTGGAACGCTCGCACCAAAAGCGGCCATCGGCGCAACCCACAGCATCCCGATCGTTTTCACCTCCGTGGCCGACCCGGTTGGTGCTGGCCTAGTCGCGAGCCTGAACCGGCCAGGTGCAAACGCCGCCGGTTTGAGCGCGCAAACGACATCGCTGCCAAGCGACTTCAATTCCTGGAGACCATTGTCCGCAGCAAAGGAGGCGTATCACAACCGTTTGGTCGTGCTGTCTGCCTTCAGCTTGCTTGTCCAAACACGCGTGACGTCAGTGAGGAAATCCAAAAAATAAGATCGGAAAGGTTCGCGACGCCGGTTCCCTCGCCATCCGCATCGCGAGCAGGTATCGCTGCCTGCATGGCTTCCGTACCGCTTTAGCGTCTGGCTGGTTCCCTGAGGCGTTTTGTTTTTTAGCCCAAATCAGATAGCGCTTCCAAATATTGCGGGCAGTACGATCGTTAAGCAATTGTTAACGCATCACGATCAGCGTGAGCACAGGGGCGTCGAAGTTCCGTTACAAACAGCGGCAGGCCCATCCGAACTCTCAAAGTGATGGTCCATGACTCGCTGGAACAAGACCACCAAGATTCTCAAGTCGCTCAGTGGCGAGAGCCCTTTCGACACGCGCTCCTGGTATGATCCACAAGACGCGACCTCGAGTCCTTCGGCTTCGATTGTCACAGACTTTCGATTCGGCTCTGATAGTTTTTGGCAATTCTTCAATCCGCCGGCTTTCCGCGTGACTCCACCGACTCTCGATTCGGACACGGAAATGGACGATTCTTTTCCGCAGGCGAATCCGTCGAGCATCGATGCAACCGGCGCAGGCTCTTCCAGTAGCGACGCCGCCAAGGTCGCAGCCACCATTCCAACCCTGGCCAATTACCTGATCAACGGCTTTTGGCAATACGCCGGCACGATTGCCCATCACTGGGGCAGCAACACAATCACTTACAACATCAATGCGTTGAACGCGGCCGAGAAGTTCCTTGCCCAATCGGCACTGAATGCCTGGCACGAAGTTGCCAACCTTACCTTCGTTCAAACCACGGGTGCCGCGAATATTACATACACCCACAATGGGTCGATGACGGCCTACGAGTCGGACTACTACAACGGTGCCGGCATCATAAGCTCCGCGACCATCAACATCAGCGCCGACTGGGTCACCACCGATGGTGGCGCGTATGACGGCAAGACCGGCATCGATAGCTACGCATATCAAACTTACCTCCACGAAACCGGGCATGCGCTGGGACTGGGCCACCAGGGTCCCTACAACGGGAGCGCCACCTATTCCGCGAATGCGATCTTTGCCAATGATACGTGGCAATACTCGATCATGTCGTATTTTTCTGAACAGCATTACGGGGGTTCCTACCGTTATGTAGTCACTCCGCAAATGGCTGACATCTACGCCGCGAACGCCATTTACGGAGCCGCGACCACCCGAACCGGGGACACGGTGTACGGGTTTCACAACACGGCCGGATCAATTTACGACTTTACGATGTACTCCCAGGCACCGGCCTTCACGATCTACGATAGTGGAGGCACCGATACGCTCGATTGCTCTGGATATTCGGCGGCGCAAGTTCTCAATCTTCACTCCGGAAATTTTTCGTCCGTCGGGGGATTGATTCATAATGTCGGAATCGCCCTGAATGCAGCCATCGAAATTGCCATCGGCGGCAGTGGAAATGATTCGCTGACAGCGAATGATCTTGGTTGCCTGCTAACTGGCGGAGCAGGCAACGACAGCATCAATGGCGGCGCGGGCACAGATACCGCAACCTATTCCGACGTCTCCAGCAGTTACCGCATTACACAAAACGGTGACGGCTCCTGGACGGTCACCGATCTGAGAACGGGGACTACTGACGGGACCGACACGCTTCGGAATATGGATTTCCTTCAATTCGCCAACGGCGTTTTTGCCATCAGCACTTCACCTGGTAACAATGCCCCCACCGTTGCCGCTTCGAACTTCACAGCGACGTCCGTCGGCCAGAACATTGCCGTCTCGGGCCTGTTCTCATATAGCGACGCCGACGGCCAGACGGCGACCAAATATGCGTTCGGCGACGGCACCGGCGGATCAAGCGGCTACTTCGTCGTCAACGGCGTAACCCAGGGGGTCGGCGTCGAGATCAATGTGTCAGCAGCGCAACTGGCGCAGACCACGTTTCAGACCGGAACCGGCACCGACCAGCTCTACGTCCGCGCCTTCGACGGCTTCGACTGGAGCGCATGGAATGCGTTTACTGTCACGGGGCAGTCGAACAACGCTCCAATTGAGCACCAGGTCAACGACATCCCGGCGCTTGCCAGCCATTCCCTCATTTTGTCGGTCGACCAGGGTGTTTCCTTGATGAGATATGAAGCAATTCTCCACCACGACTGGATCATATAGCTACGGCTTGCACTTAAAGCATTTTGATTGCTGGCAAGTCACGCCGATTACTGCAAATGACCTAGATGTCACGGGTTTAATCCGCGCGATCGATAAAAGTGACCATCGGAAGCGGGACGACGAAATTACCGCCGTCGGCGAAGTAGCGCGAATGTTTCGACCGGATTGGATCGACGTAGCGCCACGCAAACACCACAACCACCGCCGGTTTGCGCTCGTAAAGTGCCGAGGGCGGGAGGATCGGGATGTCGTAGCCGGGCCCGGCCATCACCGTTCCCTTCCTGAGGTCATCGTCGACCAGGAAATCAATCTTACCCTCCAGGCCAAACTGCGGCAGACCGAGATCATGCGTGGCACGCGCGACGTCACGGCGGACACGGCCATCCGGCTGGGGCGCTACTTTCGCACCGATCCCCGTTTCTGGCTGAACCTGCAAGCGGCTTACGACCTCTCCAAGGCAGAACAGGCCCATAACTACAAGAAGATCGTTCCGCGATCGGCGGCTTGATCTACGCTTCGCCCTCTCGTTCGAACGCAGCAAGCCTGGGCCGTCGCGCGGCGAACGCCGCGGCGCGGTCAAGTCACCCGGCGCTGTCTTGAAAAAATCCCCGCAACCAGCTTTCCCGGCGCGCGTCAGGTGACGCCGCATCCGTTGCCGGAAGCGGCGTCACCCTTTGAGTGGATCAGGAACGCGGGTTACTCAGCCTGCTTCCACCCATCGCTTTCCCCGCGACGCGCGGGCTGGACCTGACGAGACCACAGCGCGCATCGGCTGAATGTGACCTGCGCAACAGTGCGAGACGAAGGGGGGATGGGCGCCGTGGTCCAAACGGTTCGAAGTGGACGAAGCCGCCGACGATGGCAGCCTTGCATGGTTGTCTGAGAGTTTAGTCTGATACCTGAGTGCGGCGGCGCTGCGAGCACCGTCCGCCTATTGAACCTTCGCCAGCACCGCGAGCCGGCGGATGCCCTTGTTGCGATAGGCGTCGAGGAAGGCGTCATAATCCTTGAACGACACGCAGCCGTTGGACTGGCCGCTCGGCCCGAGCAGGTAGCTGTGCGCGAGCAGTCCGTCGCGGCCGTAGATCTTGTCCTCGCCGCCGATCGGCGTCATCCGCAACGCCGCCACGCCGTGAAACAGCGCCTCGCGCGGCTTCAGCTCGTAAATATGCGGCGGCGTCACGCCCTGCATGCGCACATGCGCGTAGCGGACGTCATCCATCTTGGAGCCGAGTCCCGAATGCGCCTCCAGCGTGGTGCCGTCGGGCAGGTACACCGTCTTGGCGGCGATATCGTAGACCGCGGTCTGGCGATCGTAGGGCGGCGAGCCGCCGCGCATCGGGTTCTGGTTTCGGGTGTCGATGATGCTCCCGGTGACGTCGGCCGAGGCCGAGGCATAGGCCAGAAGCGGGTTGGAAGGCTGCTTGCCCCACAGCTTCTCGACCATGTTCGGCCTGTCGCTGGCCCCGATCGACATCAGGGCTGCCTTGGCACGCTGCGCCAGATCGCGAACCGAACTCCCCGGCGTGATCGCGGCGGGTTTGGCCTCAACTTCCTTCGACGCCGGGACGCTCAACGCGAGTTGCGTTGGCGGCGGCGCGGCCACCTTCGGCTTGGGCGCGCCGGCCGGCGGCACTGCCGCCGCCAGCTTCGGCTCCTCGACGGGCCTGGGTGGGACGCCTTGCGGCGCCGCCGCTGCGAACCGTTCGTTAAACATGATCGAAGCCTGCGCGGTCACGGGCGCGGAAATCGCCACGGGCGGTTCGGGCAGCGACGCAAAGATTTCATTGAAGGCCGGACGAACGGCGCGAGTGGCGGCGATCGTCGAGTGGCCGGCGGCCGGCGCTTCGAACGCGGCGTTGTTGAGCGAGGGATAAAGGCCGGCGCCGAACACGTTGACGTAAACGGTCCAGGCGCAGCCCAGCACCAGGCCCACGACCGCGAAACTGCCGAGAAAACGGGAAGAAATGCCTCGACGGGAGGACTTCCTGCGGTTCTGAACCGCAGGGCTAAACGCACGCTTACTCATACACACAACGCCCAGAACAATTCCACCAAGCCCCTCTTTGATGCCGGGTCCCGGAGGTCCCAAGGCACCGTTTCGCAGAGGAGCGGGCCGTCATTAAGGCGAGTTTTCGTTAAATGCGGATTAAGCGCCGTGCCAAGCAACCGCTCCAAATCCATGGAACTATTGCCGAATTCGCTCTCTATCCGCCGCGACTCACCAAGGTTTCGCCGTATTTTGGCCGCCTCGCCTTCGGATTTTCGAGATTCAGTACGTTGCCGAACCTTGGCCCGCTGCGCGCAGACACATTATCTGCCGCCGATGTTTTGCCTTGCCGAACGGCACTTGCGAACCGGCGCCGTATCGATCGCGCTTACCGCCGGTATCCGAAGAGAAGGTTGCCATGAAAACAATGCTCTTGCGCGCTGGTTGCATCGCCCTTGCAAGCCTCTGTGTGGTCGCTGCGGATGCCGCTGCCCAGCCCGCGCAATTGGGATGCACTTCAGCGCCAACGGCCGAGGGTTCGCAGACGCTGCAATGCGCGCCGGCGATCACGATCGTGGCTGAGAACGGCGCGAAGTTCGAACTCAGGGATCGCAACCGCGACGGCAACGTCGATTCCGTTGAACTCAGCAACAAGGCGTTGCTGCTCGAGGTGCCGAAGAAATCGGGCCGTGTTCGGTTCGAGGTGAAGACGCCGCAGGCCATTGCCGCGGTGCGCGGCACGAAATGGGCGGTGGATGCCAGCCATGAAAAGACCGCGGTATTTGTCGTCGACGGCCGTGTCAGCGTCGCGCGCATCCGCGGCCCCGGCCGGGTCGATCTCGGGCCCGGCGAAGGCGTAGATGTCGGGGCGACCGGCGAACTGATCGTCAAGCGCTGGCCGCCGGCGCGCGTCGCGGCCCTGATGGCGCGGCTCGGACGGTAGAAGACGGGCGAAGTTGAAAAGGCGAATGGGCAATCGACGTCTTTATATCGTGGTTGCGCTGCTTTGCACGGGGGTTTGGGCCGCCGCGATCGGCATTGCCCACCATGGCGGCAAGCTGCGATTCCTCGACCCGATCGAGTCGGCATTGGCCGACCTGCGAACCCTTGCCCGCGGCGTGCGAGCGCCACCGGATCTCGTCACGATCGTCGCGATCGACGACGCGGTCGTAAGCCAAGCCGGCACCTATCCCCTGCCACGCTCGGAAATCGCTGCGATCGTCGATGCGATCGCGCGGCTCGAACCCACAGTCATCGCGGTTGATCTGCTGCTGGTCGACAAGGGGTCCGAAGCCGGCGACGCCGCGCTTGCGAAATCCTTCGCGGCACGGCCCACGGTGCTGGCAGCCGCCGCGGTGTTTCCGGAAACCGTACAGCCGGCCGCCGACGGCGATGCTCCCCTTGCCGGACTGCCGACCGCCGATCGGTTTCTGCTTCCGCTCCCCGCGTTTGCCGGCCGCGCCGAAGTCGGCATCGCCAACGTATCGACCGGCCGGACCGGCACGCCCCTCGCCGTTCCAATGCTGTTCCGGACTAGCGACAGGATCGAGCTTTCGTTTCCGCTTCGGATCGCCGCGATGGCGATCGGCAAGCCGCTCACGATTGAACCGGAACGCCTGCGGTTCGGCGACCGGTCGATCGCGACCGCATCTGACTATGCGCTGCCGATTTCCTATTACGGGCCGCGTCGCACCATTCGCACGGTGAGCGCGGCGAGCCTGATCGACGGCCGGATCGACCGGGAAGCCATCCGGGGTCGGATTGTCATCCTTGGCGCGACGGCGACCGGCGCGGGCGATTTCTTTCCGACGCCTTTCGACTCACTGATGCCCGGCGTGGAAATCATTTCAACCGCCGTTACGCAACTGGTCGCTGGCGACGGCGTCGTGCGCGATCGGTCGGTTCGCATCGTCGAAACAGTGACGGCGATCCTGCTGCCGCTGCTGCTGGTCGGATTGCTGGTCTGGCGGCGAAACGCGCTTGGTCTGTTGAGCGCCGCCGCCGCGGCCGCGGCATGGGCGGTGGCGAATGCCGTCGCTTTCGCTTACGGGATCTGGCTCGACGCCGCGACGACGATCGCCGCGGCCGCGCCGCCCGTCCTCCTGTTCGGCGCCCTGCAATTGTGGTCGGGCCAGAAAAGCGCGCAGCATCTGGCCGTGCAAAACAGGTTGCTCGAGCAATTCCAGACGCCCGGCCTGCAGCAATGGCTGACCAACAATCCTGACTTCCTGCTGACACCCGTCAGGCAGGATGCCGCCATCGTCTTCGTCGATCTTTCCGGCTTTACGTCGCTCAGCGAGACCCTCGATCCGGAAGCGACCCAGCAATTCCTGAAGGCGTTTCATGCGCTGGTCGGCAAGCAGGCGACCAAGTGCGGCGGCATGATCACGAGCTTCCTCGGCGACGGCGCCATGATCCTGTTCGGCCTGCCCGAGGCGGCGGCCGATGACGCCGCGCGCGCGGCCGAATGTTCGATCGCTCTTTGCGTTGCGACCGAACGCTGGATCAACGCCTTGCCGACGGAAATCGCGGCGCGGATCGGCTTCAAGATCGGCGCCCATTTCGGGCCGATCGTCGCCTCCAGGCTGGGCGGTCGAAACCATCAACACATCACCGCGACCGGCGACACCGTGAACGTGTCGAGCCGCCTGATGGAAGTGGCGGCCCGGCATGGCGTCAGGCTGGCACTGAGCGATACACTGCGCCGCGAGGGCGAGCGCAGCGGCGCCCGGCTGAAGACGGGCAGTCTTGCCGGTCCCGTCGAGGCGCAGATACGCGGCAGGTCCGGCTCACTCGCGGTTTGGCTGTGGCGGGGCGAGGACCAGTCAGCGGGCAAGGACACGCACCCGGACGCGGCGGAGTGATCGGCGCGCCTCCTACCGCAGTTCCGGCGGCGGGGCTCGGTCGAACACCTCGCCCTTCGGCCCGACGAGCCGGTTGAGCGCATAGGTCTCTATCACCAGCGGGCCGCGCCTGCGCTGGACCTCCGCGATCCTGTCAACGCGGGTGAACATCGCCTTCAAGGGCGGATCGCCGGGAAACGCCTCGCGGACATGGAGCAGCGGGCCGGCGAGTTGCGCCGCATCGGGTTCGGCCATGTCGACCCAGCGGAAGCGCTGGTTTTGCTGCGCCACGCAGGTACCCCTTGGCAGATGAAACGCGAGCCAGGCGGTGGTGCCGTAGTCCGACGCCAGCACGCATGTTGCGCCGATGCGCACTCTCACCGCTTCGATTTCGCGCGCGGTTTCGCGCCAGCCGACGCCGACACTGCGCACGGTCGCGTCACGACGATAGCCGGAGAGCACGCCGGTGTTGGCCTGCGCCACCAGCAGGGCAAACATCAGGACGCCCGCCGGCGCCGCCCAGCGGCGGCAGAAGTCGACCGCGCGCTGCTGGCGCGGCTCCCATTGAACGAGGTGGGCAGCGACCGCGGCGGCCATGGCGAAAGCCGGATAGACCGGCGCGAACCAGTTGGCTTCCACGCGCGCATGCAGCGAATGCCAGGCGAAGTAAGCCACGATGGTCCAGAACATCGCATTGACCAGCACGCGCGCCGGCAACGCGCCGGCACGACGCCGGTACATCGCATAGAGCCCCATGGCGCCGAGGATAAACACCAGCGGCGTCGCGAACGCGATTTGCGTCGGGATCAGTTCGGCGATGAAGGCCGGGCGGAAATCCTCGATGCGCGCCCGCCCCATCTGCTTGATGAAGGACACCCAGCGGTGTTCGGCATTCCACAGAACAACCGGCGCAAACATCGCGAGCGCGACCATACCGCCAAGATAAAGCCAGGGCGAAATCAGCCAGCGCCGCAATCCGGGGACGACGGCGAGCCAGATCAGGATCGCCGGTCCGAAGAACAGCGCGGTGTATTTCGACAACAGCGCGCAGCCGGCCGCGGCGCCGACGGCGAGCCACCACGCTCCGCGTCCGCTCTGCAGCACCTTGGCGAGTGCGAACAGCAGGAAGCTCGAAGCCACCAGCAGCGGCGCGTCCGGGGTCACGATCATGGTGCCGACCGCGCCCATCAGCGTCACGTTGAGCAGGAGCGCCGAGGCCGCCGCCACGCGCCGGCTGTCGAACAGGATCAATGCCGCCTGATAGATCGCCCAGCTCATCGGCAGCGCCAGCAGGATCGACACCAGCCGCACGCCGAGTTCGGTATCGCCCGCCATCACGGCGCCGAGCCGGATCACCAGGGCGACCATTGGCGGATGGTCGTAATAGCCGCCGGCGAGATGCTTCGACCACATCCAGTAATAGGCTTCGTCGAAGGTGATCGGCGTGTAGGCCGCGGCGATCAGGCGCAACGCCACCAGTGCCAGGATGGCAACAGCCGTTTGGAGGACAAGCCGCGGCCCGCTCGGACTCATTTCCGGCTATCGCTTGCGCCAGACGAACAGCCCGGACATCGCGTAGTTCCAGACCACGCCCATCAGCGCGCCTGCAAGCCCTGCGAGCCACCAGATCGGCTCCTGCTCGAACACCGAAAACGCGACGCCGACATTGGCGAAAAGTCCGACGCTGCACACCAGATAGAATAGCAGCAAGCCGCGCAGGATCGCAAAACCCTTCAGCCGCTGGTCGCGGTAGGTGAGAAAGTTGTTGAGGATGAAGTTGCTGGTCATGGCGACCAGCGCGCCGATGGCCTGCGCTTCGGCAAACGGGGCGTTGAAGACTTCATGCGCGATGAACAGCGCGACGAGATGCACGACGAGGCCGATCGAACCGACCATGGCGAACAGCAGGAACCGCAGCGACACCACGTCATGGGTCAGCTTCGCCAGCACCAGGCCGACGAAATCCAGCGCCACCATGGAATCGAGCTTGCTCTCGCCATGCTGGCGCGCGCCGAAGGTGTAGGGAATTTCGATGGTGCGCAGCTTGCCCTGCGCGGTGGCGACGATATCGAGCAGTATCTTGAAGCCCTGGGTGGATAGCTGCGGAGCCAGTTGCTCGAAACGGTCACGGCGGATCATGAAGAACCCGCTCATGGGGTCGGCGATCTCGACCTTGAGCACCCGCCTGGCGATCTCGGTCGCGAGCGCGCTGGCGCCGGCGCGCTGCCTGTTGAAGCTGTCGGCGCTGCCGCCCTCGATATAGCGGCTGCCGACCACGAGTTCAGCCTCGCCGCTGCGCAGCAGCGCGACCATTTTCGGCAGTTGGCTCTCATCATGCTGCAGGTCGGCGTCGATCACCGCCGCATAGGGGGCGCTCGACGCCAGGATACCCTCGATACAGGCGCCGGAGAGGCCGCGCCGGCCGATCCGGCGCAGGCAGCGGACCCGCGGATCCTTCCGCGCCAGACCTCGCACCACCTCCCAGGTACCGTCAGGGGAGTTATCATCGACAAAGACGACCTCCCAGCGGATCCGGGCCAACGTCGCTTCCAGCCGCCGGTAGAGCACAGTGACGTTGTCGCGCTCGTTGAAGGTCGGAACAACCACCGAAAGCTCAGGCAAGCCGGCCTGCGACGCGGTTTCGGGGCCGGAATCGGGAGCATGTTCCATAGCGGCCAGCGTATATCCGCCGCGGGCTGACATGCCAAGGCTGGTTCAAATTTGAATGCGGGAGGGGAAAAAGGGTCAAACTTGCCCCAAAATGCCAACGACCACGAACAGAGGGCGCGCGTACATCCGGCGCAGCCAAACTATTCATGGTCGTCCCAGCGCCGGAAGCTTTGCAGCGTCAACGTCGCCGTTATTCAGTAATTAGGAACGTCCGGGGCTTTCCGCAAGGGGCCGATTTCAGTTCGGCACTTCCCGAACCACCGGCCCGCGGGGCGCCGGCGCGGCGGGCGGCGGCTGAACGATGGTCGGCTGGGCGGGCTTGGCAGGCTTGCCGAACTGTCCGATCGGGCCGTAGACGATTGCAATGACCAGCACAATCGACGCGACAATGGCTCCCAAAATGCCGGCTACCGATCGAGAATCCATGCTGAAATATCCCCCCGCCTGATCCGGAATCAGTATCATGGAAAAAGACCCGGGAGCAGTAGCTCGGCTCGCGGCGTCCAATGCGCCCGACCGAAACGGCCTCCAGGATGTCTCCACGCGAGAGTCGCGCCACGGACATGCAAGAACCGCGATTCCATCGTAAACATGGCGCGGTCGGGACTTGGTTTGAACATTGGAACGGGGAATAGAATGTCGAGCACGGAGCAAGGTAAATCAGGCGGGAAATCGGGCGGGAAATCAGCACGGCGCAGCCGGAAGGGGGAGCGGACCAGGAAGGCGAATTCGCAAGTCAGCCCGACACCGGTTCAGCTGAAAGGCGCGGAGCCCAATCCCCCACCGCAGCCTGAGCCGGAGCCCGCACGCGTCGAGCAGCCGGAGGCTGACCGGCCGACTGTCCACGCGCTGATCGATCATCTCGCCGTGACGCCCGAAGGCCCGTCGGCCAGAGTCCCGTTGCCCGAAGCGGCGGCGGACGAAGTCCCCGCACCCAAAGCCCCGGCGCCCGACACCTCGATGCCCGAACCACGCCTGGCTGAAGTCCCGCCGCCAGCAGCCCCCTCACCCGTCGAGCCCGCGCCGGTAAGCCTGCAGATCATCGCCAATGCCTATCGCGACTACACCAAGAAATCGCTCGAGGCGTTCGGCTCCTATGTCGAGCAATTGAGCGGCGCCCGCTCGCTCGACAAGGCGCTGACTCTCCAAACCGAATTTGTGAAGAAGGCTTACGAGACCTCCGTTGCGGAGTCACAGCGGATCTGCGAGTTGCACAGCCGGCTTGCCAGGCAGACGCTCCAGCCGCTTCAAGGCGCGGTCAGCAAAGCGCCCGACGCCGGTAGCAAGACCTGATCCCGACGAGTTCTCCGTTGAACAAACCCTCGAAACCGTCTGCGGGGAACCGCGGCAACATCTACATCGGCATCGGCGGCTGGACCTTCGCGCCGTGGCGCGGCGTGTTTTACCCGGAGAAGCTGGCGCAGACCAAGGAATTGTCCTACGCCGCCTCGAAGCTGACCTCGATCGAGATCAACGGCACCTATTACGGCTCGCAGAAGCCGGAGAGCTTTCGCAAATGGGCGCGCGAGGTGCCCGACGGATTCGTGTTCTCGTTGAAGGGACCGCGCTTTGCCACCAATCGTCGCGTGCTGGCGGAAGCCGGCGATTCCATCAAGCGCTTCTATGATTCCGGCGTGCTTGAGCTCGGCGACCGGCTCGGCCCGGTGCTGTGGCAATTCGCGCCGACCAAGAAGTTCGACGCGGCCGATTTCGGCAAGTTCCTCGAACTGCTGCCGCGCCAACTCGAGGGCCGCGCGCTCCGTCACGTGGTCGAGGTGCGGCATGACAGTTTCTGCGTGCCCGAATTCGTCGCGCTGTTGCGAAACTTTAAGACGCCGGTCGTGTACGCCGAGCACGGCAAGTACCCGGCGATCGCCGATGTTGTCAGCGATTTCGTCTATGCCCGGCTGCAGAAGGGCAATGACGAACTCAAGACCTGCTATCCGCCGAAGCAGCTCGACGCCTGGGCGAAGCGGTTCCAGTCCTGGGCTGCCGGCGGCGAACCCGACGACCTGCCCCGCGTCGATCCCTTGAAGCCAACGAAGACGCCGCGTGACGTCTTTGCCTATGTGATCCACGAGGGCAAGGTGCGCGCCCCCGCCGGGGCCATGGAACTGATCGCGCGGGTTCAATCGGAGTAAACCCTTGCCCCGCAACGTCGTCCGTGACGGGCGGCACCCCAATGTCCGGATCCTGCAATGGCCCGCAAGACCAACCGCCTTTTCACCATCGGCTATGAGCAGACGCCGCCAAAGGCGGTGCTCGACGAACTCGAGCATGCCGGCGTCAAGCTGCTGGTCGATGTACGCGCCATCGCGTCGTCGCGGCGGCCGGGGTTTTCCAAGAACCAGCTCGCCGCCGGCCTCGACGCGCGCGGTATCGGCTATCTGCACCTGAAGAAGCTCGGCACCCCCAAGAGCGGCCGAGAGGCCGCGCGCAGCGGCAAGGTCGATCTGCTTCACAGGATCTATTCCGCGCATCTGAAAACGGCGGCGGCACGCGAGGAACTCGACGAACTTTCGGCGCTGGTCAAGAAGGCAGGCCCGGTCTGCATCCTCTGCTATGAGCGCGACCACACCCAGTGCCACCGGCAATGGATCGCTGAGATCATCGAGGACCACGATGGCGTGAAGGTGGAAAATCTGGTGGCGCCGCAGGTCTAGCCGCCGTTGTCGGCACAATGGGAGCATTCAAGCAAGCCGTGACCGGCGAATCTGCTTTCATCCCTCGCCATCGAGCCGGAATGCGCCTTCCATCATCTTGACGCTGCTGCCGCCGACGTGAATGGAGGCGACCGCGCCGTTCTGCTTGCGCACGCGCGTCAGCAGCAGGCTCGGCCGCCCCATGTCGACTCCTTGACCGATCCGCAGCCGCAGCTCGCCGTCGCGGACCACGTCGAGATCGGCCAGCAGCGCCGCAACGGCGGCGGTCGCGCTGCCGGTGGCGGGATCCTCCGACAGTCCGCTGGCGGCGGGGTGGAACATCCGCGCCTGCAAATCGCGGGGCTGCTCATGCGCCGGCACGTCGCGCGTATAGAAATAGACCGCGTCGCTGCCGTCGCAGGGAAAGCTGGCCGCGAACGCCGCCGCGTCCGGCCTGGCCCGGCGCAGCGCATCGCGCGAAGCGATCTCGACCACGAGGAAAGCCAGCCCGACCGAGATGACCTGCGGTCGGTGCCGGTCGATTCTCACATCCTCCACCGTCAGCGACAGGCAAGCCGCGGCCTGTTCGGCACTGAGATACGACAGCCGTTTCAGAGGCTGCGGCGCCGTCAGTTCGGTGCTGACGACCCTTCCCTGCTCGGTCTCGATTTCGACCGGCACCAACCCGGCCTTCTCCTCGAACAGGAGCCGCGCCGGCGGCCTGGCGGCCAGCGTCGCCAGCACGAAGGCGGTCCCGACATTGGGGTGGCCGGCGAACGGTATCTCCCGGTTCACGGTGAAGATGCGAACCTGCGCGTCGTTGCCGGGGTCCTGGGGCGGCAGCACGAAGGTCGTCTCGGAGAAATTGAACTCGGTGGCGATGGCCTGCATCTGCGGCGTCGACAACCCGACGGCATCGAGCACCACCGCGAGCGGATTGCCGCCGAAGGCGCGGTCCGTGAAAACGTCAACCGTGATGTAACGGCGCTGCATGTCTGGTCCCCTTGACCGGTTGCCACACTGCCAGCGGCGTCACCGCACGTCGCCGGTCAGCCTATTTGCACCAATCGCGCGCGCAGCAAAAGTAGATCGCGCGAATGTCGCCGCAGATAAATTCAGTGCAATGAGTGCAATCGTCCTGCTGGCAGGCTTGGCCCTTCGTTCCCCTCGGCATGTCGGCGCCAACGGCGCGTCGGACGCTGCCGAACACTCGCCTTGTATGCGCAACGATGGATGCTATGTTTTTGGGGATGCAACTGGGTGTTTCTCGTCATGCAAATGATGGTTGCGATTTTGATCGCGCTTGTGGCGGTGCTGCCGGCGGCTGCCCAGATCGCGCCGACCGAGGCCGAATTGCGCGCCTATAGCGGCCTGCATGCCGCCGCCGCGCGCGGCGATGTCGCCGACATCGAGAGGCGGATCGCCGCGTCGGAAAACAAGGAAGCGGCCGACAGCCGCCAGCGCACGCCGCTGCACGTCGCGGTCTATCTCAGAAAGTACGATGCCGCCCGCGCGCTGCTCCGGCTCGGCGCCGATCCGAACAGGCTCGACATCGACCGCTACGACATCATCACCATCGCCTCGGTCGCCAACGATCTGCCGATGCTCAAGATAGCGCTGGAGGGCGGCGGCAATCCCCGCACCGTCACCAGCCGCTACGACGGGACGGCCCTGATCGCGGCAGCCCATCTCGGTCACGTCGAGGTCGTGCGCATGCTGATTGCCGCCAAAGCACCGCTCGATCACGTCAACAATCTGCAATGGACCGCGTTGATCGAGTCGATCGTGCTCGGCGACGGCGGCAGGAACCATACCGAGACCCTGCGCGCGCTGGTCGACGCCGGCGCCAACGTCAATATCCCCGACGGCAGTGGGGCAACACCGCTCAAGCTCGCCAGGAGCCGCGGCTATCGCGAGATGGTGACGATCCTGGAAAAAGCCGGTGCGAGGTAACGGGTTGGCTTTTCAACGTCGGTGCGGGCTTCGATGGTGCCCCGGCCGGCGGCAGCCATGCCTTAGCCGTGAAACTTCAACCCGTCTGTGATCTTGTCGATCACCTTGCGCTCGGCGCGCATTGCAAGACCGACCAGGTTGAGCTCGGCGCGGATCACGGTGCGCACCGCCTCGCGGTTGGCGGCGTCATGCGTGGTCCTGAACATGTCCTCGGTATAGACCGCTGGCGTGACGTTGCGGGCGAGCGTGCGCTCGAGCGCGCGCGACAGCGCCGGCCGGTCGGCGCCGTAGATCAGGATCGGCTGGCCAATCAGCGACAGGTATCTAGTGCCCGACGCATCGCCATAGGGCTCGCCGATACATTCGGGAAACGCGGCGGCGATGCCGCCGGCCAGGAACGAAGCCACGTTGAGCTTCTGCCACGCCTCCAGGTCGGTCCGGATGATGACCGCGATCTTGGTGTCGAACTGCATCTTTCCAGTCCCTCGTCATTCGGGATGCGCCGAGAAGCGCGGTTAAAGGGAGTTGGCCGCGGCCACGCCGTCGGCGGACACTGCATGGCGCATCAGGATGCTCCCGCCATGGTGAGAGAGCCTTGGATGCGCTGGAATGCTGGCGACACCGACCCGGACGAAGTGCCGAGCCTCATAGAAACTGACGGCGTCGAGATTGTCGGCCCATACGTGCAGGCTCAATCGATCGTAACCGGCCTCCACCGTCCGGGCTTCGGCCCAATTGAGCAAGGATGCGCCGATGCCGGAACCGCGATGCGCGTCATCGACCGCCAGGCTGTTCAGGAACATGCTGCCCCAGTCCTGCAGCTCCAGCATCGGCCGGATGTGGTTGTGGCGTTCGGAGCCAAGCAACATCAACTGGTCTTGCTTCAGCCTATCGGCGGGAAACACGTTCGCTGCGGCGATGATCCCACCGTCGCCGCCGAGCGTTGCGACGCAGCAGTTGCGATAGGAGATGGGATGTTGTTCGCCGCCGATGCCGATCGACAACAAGTCGATCGCCGTCACAAACGGGATCAGATCGTCGAACAGGAATTCATAAACGCCGCCGCCGGCGATGCACATGAACCGCGCGATGTCGCGGCTATCGTCCGAGCGGGCCATCCGATAGGTGATCTGAACCGGCATCTTTCCAGTGACCGTCCAGCTATCCCCGCCGCGCGGCTTCCAACGCCTGCGGCGTGTCGATGTCGAGGAACGCGCCGTTGCCTTCGACCGGGACTTCGGCCACCGCCTCGTTGTGCTTGGCGATCAAATGGCGGGCGCCGACGTCGCCGTCCAGCGTCATCAGCTCCCGGAAGAAACGCCGCGACCACAGCACGGGGTTGCCGCGGCGACCGTCGCTGACCGGCAACGCGATCAGGCGGCCCTGGTCCGGCGCGAAGGCCTCGATCAATCGATCGATCAGCCTGGCCGAAACCAGCGGCATGTCGCCGAGGCACACGATCGCGCCATCGGCAGTCTCGGGCACCGCCGCAATGCCCGCCTTGACCGAAGACGCCAGTCCACCGACGAAATCCGGATTGCGGACAAACTTCACCTTGAGCCCCGCCAACGCCTGCTCGACAAGGTCGGCCTGGTGGCCGGTGACGACGATCACCGCTGTCGCCTTCGACGCCAGCGCCTGCTCGGCCACGATCCGCACCAGCGCCCTGCCGTCGATTTCAGCCAGCAGCTTGTTGGGGCCGCCCATCCGTGTGGAGCGGCCGGCCGCCAGCACGATGGCGGCGACGTTGCGACCGGCTTCGACGTCGACGACGGTGCGCGGCTGCGGCCGCGTCACGATTTCCATCAAGAGGCCGCCGACGCCCATGCCAGTGAGTTCGGCGCGCGTGACCTTCAATCCGGCGAGCAGCCGCATCAGCACCCAGTCAAACCCGTTCTCGACCGGCGAGCGCGCGCATCCGGGCGCGCCCAGCACGGGCACGGCGCCGGCGCTCCCGATCAACAGCAGATTGCCGGGATCGACCGGCATGCCGAAATGCTCGATGGCGCCGCCGATCTGCGTGATCGCGGCCGGGATCACGTCGCGGCGGTCGGCGATTGCGGAGGCGCCGAACACGATCACCAGTTCGGCGCCGAGGCCGAGCAGTTCTTTGATCGAAGACGCCAGATCAGCCTGGTCATGCGGCACGCGCCGCTCGGCGATGATGCTGGCGCCCGCCGGCGCCAACCGCTCCGCGGTCACCCGCAAGGTCTTGTCGATCACCTTCGGCGCCAGCCCCGGCAGCAAGGTCGAGACCACGCCGACGCGCTTGACCATGTAAGGCGCAACCCGCAGCGCACCGTTGCCGGCGGCGGTCACGGCAGCGTCGCGCAGCCTGGCCTCGACGCCGAACGGAATGAGCTTGACGGTCGCGATCATCTCGCCTTCGACCACAGGCTTGAAGGCTGCGAGCGTCGCAAAGGTGATGGCCTCGTCGACGCCGTTGATGCGGTCGACGGCGGCGCGGTCCACCACCAGCACGCCGGCTCTGGCCGCGAACAGGTTGGCGCGGCCGGTAAAGGCGCGCTCGACATTGACGCCTTCGCCGGCAACCGCCTCTGCGATGCTGGCGGCAGCCACGTCCTCGGAGACGTCGCCCTCTTCCAGCCGCACCACGACGATTTCCCTGACCCCGGCCTTGTCGAGCGCCTCGGCCTCGGCCGGCCCGATCGTGGTGCCCTTCTTGAGCACCAGTTCGCCTTGCCGCAGCGTATGCACGGTGACGCCGCCAATCGCCTCGGCAGGACTGGCGGGGCCGAACTTCATGCCGCCTGGACTTTGGCGGCCGCCTTCGGCAGCCGCAGCTCGGCGGTGATCTCGGCCATGATCGAGACCGCGATTTCGGAGGGCGAGACCGCGCCGATGGAAAGCCCGATCGGTGCGTGGATGCGGGCGATGTCGGCGTCGGAAGCGCCCTGCGCCTTCAGCCGCTCGGCGCGCTTGGCATGGGTCTTTCGCGAGCCCAGCGCGCCGATATAGAAGCAGTCGCGCGCAAACGCGTGCAGCAGCGCCGGGTCGTCGATCTTGGGATCATGCGTCACCGCGACGAACGCGGTGTAATGGTCGATGTTGAGCGGCGGCAACGCCACCTCGGGCCATTCCGCGATCAGCGGCACGTCGGGGAAGCGCTCGGGACTGGCAAAGGCGGTGCGTGGATCGACCACGGTGACGTCGTAGTCGAGCGCGCGCGCCAGCGGCGCCAGGGCCTGGCTGATATGGACGGCGCCGATGATCACCAGCCGCGCGGTCGGCGCATAGACGTTGAGAAACAACTGCTTGCCGCCGGCCTCGACCATGCCGCTCTTGCCCATCCGCAATTGCCTGGCCAGATCGGCGCTCAGCGGGTCGGCGGCGATATCCCTGGCCTTGACCAGCCGCTGCTCGCCATTGGCGATATCGGTGACCACGATCACCGGACGTCGCGCGGCGCGCTCGGCATTCACTTCCATCAGGGTTTCGAGCTTCACGATCAACCCACCTTCTCGACGAAGACGCGGATGGTGCCGCCGCAGGACAGGCCGACATTCCAGGCGGTCTCGTCGGCGACGCCGAATTCGAGCATTTTCGGTTTTCCGCTGGCGATCACGTCGAGCGCTTCGGTGACGACCGCGCCCTCGACGCAGCCGCCAGAGACCGACCCCAGAAACGTGCCGTCGTCGTTGATCACGAGGCTGGAGCCGGCCGGCCGCGGCGCCGAACCCCAAGTCTCGACCACGGTCGCCAGCGCGACCCCGTGGCCGGCCTTCTGCCAGTTCTCGGCCGCCTGCAGAATGTCTTCATCGCGGTTGAGCATGTGACGCCCTTTCAAGCTGCCGATCGGATCAGGCTGCGATGATGCGGCGGAGGCGGCGCCGACAGCGCCGCGATCAACCCCTCCATCGAGCTCAAATTATGCACCGGGCGGAATTCGTCAACGTGCGGCAGCATCATTTTGATGCCCTGTGCCTTGGCCTCGAAGCCGCCGTAGCGCAACAGCGGGTTGAGCCAGATCAGGCGACGGCAGGACCGGTGCAGCCGATCCATCTCGAACCCCAGCCTGTCATCGGCCTCCCGCTCCAGCCCGTCGGAGATCAATAGCACGATGGCGCCCTGCCCAAGCACCCGCCGGCCCCATAATTTGTTGAAACCGTGCAGCGAGGTGGCGATGCGGGTGCCGCCAGCCCAGTCCTCTACCGACGATGAGCAGCGCGCCAGCGCCTCGTCGGGATCGCGCGCCCGCAAGCTGCGCGTCACGTTGCTCAGCCGGGTACCGAACAGGAATACCGACACGCGCTTGCGCGCATCGGTGATCGCGTGGAGGAAATGAAGAAACAGACGGGTATACTCGCTCATCGATCCCGAAATGTCGAGCAGCGCCACGATCGGCGCCGGTTTGTCGATCCGGCCGAGTTTGCGGATATCGATGATCTCGCCGCCGGTGCGCAAGGAGTTGCGCAGCGTGCGCCGCATGTCGAGCCGCAGCCCCCTGGCGTCGGGCTGGTGGCGGCGGGTGCGCAGTTCGGCTTGCGGCAGCTTCATGTCGGCGATCGCGCGGGTGACCTCGGCGATCTCGGCCGCGCTCATCTGCGCAAAATCCTTCTTCTGCAGGATTTCCTTGTCGGAGACCGATAGCCGCAGCTCCTGCTCCTGGATCTGTGGCGCCTCGTCGCGCATCGAAGGCTGGGCCAGCGCCTCCTGCACGCGGCGCGAGGCCGGCGGCGGCTTCTTTCGGGCATGGTCCGGCAACGGCACCGAATCCAGCATGTGCTTCCAGTCTTCGGCGGCGCGGAAGAACAGGTCGAACGCCTGCGCGAAGATCAGCCGGTGTTCGCGGCGCTTGACGAAGATCGCCTCCAGCGTGGCGTAAACGTCGGCGCGGTGGCCGATCTCGATCGCCTGCAGCGCGTTCAGCGCGTCGATCACGGCGCCGGGCCCGACGGGAATGCCGGCGGCCCGCAGCGCGCGCGCAAAGCCGACGATGTTGTCGGCCATCTGGCCCGTGGGGGGATTGAGGTGATCGATGGTGGTCATGATGGGACCCGGTTACTTACCTCGTCATTCCGGGGCGACGCGTCAGCGTCGAACCCGGAATCTCGAGATTCCGGGTCTGGTCCTTCGGACCATCCCGGAATGACTAGTGCTATTACGAGACCGACGGTCTAATTCTCGCTCGTCGCTTCCCTCAAAACCTTCTGCAGCGTGTCGCCCTGCATCCGCGCGATGTCGTCCTGGTATTTCAGCAGCGCCCCCAGCGTGTCGCCGACCATCTGCGGCGTCAGCGAGCGGGCGTCGAGTTCGGTCAGCGCTGTCGCCCAGTCGATGGTTTCGGCGACGCCCGGCGACTTGTAGAAATCCTGGTCGCGCAGCGCCTGCACGAAGCGCACCACCTGCTGCGACAGCTTTGCGGAAATGTTGGGCACGCGCGACTTGACGATCGCCAGTTCGCGCACGGCATCGGGGTAGTCGACCCAGTGATACAGACAGCGGCGCTTCAGCGCGTCGTGGATCTCGCGGGTGCGGTTCGAGGTGATGATGACGATCGGCGGCTGCGGCGCCTTGATGGTGCCGAATTCGGGAATCGTAACCTGGAAGTCGCTGAGGATTTCCAGCAAGTACGCCTCGAACGCCTCGTCGGCGCGGTCGAGTTCGTCGATCAGCAGCACCGGCGCGCCGGCGACGTCAGGCTCCAGCGCCTGCAGCAGCGGGCGCTTGATCAGAAAGCGCTCGGCGAAAATATCCGACGACAATTGCTCGCGATCGGTGTCGCCGGCCGCTTCCGCGAGCCGGATCGCGATCATCTGCGCCGCGCTGTTCCACTCATAGACCGCGGAGGCGACATCCAGTCCCTCGTAGCATTGCAGGCGGATCAGCTTGCGCCCGAGCGCGGCCGACAGCACCTTTGCGATCTCGGTCTTGCCGACGCCTGCCTCGCCCTCCAGAAACAGCGGCCGTCCCATCCGCAGCGACAGATAGGCCACGGTTGCCAGCGACCGCTCGGCGAGGTAGCCGCGCGAGGTCAGGAGATCGAGCATGGCGTCGACGGATGTGGGCAGCGCCGACGCAATCATGGGAAAGCCCGTCTCGATAAGCCAGGAATTGGCAAGCCTACTTCGCGGTCGCGGCTTCGACGGCGCGGCGCGTCATCACGCCGATCAGGTGCGCGCGGTATTCGGCGCTGCCGTGCAGGTCGCTGTTGAGCCCCTCCGCAGAAACCGACAGGCCGTCGAGCACCTTGTGCGAGAAGCGCTTCTTCAACGCCTCCTCGAACGCGGTGGCGCGGAACACGCCCTCCGAGCCCGCGCCGGTAACCGCCACCCGCACGTCGGACGGGCGCTTGGCGACGAACACGCCGACCAGCGCGTAACGCGAGGCCTGGTTGCGGAATTTGACGTAGGCCGCCTTCTTCGGCATCGGGAACATCACCCTGGTGATGATCTCGTCGCTTTCGAGCGCGGTGGTGAACAAGCCCTGGAAGAATTCCTCGGCCTTCAGCCGGCGCTTGTTGGTGACGATGGTGGCGCCGAGCGCGAGCACGGCCGCGGGGTAATCCGCCGTCGGATCGTTGTTGGCGAGCGAGCCGCCGATCGTGCCCTTGTGGCGAACCGCGGGATCGCCGATCTGGCCTGCGAGTTCAGCGAGCGCCGGGATCGCCTCGCGCACGGTCGCGGAATTCGCCACGTCGGCATGCCTGGCGGTCGCCCCGATCACCAGCGAGCGCCCCTTGACCTCAATGGTGTCGAGCCCTTCGATATGCGAGAGGTCGACCAGATGTGGCGGGCTGGCGAGCCGCTGCTTCATGACCGGCACCAGCGTGTGACCGCCGGCGATCAACTTGGCGTCTTCGTTCTTCACCAGGAGATTGGCAGCCTGCCGCACGGTCGCCGGACGGTGATATTTGAATTCATACATGAGAAATTCCTGAACGCGATCGCGATGAAATCGATGAGGCGAGGTCAGACTTCTTGGGTGAGGTCGAATGTCCTGAGCGAGGTCACTTGGCCATTGCCTTGGCGCCCGCGGCGATCGAGACAACGATGTTCTGGTAGCCGGTGCAGCGGCAAAGATTGCCTTCGAGCTCCTCGCGAATGACGTGGTCCGAGAGGTCATGGCCCTTGCGATGAACCAGATCGACCGCGGTCATGATCATGCCGGGCGTGCAGAAGCCGCATTGCAGGCCGTGATGCTCGCGGAAGGCTTCCTGCATCGGATGCAGCGGCGCGCCGTCGGCGGCCAGCCCCTCGATGGTGCGAACCTCATGGCCATCGGCCATGACGGCAAGCGTGGTGCAGGACTTCACCGCCTTGCCATCGAGGTGCACGACGCAGGCGCCGCATTGCGAGGTGTCGCAGCCGACATGGGTGCCCGTCAGCCGCAGGTTCTCCCGCAGAAACTGCACCAGAAGGGTACGGGGGTCGACATTGGCGTTTACGGGATTGCCGTTCACGATCAGGGAAATCTTGGCCATCAGCACTCTCTTGAGCTGCGCCGCCGCCGATCGGCCGCGCAGGCGTCTAAATTCATTCCAAGGCCATATTATGGGCCATCCCGGCAATGAGCAACCTCAGGAGCCCCTCGCCTGGGACATGGCCTGTCGGATTAACCGGGCCATTGGACCGGAGCGTCGGAGACGGGCACCGCCTTAATCAGCCCTGCACGGCCCTGGCAAAATTGGCGAAGAACTCGTCGGCCAGCTTCTTGGCCGAACCGTTGATCAGGCGTTGCCCGAGCTGGGCCAGCTTGCCGCCGATCTGCGCCTCGACATTATAGGTGAGCAAGGTGCCGCCGTCCCGTTCGGCCAGTGCCACGGTGGCGCCGCCCTTGGCGAAACCGGCAACGCCGCCCTCGCCTTCGCCCGAGATCTTGTAGCCGTTGGGCGGGTCGAGATCGCTCAGGGTGACCTTGCCCTTGAAGCGGGCGGAGACCGGACCGACCTTCATCTTGGCAGTGGCGCGGAAGCCGTTGTCCTCGGTTTTCTCCAGCTCCTCGCAGCCGGGAATGCAGGCTTTCAGCACCTCCGGATCGTTCAATTTGGCCCACACGGCCTCGCGCGGCGCCGCAAGCTGGACTTCGCCGTTCATTGTCATGGCCATGGGATTGCCTCCTGGATCGCTTCACCCTGATCATCCCCAAGTAAAGCACGCCCGGCCCGAAAGGAAAGCCACCCGGAGCCCGAGCGATGCTTATTCGCAGTGCAGCAGGCGCCGGGCAAGGGGAGCATTGGCAGCGGCAGGCGGGAATGGTAGGTCCCGCGCAGAGGAGCGCGTCGCTGTCCCTCCCTCCCTGCTTGGAAAAATAACGACACCGGAGAACACTGATGCCGATGATCGACGCCGACGGGTGCCTGCTCAACGTATCCGTCGAAGGCCGCGACGGCGGACCGACGCTGATGCTGTCGAATTCGCTGGGCGCTACCTTGCAGATGTGGGAGCCGCAGATGAAGGCACTCACCCAGGTGTTCCGCGTCATCCGTTACGACCGCCGCGGCCATGGCAAGTCGAGCGTGCCATCAGGCCCCTATTCGATGGAGCGGTTCGGCCGCGACGCGCTGGCGATTCTCGACGACCTCAACATCCCGAAAGTGCACTGGTGCGGCCTGTCGATGGGCGGCATGGTCGGGCAATGGCTGGGCGCCAACGCGCCGGAGCGGCTCGGCAAGATCATCCTCGCCAACACCGCCTGCCACTATCCGGACCCGACCAACTGGCTCAACCGGATCAAGGCGGTGAAGGAAGGCGGCATCGCCGCGGTGGCGGATGCCGTGATCGCAGGCTGGCTGACGGCGGATTTTCGCGAGCGCGCGCCGCAGGTCGCGGCGAACATGAAGGCGATGCTGCTGGCCACGCCGGTCGAGGCCTACCTCGCCTGCTGCGAGGCGCTGTCAACGCTTGACCAGCGCGATCTGCTGGCGAAGATCAAAAGTCCGACGCTGGTGATCGCCGGCCGCCACGACGTGGCGACGCCGGTTTCGGCCGCCGAATTCATCCGCAGCCGGATACCAGGCGCCAGCATGACGATCCTGGACGCCGCGCATATTTCCAATGTCGAGCAACCGCACGCCTTCGCCGACGCCGTGGTCGGCTTTTTGACGCAACGCTAGATGAATGTCGTCATTCCGGGGCGCCTCGAAGAGGCGAACTATGGTGCGCAATTGCGCACCTGAGAATCTCGATATTCCCAGATGTGCAATTGCACATCATGGTTCACGCTTCGCGTGCCCCGGAATGACGCCCTGGAGGAGACACTGATGGACGACAATAAACGCCGTGACGAGGGCATGGCTCAGCGCCGAAAAGTGCTCGGCAATGAATGGGTCGACAAGTCGATCAAGAACCGCAACGCGTTCAACACCGACTTCCAGGACCTGATCACCCGCTATGCCTGGAGCGATATCTGGACCCGGCCGCATTTTGATCACCGAACCCGACGCGTGCTTGTCATCGGAACTTTGGTGGCGCTCGGCCAATGGGATGAATTCCGCCTGCATGTGCGTGCCGCGCTCAGCGAAGGCGGCTTCACGGCCGACGACATCAAGGAGATCTTGCTGCAGCAGGCGATCTATTGCGGCGTGCCGGCGGCCAACCACGCCATGAAGGAAGCCGCCGCCGTTCTCGCCGAGCTGGATTTGCTGAAGGGATAGCGGGCGAGGCTGCCGAGGCCGGAAGGCGCCCGGAGGCTCAAGCCTGGGATCAACGACCTGTTGATTTTATTGGGTTTCTGACAGCGCTGGCTGGACCCGGAATCCTTTGCATGGGGTTGTTTTGCAGAAAATGGATCGGTGGGTCGAAGTCCATGGCGGGGAACATGGGTAGCGGGCGCTCGGAGACACCGTGTACAAGCCGTTTCAGCCACTCCTCCCGCTGTTGCCGCTTCCATATCCCGCTGTTAGAAAATGACACGACGCGGCGTACCGGCTGCCGGGGCCACCGCCGCGTCATCCAGACAAACGGCAGCACATGGACTATTTCGCCCAGCAGCTGATCAACGGCCTCGTGCTCGGCTCGATCTACGGCCTGATCGCCATCGGCTACACCATGGTCTATGGCATCGTCGGCATGATCAATTTCGCCCATGGCGACATCTTCATGATCGGCGGCTTCATTGCGCTGATCACCTTCCTGATCCTGGTCTCGTTCGGCCTTACCGCCATCCCCCTCATCCTGTTGATCGTGCTTTTGGTGTCGATGGCGATCACGGCGCTGTACGGCTGGACGGTGGAGCGCATCGCCTACCGGCCGCTGCGGCACTCGTTCCGCCTGGCGCCGATGCTTTCGGCGATCGGCATGTCGTTCGTGCTGATCAATTTTTCGCAGGTCGCCCAGGGCGCGCGGGTCAAGCCGGTGCCGCCGATCATCACCGGAGGCTACACGCTGTACGAGGGCGCAGGCGGCTTCGTGGTGCAGCTCTCCAACATCCAGATCATCGTCGTCGTCACCACCGTCGTCCTGCTCGGCCTGTTCACCTGGCTAGTCTCGAGCACGCGGCTCGGCCGCGACATGCGCGCCTGCGAACAGGACCAGACCATGGCATCGCTGCTCGGCGTCGATGTCGACCGCACCATCTCCATGACCTTCGTGATCGGAGCTGCGCTCGCCGCCGTCGCCGGCATGATGTACCTGCTCTATTACGGCCTGGTCGATTTCTTCATGGGCTTCGTCGCCGGCATCAAGGCCTTCACCGCCGCCGTTCTCGGCGGCATCGGCTCGCTCCCCGGCGCGATGCTGGGCGGGCTGCTGATCGGCCTGATCGAAACCATGTGGTCGGCTTACTTCTCGGTCGAATACAAGGACGTCGCCGCGTTCTCGATCCTGATCGTGGTCCTGATCTTCCTTCCGACCGGCCTGCTCGGCCGGCCCGAAGTTGAAAAAGTCTGATGGCCGGCCGCGTGAGCGCAACCCTCGCCTCCCCGCAAGATTCACGCGTTCCGGGCATCGCTTTCATCTTCAAGAAGGCGCTGATCAGCGCACTGGTCGCGCTGGTGCTGTTCTCGCTGATGATCGGCGTGCGCACCGATGCCGGTCCAGACGGACAACTGACCTATTGGACGCGGTTCGGCGACCTCGCCGCCATGGTGGCGACCGTATTCGGCGGCAGCATCGTCGTCGAATTGCTGCGGCAATGGTGGGGACCGGTCGGCACCGTCAGGGTGGTCCCGGCATCGGTACAGAGCGGGCTGTCGCTCGCCGGACGCCTGGTCGCACCGGTGCTGCTGGTGTTCACCTTCCTGGTGCCGGTGATCTTCTACAACGAGCGCTACATCCTCGACCTTGCCATCCTCGTCCTGACCTACGTGATGCTCGGATGGGGACTGAACGTGGTGGTCGGCCTCGCCGGCCTGCTCGACCTCGGCTATGTCGCCTTCTACGCCGTCGGCGCCTACTCCTACGCCCTGCTGGCGACCAATTTCGGACTGTCGTTCTGGGTCTGCCTGCCGCTCGCCGGCATCCTCGCCGCCTTCTGGGGGGTGCTGCTGGGATTTCCCGTGCTGCGGCTGCGCGGGGATTATCTCGCCATCGTCACGCTGGCCTTCGGCGAGATCATCCGTCTTGTCATCATCAACTGGCAGAGCCTGACCGGCGGGCCAAACGGCATTACCGGCATTCCCCGGCCGACCCTGTTCGGCATCCCGCTTTCGCCCGGCGAGGACGGGCTTGCGGCCCGGCTCGGCATCGAATTCTCGCCGACCCACCGCATCGTGTTTCTGTTCTACCTGATCCTGGCACTGGCGCTGCTCACCAACTGGGTCACGATCCGCCTGCGCCGGCTGCCGATCGGCCGCGCCTGGGAAGCGCTGCGCGAGGACGAGATCGCCTGCCGCGCGCTCGGCATCAACACCACCACGACCAAGCTGACGGCGTTCGCGACCGGGGCGATGTTCGGCGGTTTCGCCGGCGCGTTCTTTGCGACGCGGCAGGGCTTCATCAGCCCAGAATCCTTCACCTTCCATGAATCGGCGCTGGTGCTGGCGATCGTGGTGCTGGGCGGCATGGGCTCCCAGCTCGGCGTGGCGCTGGCCGCACTCGCCATGATCGGCGGCTTCGAGCTGTTTCGCGGGCTCGACCAGTACCGCATGCTGGTGTTCGGCATGGCGATGGTGCTGTTGATGATCTGGCGGCCGCGCGGCCTGATCGGCCATCGCGCGCCCACCGTGTTCCTGCGCCATAATCAGGCTATCTCCGCCGATCTCGTCAACGAGGGGCGCGGATGAGCGGGGATCACATCCTCTCCGTCGATCGGCTGTCGATGCGCTTTGGCGGCATCGTCGCCGTCAACGAGCTGTCCTTCGACGCCGAACGGCGCAAGATCACCGCGCTGATCGGACCAAACGGGGCCGGCAAGACCACGGTGTTCAACTGCATCACCGGCTTCTACAAGCCGACCTCGGGCGTGCTGCGCCTCACCCATGACGACGGCCATATCATCCAGCTCGAACGGCTGAACGACTTCCGGATTTCCAAGCTCGCGCGGGTCGCGCGCACGTTCCAGAATATCCGGCTGTTTCCGGGCATGACCGCGCTGGAGAACCTGATGGTGGCCCAGCACAACGCGCTGATGCGGGCCTCCGGGCTGACATTTCTCGGCCTGATCGGCGCGCCGTCCTGGCGCGTCGCCGAGCAGGCCGCGATCGATCTGGCGCGGACTTGGCTGGAACGCATCGGGCTTCTGGATCGCGCTGACGATGCCGCCGGCAACCTGCCCTATGGCGACCAGCGGCGCCTGGAGATCGCGCGCGCGATGTGCACCGATCCGGCACTGCTGTGCCTCGACGAGCCGGCCGCCGGACTGAACGCGCGGGAAAGCGCAGGCCTGAGCGAGCTTCTGCTTTCGATCCGCTCGGATCACGGCACCTCGATCCTCCTGATCGAGCACGACATGTCGGTGGTGATGGAGATTTCCGACCATGTCGTCGTGATGGATTACGGCGTCAAGATCGCCGAAGGCACGCCGCAACACGTGCGCGACGATCCCCGGGTGATCGCCGCCTATCTCGGCGCCGACGAGGAGGAAGCCATCGCGGTGATGGAGCGTGGAACATGACCGCGCCATCGAACGCCCCCCTGCTCGCGATCCGCTCGCTGCACGCGGCCTACGGCAAGATCGAGGCGCTGAGGGGCGTCGATCTCGACATCAACGCCGGCGAAATCGTCGCCCTGATCGGCGCCAACGGCGCCGGCAAGTCGACGCTGATGATGACGATCTTCGGCCGGCCGCGCGCCCGCTCCGGCCGGATCGAATTCGACGGCCAGGACATTAGCGCCGTGCCGACGCACGAGATCGCACGGCTCCGTATCGCCCAGTCCCCCGAGGGCCGTCGGATCTTCCCGCGCATGAGCGTGGCGGAAAACCTGCAGATGGGCGCCGACGCGACTTCGTCCAGCGAGGCGGAGCGCGCCAGCGGCCTGGAGCGCATCTTCACGCTGTTTCCGCGGCTGAAGGAGCGGATGAGTCAGCGCGGCGGCACCCTGTCCGGCGGCGAACAGCAGATGCTGGCGATCGGTCGCGCCCTGATGAGCCGGCCACGCCTGCTGATGCTGGACGAACCCTCGCTCGGCCTTGCGCCCCTGATCGCGCGGCAGATTTTCGACGCGATACGGGCTCTGAACCGGCAGGATGGCCTGACCGTCTTGATCGTCGAGCAGAACGCCAATCACGCCTTGAGGCTCGCCCACCGCGGCTACGTCATGGTCAATGGCCTGATCACGCTTTCGGGCACCGGCAGCGAATTGCTGCAACGCCCGGAAATCCGTGCCGCCTATCTGGAAGGCGGCCGTCGGGCCTAGCTTCCGGCAGGCATGCGAAGGGGGTCTGCTGCGGGAGACTGCGGCAAGATGCTGCGAACGGATCGTGGATAGGCTGGATAATTGCCGATGACTTCGCCGCAAAATCAGCCACAATGGCCGTGATTTTCGCACCCGGCCCGCCGGGCGTTTCCCGAAATCGACCCACCCGCGAGGACATCTCATGAAACCACTGAAACTCATCGGCCTGGCATTGGGCGCTTCCCTGGCGCTTTCGACCGCAGCGCTGGCGCAGGATATCTCCATCGCCGTGGCCGGCCCGATGACAGGCGGCGAATCCGCGTTCGGACGTCAGATGAAGAACGGGGCCGAGCAGGCCGTGGCCGACATCAACGCCGCCGGCGGCGTACTCGGCAAGAAGCTGGCGCTTCAGATCGGCGACGACGCCTGCGACCCCAAGCAAGCGCGCTCGGTGGCGGAGAAATTCGCCAGCGCGAAGATCCCGTTCGTGGCAGGCCATTTCTGTTCGTCGTCGTCGATCCCGGCGTCGGAGGCCTACGCCGATGGTAACGTACTTCAGATCACGCCGGCCTCGACCAACCCGCTGTTTACCGAGCGCAAGCTGTGGAACGTGGCCCGCGTCTGCGGCCGCGACGACCAGCAGGGCCTCGTCGCCGCCAACTACATCGCCAAGAACTTCAAGGGCAAGAATGTCGCCATCCTCAACGACAAGACCACCTACGGCAAGGGTCTCGCCGACGAAACCAAGAAGGCGCTCAACAAGGCTGGCTTTACCGAGAAGATGTTCGAATCCTATAACAAGGGCGACAAGGATTTTAACTCGATCGTCTCGCGGCTGAAGCGCGACAACATCGACCTGGTGTTTGTCGGCGGCTACCATCAGGAGGCGGGCTTGATCCTGCGCCAGATGCGCGACCAGGGCCTCAAGACCGTGCTGATGGCCGGCGATGCCCTGAACGACAAGGAATTCGCCACCATCACTGGACCGGCCGGCGAAGGCACCCTGTTCACCTTCGGTCCCGATCCCCGCAACAAGCCGACCGCGAAAGCGATCGTCGAAAAGTTCAAGGCCAAGAACATCGATCCCGAAGGCTACACACTCTATACTTACGCCGCGATGCAGGTCTGGGCGCAGGCGGTGGCGAAGGTCGGATCGACAGATCCCAAGAAGGTGATGGAGGCCATCAAGGCCGGCGAGTGGAACACGGTGCTGGGCAAGATGGGCTTTGACGCCAAGGGCGACATCAAGGCGATCGACTATGTCGTCTACAAGTGGGACGCCAAGGGCAACTACGTCGAGATCAATCCCAAGGGCTCTTGACCCTCTACCCTCCCGTCGAAACCAGACGCCCCGGCTTGCCGGGGCGTTTTCGTTTGGATTCCGGAAAATTTTTCGTCTCGGGGAACAATTTGTTTGCGGGTGCATTGGGGACCTCGGGCTGAGTTCCATGTCGTTGATTTAACGATCTTAACCGTAGTTCCAGCTTGATCTGCAGTGGGCAGCCGGTTCTATGATTTGGAATCGCTTCTCAGCTACCGATTCGTGCCAGCTGATTTTGAGGAAGAACCTATGAGCGATCTCTCCCCTGGAGCCTCATCAAAGCTACGGCGCGCGCCCCGGCGCAAATCGGCCGCCAACGGCAAAGCCGAACCGCTGCAGGATCTGCTGCAAGCCTTGCAGGCGATGCGCGCGGGCGATTTCTCGGTGCGGATGACCGGCGATCACCTCGGCATCGAGGGCAAGATTGCCGACACCTTCAATGAAATTGTCGCCGCCAACCAGCGGATGGCGCAGCAACTGGAGCGCGTCGGCCAGGTCGTCGGCCGCGAAGGCAAGACCCGGCAGCGCGTCAAGTTCGACCTTTCCAGTGGCTCGTGGGCGGACATGGAAGGCTCGGTCAACACGCTGATCGACGACCTGCTGTGGCCGACGCGCGAAGTGACGCGCGCGGTCGCCGCCGTCGCGCAGGGCGACCTGCTGCAAACCGTGCAGCTCGACGTCGATGGCCGCCCGCTGGGCGGCGAATTCCTGCAGTCGGCCACCATCGTCAACACGATGATCAAGCAGCTTAGCGTGTTCACCTCGGAGGTGACGCGCGTGGCGCGCGAAGTCGGCACCGAGGGTAAGCTCGGCGGCCAGGCCCAGGTGCCGGAAGTGACCGGCGTCTGGAAGGACCTCACCGAGAGCGTCAACTCGATGGCCAACAACCTCACCGGCCAGGTCCGCAACATCGCCGAGGTCACCATCGCGGTGGCGAATGGCGACTTGTCGAAAAAAATCACGGTGGACGTCCGCGGTGAAATTCTGCAGCTGAAGGAGGCCATCAATACCATGGTGGACCAGCTACGGTCCTTTGCCTCGGAAGTGACGCGCGTGGCGCGCGAGGTCGGAACCGACGGCAAGCTCGGCGGCCAGGCCATCGTGCCCGGCGTCGCCGGCACCTGGAAGGATCTGACGGATTCGGTGAACGCGATGTGCGGCAACCTCACCGCGCAGGTTCGCAATATCGCCAACGTTACCACCGCCGTGGCCCGCGGCGACCTGTCGCGCAAGATCACCGTCGACGTCCGCGGCGAAATTCTGGAGCTGAAGGACACGATCAACACGATGGTCGATCAGCTCAACGCGTTCGCCTCCGAAGTGACGCGCGTGGCCCGCGAGGTCGGCACCGAGGGCAAGCTCGGCGGCCAGGCCCAGGTCCCCGGCGTCGCCGGCACCTGGAAAGACCTTACCGACAACGTCAACTTCATGGCCTCGAACCTGACCGCCCAGGTCCGCAACATCGCCGACGTGGCGACCGCGATCGCCAGCGGCGACCTGTCCAAGAAGATCACCGTGACCGTATCGGGCGAAATCCTTCAACTGAAGGAAACGCTGAACACGATGGTCGACCAGCTCAACGCCTTTGCCGGCGAAGTGACGCGCGTGGCGCGGGAGGTCGGCACCGAGGGCCGGCTCGGCGGCCAGGCCAACGTGCTCGGCGTCGCCGGAACCTGGAAGGACCTGACCGAAAGCGTCAACTCGATGGCAAGCAACCTGACGGCGCAGGTTCGCAACATCGCCGAGGTCACGACCGCGGTCGCCAATGGCGACCTGTCCAAGAAGATCACGGTGGACGTGCGCGGCGAAATTCTCGAACTGAAAGACACCATCAACACCATGGTCGATCAGCTCAACGCCTTCGCCGGCGAGGTGACCCGCGTCGCGCGCGAGGTCGGCACCGAGGGCAAGCTCGGCGGCCAGGCGATGGTGCGCGGCGTCGCCGGCACCTGGAAAGACCTCACCGACAGTGTCAACTCGATGGCCAGCAACCTGACCGGCCAGGTGCGCAACATCGCCGAGGTCGCCACCGCCGTCGCCAAGGGCGATCTGTCCAAAAAGATCACGGTGAACGTATCGGGCGAAATCCTTCAATTGAAGGAAACGCTGAATACGATGGTCGACCAGCTCAATGCCTTCGCCGGCGAGGTGACCCGCGTCGCCCGCGAGGTCGGCACCGACGGCAAGCTCGGCGGCCAGGCCGAAGTGCGCGGCGTCGCCGGCACCTGGAAAGACCTGACCGACAGCGTCAACTCGATGGCCGGTAACCTGACGGCCCAGGTCCGCAACATCGCCGAAGTCGCGACCGCCATCGCCGGCGGCGACCTGTCGCGAAAGATCACGGTGGACGTGCGCGGCGAGATCCTGCAGCTGAAGGAAACGCTCAACACGATGGTCGACCAGCTCAACCGCTTTGCGGGCGAAGTCACCCGGGTGGCGCGCGAAGTCGGCACCGAGGGACGGCTGGGTGGTCAGGCCAACGTGCCCGGCGTCGCCGGCACCTGGAAGGACTTGACCGACAACGTCAACTCGATGGCCGGCAATTTGACCGGCCAGGTCCGCAACATCGCCGAAGTGACGACGGCGGTCGCCAAGGGCGACCTGTCGAAGAAGATCACGGTTGACGTCAAAGGCGAGATTCTGGAGCTGAAGAACACCGTCAACACCATGGTCGACCAGCTCAACGCGTTCGCATCGGAAGTGACGCGCGTCGCGCGCGAGGTCGGCACCGAGGGCAAGCTGGGCGGCCAGGCCGAGGTGCCTGAAGTCGCCGGCACCTGGAAGGACCTCACCGACAACGTCAACTTCATGGCCTCGAACCTGACCGCGCAGGTCCGCAACATCGCCGAAGTCGCCACCGCGATCGCCGGCGGCGACTTGTCCAAGAAAATCACGGTCGATGTCCGCGGCGAAATCCTGCTGCTGAAGGATACCCTCAACACCATGGTAGAGCAGCTGCGCTCGTTCGCCGCCGAGGTGACGCGCGTGGCGCGCGAGGTCGGCACCGAAGGCAGGCTCGGCGGCCAGGCCGTGGTGCCCGGCGTCGGCGGCACCTGGAAGGACCTGACCGACAACGTCAACCTGCTGGCGGCCAACCTCACCACGCAGGTCCGCAACATCGCCGAAGTCACGACGGCGGTGGCCCGCGGCGACCTGTCGCGCAAGATCACGGTCGACGTGAAAGGCGAAATCCTCGAACTGAAGAACACCATCAACACCATGGTCGATCAGCTCAACGCCTTTGCCGGCGAAGTGACGCGCGTCGCGCGCGAAGTCGGCACCGAGGGCAAGCTGGGCGGTCAGGCGCAGGTGCCGGGCGTCGCCGGCACCTGGAAGGACCTGACCGACACCGTGAACTTCATGGCCGCCAACCTGACCGAACAGGTGCGCGGCATCGTCAAGGTGGTGACGGCGGTCGCCAACGGAGACCTCAAGCAGAACCTGACGGTCAAATCGAAGGGCGAGGTCGCAGCTCTCGCCGATACCATCAACAACATGACCGAGACGCTCGCGACCTTCGCCGACCAGGTCACCAGCGTGGCGCGCGAAGTCGGCGTCGAGGGTCGGCTCGGCGGCCAGGCCAACGTGCCCGGCGCCGCCGGCACCTGGAAGGACCTCACCGGCAACGTCAACCTGCTCGCCGCCAACCTGACGTCCCAGGTGCGCGCGATCGCGGAAGTGGCGACCGCCGTGACCAAGGGCGACCTGACCCGCTCGATCCAGGTCGACGCCCGCGGCGAGGTGGCCGAACTCAAGGACAACATCAACACGATGATCGGCAATCTCCGCCTGACGACCCAGGTCAATACCGAGCAGGACTGGCTGAAGACCAACCTGGCCAAGTTCACCAACATGCTGCAGGGACAGCGCGACCTGACCACGGTCGGCCGGCTGCTGCTGACCGAACTGGCGCCGCTGATCAACGCCCATATGGGCGTGATCTACCAGGTCGAGAATCCGGAAACCCCGCAACTGCGACTGCTGTCGGCCTATGCCGGCGACGGCGCCAGCCCTCACCCGCTGGTCGTCCAATTCGGCGAGGGTCTGATCGGACAGTGTGCCATGGACAAGCGCCAGCGGTTGGTGTCGGACATTCCGACCGACACGGTGCCGATCAACTCGGCGCTGTTGCGCGTCGTCCCGAAGAACCTCGTGGTGTTGCCGATCCTGTTCGAAAACCAGGTCAAGGCCGTAATCGAGCTCTCCTCCGTGAACTCGTTCACCACCTCGCAGATGACCTTCCTTGAACAGCTCACCGACAGCATCGGCATCGTGCTCAACAGCATCGAGGCCACGATGCAGACGGAGGGCCTGCTGACGCAGTCCCAGCAACTTGCCGGCGAACTGCAGACCCAGCAGAAGGAACTGCAGCAGACCAACGAACAGCTGGAACAGAAGGCGCAACAACTCGCCGAGCGCAACGTCGAGGTCGAGCGAAAGAACCAGGAAATCGAACAGGCGCGGCGCGCGCTCGAAGAGAAGGCGACCGAACTGTCGCTGACATCGAAGTACAAGTCCGAATTCCTCGCCAACATGTCGCACGAGTTGCGCACACCGCTCAATAGCATTCTGATTCTCGGCCAGCAGCTCACCGAGAACCCGGACGGCAACCTGTCGCCGAAGCAGGTTGAGTTCGCCCGCACCATCCATGGCGCCGGCACCGACCTGCTCAACCTCATCAGCGACATTCTCGACCTGTCGAAGATCGAATCCGGCACCGTGACCGTGGATGCCGAGGAGATACTGACCTCGAGCCTGCTTGAAACCGTCGGACGCCCGTTCCGCCACGAGGCCGAGAACCGCCAGCTCTCGTTCAACGTCGAGATCGACGAGAGCCTCCCCCGCAGCATGGTCACCGACTCCAAGCGGCTGCAGCAGGTCCTGAAGAACCTGCTCTCCAACGCGTTCAAGTTCACCGCCGAGGGCGGCGTCAAGCTGAACGTGTCGGCCGCCGTCGGCGGATGGGGCGCGGAGCACCCGATCCTGAACCAGGCGCCGGCCGTTATCGCCTTCGAGGTGACCGACACCGGGATCGGCATCCCGCTCGAAAAGCAGAAGCTGATTTTCGAGGCGTTCCAGCAGGCGGACGCCGGCACCAGCCGCAAATACGGCGGCACCGGCCTTGGTCTGGCCATCAGCCGCGAACTCGCGAGCCTGCTCGGCGGCGAAATCCACCTGCGTAGCGCGCCCGGCAAGGGCAGCACCTTCGTGCTCTATTTGCCGCTGAAATACTCCGGCCCGACGGTTGCACCACGGACCCCTGCCCCATCGCAATTCGCAGCGCCGGCGCTGCAGGCCGCGGCAACGCAAGAGCGGATCATCGAGCAGCTGCCGGACGACCGGCTTAATCTCGAGCCTGGCGACACCATTCTGCTGATCGTCGAGGACGATCCACACTACGCGCGGGTGCTGATCGATCTGGCCCGCGACAAGGGCTTCAAGGTTCTGGTGGCAAGCCGCGGCGCCGAAGCGCTCGAACTCGCCAAGCAGTTCCAGCCCGCGGCGGTCTCCCTCGACGTGTTCCTGCCGGACATGCTGGGCTGGACGGTGCTGAGCCAGCTCAAGCACAATCCGCTGACCCGCCACATCCCGGTCCAGATCATCACGCTGGACGAGGATCGCCAGCATGCGCTGGCGCGCGGGGCGTTCTCGTTCGTCAACAAGCCGACGACGACCGAGGGCGTCAGCGCCGCCTTGTCCCAGATCAAGGAGTACGCGAAGCCGCGCCGCAAGCGGCTCCTGATCGTGGAGGACAATGCCGCCGAGCAGATGAGCATCTCCGAACTGCTCGGCCACGACGATATCGAGATCGTTACGGCGGATACCGGAGCAAGCGCATTGTCGACCCTGCGCGACAGCCGCTGCGACTGTGTCGTGCTGGATTTGCGGCTACCCGACATGAGCGGCTTCGAGGTCCTCGACCGGATCCGCCAGGACGATTCCCTTTCGAACGTGCCTGTGGTGGTGTTCACCGGCCGCGAGCTTTCCGCCGAAGAGGATGCGGAACTTCACACCATGGCTCGAAGCATTGTGGTGAAGGGCGTCGAGTCGCCGGAGCGCCTGCTCGACGAAACCTCGCTGTTTCTGCACCGTGTGATTACGGAATTGCCCATCCAGAAGCAGAGGATGCTTGAAAAGCTGAACAGTTCCGACGAAGATTTGGTTGGCAAGACCGCTCTTCTGGTGGACGACGATGCCCGCAACATTTTCGCGCTCTCCAGCGTACTGGAGCGGCGCGGCATGAAGGTGCTGACCGCTACGACCGGCCACGAGGCCGTTGCACTGGTCGAGTCGAATCCAGACATCGCGGTCGTGCTGATGGATATCATGATGCCGCAGATGGACGGATATCAGACCATCGGCGTTATCCGGCAAAACCCGTCCTTTGGCCGCCTCCCGATCATTGCGCTGACCGCCAAGGCGATGAAGGGCGACCGCGAGAAATGCCTCGAGGCCGGCGCCTCTGACTACCTCGCCAAGCCGGTCAATACTGAACAGTTGCTCCTAGCCATACGAATGTGGCTCCACCGTTGATCGGCACAAGCAGATGATGGACCAAGAGAAGGTAAACATACTTCTGGTGGACGATCAGCCAGCGAAGCTGCTTGCCTATGAGGTCATTTTGAAGGAGCTCGGCGAGAACCTGATCAAGGCTTCATCCGGCCGCGAAGCGCTTGAATTCCTGCTCAAGAACGATGTCGCCATCATACTCGTCGACGTCTGCATGCCGGAACTGGACGGGTTCGAGCTCGCGGCCATGATCCGCGAGCATCCGCGTTTTCAGAAAACCGCGATGATATTCATCTCCGCAATCCAGGTCAGTGACATCGACCGGTTGCGCGGCTACGAGATGGGTGCGGTGGATTATGTACCGGTGCCCGTGGTGCCGGAGGTGTTGCGCGCCAAGATCAAGGTTTTCGCCGAACTGTATCGCAAGACCCGCCAGCTCGAGCTGCTCAACATCGAGCTCGAAGATCGTGTTCGCGCCCGCACCGCCGAACTGGAGGAATCGCACACAAGGCTGCTGGAAAGCGAACAACGGCGCAGCCTGGCGATCGCCGCGGGCAAGATGGGCTCCTGGGATTGGGACTGGGTCAAGGGCGACTGGATGTGGGACGAGGGCCAGTTCCAGATTTTCGGACTCGACCCCAAGACTTTCGTGGTGACCCCGTCAAACGTCCAGGAGTACCTGCACCCTGACGATATCGATGAGCTGCGCAGAGCGGTCGCGCAGTTTTCAAACGGCATCAAATCCTACGAGGCGGAGTTCCGGATCATACGACCCGACGGTGAGATGCGCTGGTGCGCTGGCACAGCGGCCGCCACCATGGACAAGGACGGCCGCGTCATCCGCGTCAGCGGCGTCACGGTCGATATCACCGAGCGCAAGCAGGCCGAGGAACGCCAGAACCTGCTGGCGCGGGAGGTCGATCACCGCGCCAAGAACGCGCTGGCGCTGGCGCAATCCATCGTCCGGCTGACGCGCGGTGACAACGTCAAGAGCTATATCCGCTCGGTCGAAGGACGGATCAACGCGCTCGCGCGAGTTCACACCGTGCTCTCGCTGTCGAGTTGGCAAGGCGCCGAAATAACAAAGCTGATCGACGAGGAGCTCGCGCCCTATTCGACAGGCGATCAAATCGCGCTGAGCGGCGAGGAATTGCAACTGGAGCCGGCTACTGCGCAGACGATCGCGCTGGCGCTGCACGAACTCGTCACGAATTCGGCAAAGTACGGGGCGCTGTCGACGCTGTCGGGCCGGCTGTCGCTGGCCTGGGGGGAGCAGGACAGCCTTCTCAAGATCATGTGGTCGGAAACCGGCGGGCCTCCGGTTGAAAAGCCGGCGTCGCGCGGATTTGGAACAAGAAGCGTGATCGCAAGCATCGAATCCCAGCTCGGCGGGCAGGCAGAATTCGATTGGCGCCCGGAAGGTCTGGTTTGCTCCCTCTCGGTCCCGCTGTCGCCACACCAGCCCGGTTTGGAAGCGGTTTCGCCTGAAGACACAACCCCCAATGTCAATGCCGCTCGGCGGACCCAGCACTAGGCCCGCCCGCGGGGAGCCTACATCAGGTCCGGCCGGCGCTTGGCGGTTGATGCATTCCGCACGCCTGATATATCCATAATGAGGGCCCGGCACGGGGCGGCCCGGCGGACATACGCCTTGAAAAACCTGCTCACCGACATCTCCGGCGTGCGCGTCGGCCACGCCGACGATGCCGCGCTCGCCTCCGGTGTCACCGCAATTATCTTCGACACCCCCGCGGTCGCCTCGGTCGACGTGCGCGGCGGCGGGCCCGGCACCCGCGAGGACGCGCTCCTCAAGCCCGACAGCACGGTCGAGGCGATCGACGGCATCGCGCTTTCCGGAGGTTCGGCATTCGGGCTGGACGCCGGCGGCGGGGTGCAGGCCTGGCTCGCCGAACAGGGGCGCGGCTTTCGGGTGCGCGAAGCCATCATTCCGATCGTTCCCGGCGCCATCTGTTTTGACCTGCTCAACGGCGGCGACAAGGCCTGGGGGCGCTTCCCGCCCTATCGTGACCTCGGCTACGCCGCGGCCCGCGCGGCGAGCGCCGATTTCGCGCTGGGCAGCGTCGGCGCCGGCCTCGGCGCGACCACGGCCAATCTCAAGGGCGGCCTCGGCTCCGCCTCCGCGCAAACCGAAGGCGGCGTCATGGTCGGCGCGCTAGCGGTCGTCAATGCGGTCGGCAGCGTGACCGTCGGTGATGGACCATGGTTCTGGGCAGCCCCGTTCGAGATCGGCAACGAGTTTGGCGGGCGCGGACTGCCGCCCTCGTTCACGGCCGACATGCTGCGGGCGCGGCTCAAGGGCGGGCCGCAAGCCGCGGCCTCGGCGAACACCACGCTGGTCGTGGTCGTCACCGATGCGGTGTTGACGAAGCCGCAGGCGCGGCGGCTGGCGATGATCGCGCAGACCGGAATGGCGCGCGCCATCTACCCCGTTCACGCCCCGCTGGATGGTGACGTCGTGTTCGCCGCTGCGACCGGGCAGAAGCCGGTCGATCCGTTGTTCGGCCTCACCGAACTTGGAATGGTGGCCGCCAACACGGTTGCGCGCGCGATTGCCCGCGGCGTCCATGCAGCGACCGCGCTGCCCTTTCTGGGCGCGCTACCGGCGTGGGGGAATCGCTTCGGCTAGGGCAGCTTCCGAAGGATGTTCGCCGGGTCTGGTGTTCAGGCACTGACCGACAGTGACGGGTTGGCCGCCGAAGCCATCGCCTTGGCCTGGCGCTGGATCATCTGCTCGATGAAATTGTAGGACGAGGTCGCGGCGCCGGGCGAACTGCCGCCCGCCGCCGACGTCATCGTCACCTTCGATCCATCGGCGTAGGTCAGCGACGTCGTCACCGAGCCGTCGCTGTTGGTGACCGACGTGGTGGTGGCGCCCTGCAGGGCCTTCAGGAACGGATTCGATCCGCTGGAATCGCCGACGCCGCTTGCGGCGTGGTCATGGCGGTGGCGACCCTTGGCGCCCTTCAGCACCGACGCCAGTTCGCCGAGGCTCACCGCGCCGTCGCCGTCCTTGTCAAGCTTGCCGAACACGCTGTCGGCTTGCGCGAGATTGGTGCCGCCGGCGCCGAGCGCTTCGCCAAATTCCGACTGCGTGATCTTGCCGTCGCCGTCCCCGTCGATTTGCGCGAACAGGTCCTTCAGCAGACTGGAGCCACCCTTGGCGGCGGCGTGGGCTGATCCTTCCGGGGCCTGGCTCTGCAGGGCCAGCAGCGCGCTCATGGTGTCCGGCGATATCCGGGAACGACCGCCGCCGCCCGGCTTCGCATCCGCCGCAGCAGTGGTGTCCGCAGACAACAGGTCGAACGGGCTTTGCGGGTTCTGGCCGCGTCCGGTGGATGGCGCGGACGACGATTTCGACGACGTCAGCGCCTTGAGGGCATCAAGAGCCGAGGACGCTGCGCCCAAAGCAAGGAACATGGTTGATCTCCAATCGCCGTGGTCGGCGGCCGATAACTCCTGCATGTTCTTCAGCAAGCGCCGTGCCACGGCAAAAAGCCCTGCAAAACCAGGATCTCGCGCATCGCCTGCGACGGCCAGGCCCGGCAATCCATGCCCGCGGCGGCAGATTTTTCCGCCCACAACAGGGTCCGGCGGTCGCATTGCCCCCGGCCGTCCTGCATGTTACGCGGGGCCGTTCTGCCCCGTTGAGAGGTCTGGGAAAACGCGCATGTCCCAACAATTTGCCTCACGTCCCCTCATCATCGCACCGTCAATCCTGGCGGCGGATTTCGCCCGGCTGGGTGAGGAAATCCGCGCTGTCGATGCGGCGGGCGCCGACTGGATCCATCTCGACGTGATGGACGGACATTTCGTGCCCAACATCTCCTACGGTCCCGATGTCATCAAGGCGATGCGTCCGCACACCAAGAAGATATTCGACGCACACTTGATGATCGCCCCCTGCGACCCCTATCTGGAAGCCCTCGCCAAGGCCGGCTGCGACCACATCACCGTCCACGCCGAGGCCGGCCCGCATCTGCATCGATCGCTGCAGGCGATCCGGGCACTCGGGAAAAAAGCCGGCGTCTCGCTCAACCCGGCGACGCCGGTGAGCGCCATCGAATATGTGATCGACCTGATCGACCTGGTGCTGGTGATGTCGGTCAATCCCGGCTTCGGCGGGCAAGCCTTTATCAAGTCGGCGCTCGGCAAGGTCAGCGACCTCAGGGCGATGACGGCGGGCCGGCCGATCGATATCGAGGTCGATGGCGGCGTCGGTCCGGATGTCGCGGGCCAGCTCGCCGCCGCCGGCGCCAACGCGCTGGTCGCCGGCTCCGCGGTGTTCAAGGGCGGAACCGTGGAGGCCTACAGGTCCAACATTTCTGCGATCCGCAACGCCGCCGCCCTGGCGCGCGGCGAAATGATCTGACGCAGACCCGCTGGGCTGCCAGGGCTGGGCGAACCCGAAAGCTCCATGCTCTCGCCACAAAGCTTCATGCTCTGGCCATAAAGGCAGATCAGGATTTACTGTGTTCACGATGGAACGGGAATATGATCAAAGCCTACGCTTTTGCTGCAATGCTCCTGCTTCTCGCGCCCGCTTCCGCGCTGGCGCAGCACCGCGCCGGTGACGCTGCGCTGGGAGCGTTGGCCGGCGCCGTCGTGCTGGGGCCGGTCGGTGCCATCGCCGGGGCGTTCGTCGGTTACTCCGCTGGGCCGGCGATATCGCGGTCCTGGGGAATTGATCGACCCCGTTCGTCGCGGCACCGGAGACATGCTTCAGGAGACGGGGTCCGGGCCGCGCGGGCGGAAGCGATCGGCGAGCCGCGCGTAGCCAGCGCCCGTGCCGAGGCGAAAGGCGTCGCACCGCGCGGCAAGTCCAACTCCAAGGCGTTTCCACCCGTCCAGGCGCTCGAATAAGCGCCCCCTACGCCTGATCCGCCGCTACCTCCCTGGCCGATTCTGGCGCCGAAGCCAGTCGCCGCGGACGCACCACTGTCACCGTACAGGCGGCCTCCGCCGCCACCCTGGCCGAGACGCTGCCGAGCAAGGCGCGCAGCATCGAATGCTGTCGCGCACCAATCACGATGTGGTCGACCTGATTGACAGCAGTGAATTCCAGGATCGCCGACGCGGGGTCGATCGCCTCGAGCACATGCACCGTGAGCCTGCTTTCATCGAGTTCCAGCGGTTGCGCCCAGTGCCGGAGCGCGACCATCCGGTCGATATGCTTGTTGTTGCCTTGTTCGTCGAGCGTCCGGTCGAGGGTGATGCGTCCGAGCCTGAGAACGTTGAGGCAGGCGAGCCGCGCGGACGGCAAAGTCGCCAGCAGCTGCGCAGCGGTCCGGCGCAGGCACACGTTAAGCGCCGCCGATCCCTCCTCGGTGTCCAGCGCGACGACCACGATCGGCCCCGCGGCCAGCTGGGCCGCGATATCGGATTTCGGTTTCGGCTGGGTCAGGTCGCGGTTGAAGCGGCGGCGCCACACCGTGCTGAGCGGATCGCGCTGCAGTCGCTCCGAGCGCGCCGTCAATTTGACCTGATCGGGGTGCGCCAGCTCGAACGCCAGTTGGGCGGCGGTCGGATAACGCCAGACCGGTTCGATCTCCAGGCACCGCAGCACGATTTCCTGCAGCCAGGGCGGATAATCTACCCTCAGCTTGCGCGGCGGATAGGGATCGCGCCACAGCCGGCGGCGCATGCCGCGCAGAGTTTCGCTTTCGCCGAACGGCCGCTCGCCAGTGGTGAAGAAATACAGCAGCACGCCCAGCGAGAACAGGTCGCTGCGCGGGTCGTCGCGAACCCCGAGCAGGCGCTCCGGCGCCATGTACGGCGCGGTGCCGTAAGGCAGACGGAATTCCTCCTGCAACAGGTCCGGCAACTGATTGGGGTGCGACAGCCCGAAATCGATCAGCACGCATTCGCCCGAGGGGCGGAACATGACGCTGCTCGGCTTGATGTCGTGATGAATGACGTTCTGCCGGTGCAGGTCGGCCAGCGCGGTCGCGATTCTGCCGACGACGATCCGCGCCTCTTCATAGGGGAGCGGCAATTCGCCGATCCGGCTGTAGAGCGTCTTGCCGGGAATGCGTTCGATGACGACGTAGGGCTGCCGGTCGAAATCGCCGGTACCGAAACAGGCCGGCACATGCGGGCCGGCCAGCCGCGGCAGGATCATCTGCTCCATCTCGAAGCTGACGATCGCCGCCGGGTCTTCGCCTTCGGAAATTCGCGGGATCTTCATCAGCAGCGGCGCCGTGATGCCGGGGCGGGTCACCGTCCACAGCGTTGCCATGCCGCCCTGGTGAACGCGTTCGCCGATCGTGAAACCGTCCAGTTCCGCGCCGGGTTCGATTGATGGCCTTGCCATCTCTCATCTCCCCAGAAGCAGGCGGTCGGCCAGCCAGTGCGGCAGGCCGTTGGCCCGGATCCGCTCCGCCGCCGCCTCGACATCGTAGGGCACGCGGCAATAGGTGATCTCGCGGGACGAGGTGTCGAGCATCGCAAACGAGGCCGCCGGATTGCCGTCGCGCGGTTGCCCGACCGAGCCGAGAACGGCAAGCCAGCGCCGTCCGCCGAGCAATTGCACCGGCACCTCCGATGTCGGGATGAAACTCGTCATCTTCGCCGCCGATGACATCGAATAGAGCGCCGGCCGGTGAATGTGTCCGCAAAACGTGACCTGGGCGGCGGTCGCCTCGATGCTGCGCGCTGCCTCCGACGTGCCGTGCACATAGCGCCATCGCGCCGGGTGAGCGGCTTCCGAATGCACATAGAGGCGGTCGCCTTCCTGCCGCTTCAGCGGCAGTTCGGCCAGAAAGCGCCGCTGCGGCCCGCTGAGTCTGCCGCGGGTCCATTCGATCGCGGCCTGGGCTTCGGCGTTCATGGTCTCGGAATGGTTTCCGATGGCATGATCATGGTTGCCGATCACGGCGATGGCGCCGTCCTCGACCAGACCCATCACGGCATCGACAGCCCATTCAGGGTCGGCGCCGTAGCCTACGACGTCGCCGAGGCAGATGATCCGCTCCGCCCCCCGCGCGTGCGCAACAGCGAGGCAGGCTTCGAACGCCTGCCGGTTGGCATGGATATCCGCAAAGATGGCGAGACGCACGCAGCCCTCCCCGTCCATCATCTCGCCGGTGCCAGCGCGCGTCTTGATGGATATCAAACCACGCGCCGTGAACCGACAGCGCATATGGGGTCGCGGGAGATTGCCGTGGGTGACAGAAAGTCAGCGCTTGCGCGACGCTTCCAGTCCCTTCAGCAAAAGCGTCAGCAGCGCATCGATCCGCGCCGGGGCGCCGGGTTCGTTCCATTCCTCGGCATGGCCGGGATGGTGAAAGCGGCTGGTGGCATCGAAAATGGCGCGCGCCGCAACCTTGACGTCCGCGACCTCGAACGCGCCCTGCTTGACGCCGTCGGACAGAATCCGCGCGATCTGATCGACCAGGCAATCCTTGTGGCAATGCACCGCCCTGCAGGCCTCGCGCGCCAGCGTCAGGTAGGTCGCAAACATCTCGGGATCGTCGCCGAGCCGCTTGTGCTTGATCGAAAACATCGTGCGCAGCCAGCGCTCCAGCCTGGCCGGCGCCGGGCCGGAAGCTTCCGCGATCTTGAGCAGCGGCGCGCTTACCCGGTCGAGCCAGCGTTTGGCAACGGCCTCGCGCAGCGAGGCCTTGCTGGGAAAATGCCTGTAGACGCTGCCATGACTGACATCGAGGGCGCGGGCGACGTCCACCACCGTCGCCTTGGCCAGACCGTAGCGCCGCAGAACGTCCTCGGTCACCTCCAAAATCCGCTCGGGGGTCAAGACCACGATTTCGTTCATGCGGGCACCTTCAAAACGATGGGACGGGCGGTCATTCAATCCCTCCAGATCATGATGCGGTCTCGCATCATGATCTCATCTCTTTGTTTGAGCATGACCTTTTCGGAAAACCGGACTCCACTTTTCCGGGTCATGCTCGACAGGTCAATGTTTCAACAGCTCCAGCCGCTCGGCCTCCGCCGCCAGATAGCTGGCGACGCGCTGATCGAGCCAGCGCTGGATCTGTGCGGTCAGATGAATGATCTGGATCATCATAGCGTCAGTCCTCAGCAAGCACCCCGGCGGTCCAACAAGCCGGGGTACGCCCAACACCCGGCGTCGGCTGGGGAGATAGCATATCCCGCTGACAGATTTCAATATCTGTCAGTCAAATTTCAGTGACTATGAGGCACCCCCCAGTTTCGCGCCGTCATCAGCTCCAAGGCCGGCGCGTTTGTCTCGCTCCGGCCGCTCTGCTAAAGCGCGGCATAAGAGGCAATCCGCCGGAGTCGTCGATGATCCCCCGCTATACCCGCCCGGAAATGGCCTCGATTTGGGAGCCGCAGACCCGCTTCAGGATCTGGTTCGAGATCGAGGCGCATGCGGCGGATGCGCTGGCGGAACTCGGAACCATCCCAAAGGCGGCGGCGAAGACGATCTGGGCCAAGGCCAAGGATGCCACCTTCGACGTGGCGCGCATTGACGAGATCGAGCGCGAGACCAAACACGACGTCATCGCCTTCCTGACCCATCTGGCCGAAATCGTCGGTCCCGAGGCGCGCTTCGTCCACCAGGGCATGACCTCCTCCGACGTGCTCGACACCTGCTTCAACGTCCAGCTCACCCGCGCCGCCGACCTCCTGATATCCGATATCGACAAGGTGCTGGCGGCGCTGAAGAAGCGCGCCTTCGAACACAAGATGACGCCGACGATCGGGCGCTCGCACGGCATCCACGCCGAGCCGGTGACGTTCGGGCTCAAGCTCGCCTACGCCTATGCCGAGTTTTCCCGCGCCCGCGAGCGTCTGCTCGCCGCCCGCAAGGAAGTCGCGACCTGCGCGATTTCGGGCGCCGTCGGCACCTTCGCCCAGATCGACCCGCGCGTGGAAGCCCATGTCGCCAAGGCGATGGGGCTGGTGCCGGAGCCGATATCGACCCAGGTGATCCCGCGCGACCGCCACGCGATGTATTTTGCGACCCTTGGCGTGATCGCCTCCTCGGTCGAGCGGCTCGCCACCGAGATCCGCCATTTGCAGCGCACCGAGGTGCTGGAAGCCGAGGAATTCTTCTCCGAGGGCCAGAAGGGCTCCTCCGCAATGCCGCACAAGCGCAACCCGGTACTGTCGGAAAATCTCACCGGCTTGTCGCGCATGGTGCGCGCCTATGCGATGCCGGCGATGGAAAACGTCGCGCTCTGGCACGAGCGCGACATCTCGCACTCCTCGGCCGAACGCATGATCGGGCCGGACGCCACCGTGACGCTGGACTTCGCGCTGATGCGCCTGGCCGGCCTGATCGACAAGCTATTGATCTATCCCGCCAACATGCAAAAGAACCTCGACCGACTCGGCGGTCTCGTGCATTCGCAGCGGCTCCTGATCGCGCTGACGCAAAAGGGCGCGAGCCGCGAGGACGCCTACAAATACGTGCAGCGCAACGCGATGCCCGTCTGGCGCGGCGAAGGCGACTTCCTGGCCCTGCTGAAAAAAGACCCCGACGTGAGGAAGCACCTGACCGACGCCGAGATCGAGGCGCAGTTCGACCTCGGCTATCACTTCAAGCACGTCGACACGATCTTCAAGCGCGTGTTCGGCACGGCATGATTGAGGCCGCCTCGCAGGTGGGCAACGTCCTCGCCGTCAGCGCCCGTCGCGGCCATCATTTCAGCAAGACGCCGAGCCTTTACATCCGCCTGCTCAATGGCCTTGGCGTCGCCGGCGACGCGCACATGGGCGAGAAGGTCAAGCACCGCTCCCGCGTCCGCAGGGATCCGACGCAGCCCAATCTGCGGCAGGTGCATTTGATCCACGCCGAACTGTTCGATGAGTTGCGCGGAAAAGGTTTTGTCGTTCACCCCGCGGACCTCGGCGAGAACGTCACCACATCAGGCGTCGATCTGCTGGCGCTGCCCACCGGGACCCGGCTGCATCTCGGCGCCGACGCCGCGGTCGAACTGACGGGCCTGCGCAATCCCTGCATCCAGATCGATGATTTCCAGAAGGGATTGATGGCGGCGACGCTGGACCGGGACCGCGACGGCAACCTCATCCGCAAGGCCGGCGTCATGAGCATCGTCATTGCGGACGGCGACGTGCGGCCCGGCGACACCATCCGCATCGTGCTGCCGGCAGGGCCGCACCGGCCGCTGCTGCCCGTCTAGGACCTGGAGAAAAGCCCAAAATGACCATCAACGCCGTCACGAGAACTGAATTGTAACCCGGCATCGGCTAAGGTAGCAGCGTGTCATCCCCGCCCACCATCCTCGTCTTCGACTCCGGTCTCGGCGGCCTCACCGTGCTTCGTGAAATCGTCGATGCGCGCCGTGACGCCCATTACATCTATGTCGCTGATGACGCGTTCTTTCCCTATGGCCATCACACCGAGGATCAGATCATCGCGCGCGTGGTGCCGCTGATCGGCGAATTGACCGCGCGGCATGCCCCCGATCTGGTGGTGATCGCCTGCAACACCGCCTCCACGCTGGTGATGTCGCATTTGCGCAGCGCCTATGACGTACCGTTCGTCGGCACCGTGCCCGCGATCAAGCCGGCCTGCGCCGGTTCAAGGACAAAGCGCGTGTCCGTTCTGGGCACCAGGGGCACCGTGCAGCGCGAATACACCAAGCGCCTGATCGAGGATTTCGCGCAAGGCTGTGAGGTGACGCTGGTCGGCTCGGCTGAGCTGGCCTCGCTGGCCGAAGCAGCCCTCAACGGCAATGAGGTCCGCGATGACGATATCGCGGCCGAACTGGCTCCCTGCTTTGTCGGAGAAGGCGACGCCCGCACCGACACCGTGGTGCTGGCCTGCACCCATTATCCGTTGCTGCTCGATCGGCTGACCAGGCTCGCGCCCTGGCCGGTCGACTGGATCGATCCGGCGCCTGCCATCGCCCGGCGTGTGTCTGATCTGCTCGGCTCTCCCGGAAACGAATCCGACCGGGCCGGCGCGGAAATGATATTCACGTCAGGACGGCCGCACCGGCTGAGCCGGGCGCTGATGCCGTTCTTTGGCGGCCGCGTCCCGGCGTAAGCTCGACAGGCAGGAGTTAGCGCTTTGACATCCCCGAGGCCCGCGCCGCTCAATCGCCTGCGCCAGCAATGGCGGCAGGGACGCCCGACCTTCGGCGCCATCGCAACCATTCCCTCGATCCAGACCGTGCAGATCATGGCCCGCTCGGGGCTGGACTGGATCATCATCGACCTCGAACACGGCCCAATCGACCTCGGCTCGGCGCATGCGATGATCACGGCGACCTCTGGCACGTCCTGCGTGCCGATGGTGCGGATCGCGGCCAACGAGCCCTGGCTGGCCAAAGCGCCGATGGACATCGGCGCCCTCGGAATCAACTTCCCGATGATCTGCAGCCGGGCCGATGCCGAGAAAGCCGTCCGCGGCGTCCGCTATCCGCCGAAGGGCGAGCGGTTGTGGGGCCCGTTCCACGCCCCGTTCCGCTGGGGCGTGTCGATGGCGGATTACATGGCGACCGCGGATGACGACATGATCTGCATGATCACGATCGAGCATGTCGAGGCGGTCAACCGAATCGACGAGATCATGGCGACGCCCGGTATCGATCTCGCGGTGATCGGCCCCGGCGACCTCGCCACCTCCATCAACAAGCGCGGCCTGCCCGACGACCCTGAAGTGGTCGAACTGATGGCGCGCGCCGAGGCGGGAATCCTCAAGAGCGGTGTGCCGATTGGCGGCGTCGCGCGAACGGCCGAGCAAGCCAATCGGATGATCGACCGCGGCTACGTGGCGCTGGCGCTGGGATTCGACTGGTCGCTGTTCCAGCGCGGCCTTGCGGCGAGCCTTGAAGGGATCAGGCGATAAGTTCCGATGGTCCCGGCAAGCCATTCAAAATACTGGAGGTTTATTGACGCGGGCATGCCCGAACCAACTAGCGTCAAAGCGGGTTGTTCGTGCTAGATGTCGGTCGGACCGGCCAATCACGGCGAACGGCCGATGGCCGACCGGCCTGTGGCAGGATCTTGGGCGGAATGATGCGCGGAACGGCTCGAAAAATCACCATGCCGCGCCGCTTCGTCGCCGATCTCATGCGCGCTTCGATCCGCGTTCCCATGGTTTCGCTGATCCGGCCCCTCAGCATCCGTGGCCTGCTTGATGCCCGGGCCCAAGCCGCGCGCAGGCCGGGCTGGGCGGCGATCTTCGCCAAGGCGTTCGCACTGGTGGCGAAAGAACAGCCGGTGCTGCGCACGCTCTATGTCAAATGGCCGTCGCCCGCCTTCTACGAACTGCCGCGCAGCGTCGCCATGGTGGCGATCGCGCGGGTCGAAGACGGGCAGGATTGCGTGCTGCCGCAAAAGATCGCCGCGCCTGACGAAATTCCGCTCACCGAGGTCGATGCGCTGATCCGGCGCGCCAAGGAAGCCCCGATCGAGCAGGTACCGGCGTTCCGCAGGATCATGCGGATCACGCGGCTGCCGTTGCCGCTGCGTCGCCTGTGCTGGGCGATCGGACTGAATTTCGGCCGCCAGCGGGCCAATTACTTCGGCAGTTTCGGCGTAACCTCGGTGGCTGCTTATGGGGCTGGACAGTTGCATGCGCTCAGTCCGGGGCCGTTCGTCCTGAGCTATGGCCTAGCCAAAGCCGACCAGACCATCGACGTGGTGCTGCGCTGGGATCACCGGATTACCGACGCCGCCTTTATCGCCGGCGTCCTCAGCCGGCTGGAACAGGTGCTGAACACCGAAATCGCAGCCGAATTGCGCGCCGACCGGCCGCAAACCGAGCCAAAAGCGGTCCGGGCCGTCGCGACTTGACGCAAAACCGATTTAACTCGAAAAACCGGCTGTTTTCGTTGACAGAACGGCGGCTTCTCCCTAAAAACCCGCTTGCTCGCGGGCCGGTTTCGGCCCGCGTTGCGTTTCGCGACCCGCGGTCTTCCCCGAGCTTTCGAGGCGGACCTGTCGGCCCCGGCATTCCCGGTGCACAGGAGGGCGCGTTTCCTCAAGACTCAAACCTATCAGAGGACGCGATGACAAAGCGCAGTGAGGCGAAATACAAGATCGACCGCCGTATGGGCCAGAATATCTGGGGCCGCCCCAAGAGCCCGGTGAATCGCCGGGAATACGGCCCCGGCCAGCACGGCCAGCGCCGCAAGGGCAAGCTGTCCGATTTCGGCGTCCAGCTCCGCGCCAAGCAGAAGCTCAAGGGCTATTACGCCAACATCAGCGAGCGCCAGTTCCACGGCATCTATGTCGAGGCGGGCCGGATGAAGGGCGACACCGGCGAAAACCTGATCGGCCTCCTGGAGCGCCGCCTCGACACCGTGGTCTATCGCGCCAAGTTCGTGGCGACCATGTTCGCCGCGCGCCAGTTCATCAACCACGGCCACGTCAAGGTGAACGGCCGTCGCGTCAACATTTCCAGCTACAAGGTCAAGCCCGGCGACCTCGTCGAGGTCAAGGAATCCTCCAAGCAGCTCACCCATGTGCTGGAAGCAAGCCAGCTCGGCGAGCGCGACGTGCCTGACTTCATCGAAGTCGACCACTCCAAGATGACGGCCAAGTTCACCCGCATCCCCGCGCTGTCGGACGTGCCGTTCGCGGTGCAGATGGAGCCGCATTTGATCGTCGAGTTCTATTCGCGCTGATCGGTTTCAGTTCCGAGCAATCAAGGGCCCCGGTTTCGCCGGGGCTCTTTTTTGTCTGACTATCATTGAGCTGTCCGGGTGGAACGCTTAGAAGGCACCAGATCGGCCATAAAGCACAGCTGTGAGACCTTCCATGCACTACACCCCCGCCCCGCGCGATCCCAAGGCCGAGCCCGTCCGCATCAACCTGCTGTCGGACACCCAGACCCGCCCGACGCCAGCGATGCGCGAGGCGATGGCGCGCGCGGAGGTCGGCGATGAGCAGATCGGCGACGACCCGACGGTCAATCTGCTCTGCGAGCGCGTGGCCGACCTGCTGGGCAAGGAGGCCGCGGTGTTCATGCCGTCAGGCACCATGTGCAACGTCGCGGCGACGCTGTCGCATTGCCGGCCGGGCGACGAAATCCTCGCCCATGTCAGTGCGCACATCATCGCCCGCGAGGGTGGCGCGCACGCCGCCCTCGGCGGATTCCAGATCACGCCGCTGGCGGGCGACGACGGGCAATTCACGCCCGAGACCTTTCGCGCAGCGCTGCACCCGCGCTCGCGCTACCAGCCGCCGCAGACCGTGGTCAGTGTCGAGCAGACCGCCAATATCGGCGGCGGCACGATCTGGAAAAAGACCGCGCTGGATGAAATCGTTGAGATCGCCAGGGCGAACGGGCTGATCACCCATATGGACGGCGCGCGGCTGTTGAACGCCTGCGTCGCTACCGGGACATCGGCAAGCGACATGGCGGCGGGGTGGGATTCCGCCTGGATCGATTTTTCCAAGGGCCTCGGCGCCCCGATCGGCGGCGTCATCGCCGGATCGCGCGCCTTTGTCGACGACGTCTGGCGCTGGAAGCAGCGGCTCGGCGGATCGATGCGGCAGGCCGGCATTTGCGCCGCCGCATGCGCATATGCACTCGACCATCACGTCGACCGCCTCGCCGACGATCACGCCAATGCGCGCGCGCTGGCGCGCGGATTGGCGCAAATCAGCGGCATCGAAGTGCAGCAACCCGAGACCAATCTGGTGTTCTTCAAACCTGACGGCGCCGGCGTCAGCGGCGAAGCCATGGTCGCGGCCCTGCGCAGGCGCGGCGTGCTGCTGGCGATGATGGACGGCCGCATCCGCGCCTGCACCCATCTTGACGTCAGCGCCGGCATGATCGAGGAGACGGTCGGGCTGGTGCGCGAGATCGCGCGTGGGGCCTAAGGCCACGCACCGCCTGGCAGTAGGCGTCAATCTCCAGTTGTGACCGCGCGCGCCTGCCACAGCGTGCTGGCCAGCAGGAGATAGGTTGCCCCCGTCCACATCGCCTGCCAGTTGTAAGGCCCTTCGTTGAGCATGATGTAGACCGCCGCCAAAACAAACAATCCTGCGAACACCGCCTCGGCGAGCGGCCGGGACCCGGTCCTTGGACGGTTGAGGAATGCCAGCGTCCAGAACGGCACCACCGCCATGGTCATGGCGGCGAATGGGAAATCGCGCCAGCGCGCGTCGAAAACGAGGCCAAGGGCAATTTGCGCCGCAATCACCGTCATCACGATCAGCGCAAATCCGAGCATGTTGGTCAGGAACAACGGCGTGCGGATCTTTTCCGGCCCCAATACGTCCAGAACCACTGGAAGCGGACGCCCCGACATCAGGGCCACCGTTGACAGCAACGGTGCAGTTGTTGCCGCGGCCAGTAGCAGACTGTGAACCAACCAGCCGCCCGCTCCATACCCCTCGTAGAATAGCTTTTCGGCGCTTAGGCCAAACAAGATCCCAACGAGGGACGCAGACGCCGCGACCGCAATCCAGGCCGCCGATCGCGGGGGCGTCAGCCGCCCTCTTGACGTCAGCAGCGCTGTTGCGAACACGCAGGTGCAGAGAAGCATTCCGCCCGCCATCTGCAGCCTCCATGACGGATGGTTGCTGATTGCCGCGCCGGCCGGATACTTCGGCTTGCGTTCCGTTCCGTCAAACAAACCCCAATAACCGCCCACCGTTCCTTCCCACCGGCGCTTCCACGGCTCGTCGTAAGCCTCGAACAGATTGACGCGAAAATTATCCCGTCTCGCCCGATCGAGAATTTCCGACACGAAACGCGCCTGGTGGATGCGGGACGGCAAGGCGGCCGCGCGCATCCGGCCGTGACTCGGCCACCCGGTTTCGCCGATTCGAATCTCCTTGCCCGGAAAGGCGGCCGCCACCTGCCTGCGGATGCCATCGACATGCGCGGCCGCGTCCTCGGCGCGGGGCGGAAAGTCTTCCCAATAGGGCAGAAAATGAATGGTGACGAAATCGACGTCGGCGCCTACCTCCGGGTGGCGTAGCCAGAATTCCCAGACATCGGCGTAGGTCACCGGCACCTCCACGCGCGGCTTGACCGAACGTAGGATTTGCCGGAGGTCGGACGCGATCATCTCTCCCCGCAACAGCACTTCGCTGCCGACGATGATCGCTGTGATGACCCCCGGATGAGCCTCGGCCAGCGCGACCGCGATATCGATGAGGAGAGCATTCTTGGCGCGATCGCGCCCGATCCAGACCCCGAGCAGAACTGTCAATCCGAACTCGGACGCAAGCTCAGGCACTTTGTCCAGTCCGTTGTCGACGGAATAGGTACGAATGCACTTGGATATCTTGGCAAGCTCGCGCAGGTCCTCCGCGATCTGTTCCCGGCTGACGATCAGCGCCGGATCATGCGGCGTCTGATCGTTGCGGAACGGCGCGTAGGAAATACATTCCAGCTTCGCTGCGGCGTCGATCGGCGCACGCGTCAGCGTCACCGGCGTGGCCATCCACCACCACACCGCAGCAATCACACCCAGAGAGACGACGAAGAGCGCCAGCGGCGTACGAAACCCGATTGGTCCGGCTCCATTATGGCACCAAACCGCCTGTATAACCGCGTGCCGGAAGCGTGTCGATCTGGCGCCGCTACAATTGCGCCGGCCTACGCAAAAAGTGATATTCTACTGTTGCGAGTGCGACGCTTCAGACAACGGATCAAATCGACCATCGGCAAGTGAGGCGACGACCTTGAAGCGAGCTTTCACAAGATTTTCCCGCCGCCAGTTTGCCAGCATCGTGGGCTGGTCCGCCCTCGGGGCATCGATGCTGCCGGTTGGACCCGGCCTCGCTCAATCTGGCCCGGAAAGCGGTTTGCGAGATCGGAGCGCTCGGTCAGGTTTTCCGGATGGCTTTGTATGGGGGACGGCGACCTCATCCTACCAGGTCGAGGGGGCTGTCGACAAAGACGGCCGGGGCCCGTCGATCTGGGACCGTTTCGCTCACACGCCCGGGGCCATCGCCGATCAAAGCACTGCAGACACTGCGACCGACCACTATCATCTTTACAAGGAAGACGTTCGGTTGATGAAGTCTCTGGGAGCAAGGGCCTATCGATTCTCGATCGCGTGGCCGCGCGTGTTCCCGGAAGGCGTCGGCTCGCCAAATCCAAAAGGCCTCGACTTCTACAATCGACTTTTGGACGAACTGTCGGCGCATGGCATCGCGCCGTATGCCACCCTGTATCACTGGGACCTGCCGCAGGCGCTTCAGGACCGCTTCGGCGGTTGGACCTCCCGCGATACCGCCAAGGCATTTGCGGACTACGCCGCCTATGTCGCGGAGCGTTTGAGCGACCGTGTGAAGCATTTCTTTACGATCAACGAATGCGCCAGGCTCGTTCAGCTCGGCCATGGCACTGGCGCCGATGCGCCGGGCCTCAAATTGTCCCAGGCGGGTCTAAATCAGGTCCGTCACCACGTTGCACTTGGGCACGGCCTCGCGGTGCAAGCCGTCAGGGCCCATGGACGCGCCGGCACCAGGGTCGGCCCGGCGGAGAACGCCGTAAGTTGCATCCCCGCCATCGAAACGCCGGCCAATGTCCGGGCAGCCGAGATGGCGACGCGCGAGCTCAATGCCGGTTATTTGACCGTGATGATGGAGGGAAAATACACCGATGCATATCTCACGCAGGCTGGCAGGGATGCTCCTGACCATACCGCCGAGGATCTACGCGTCATTTCATCGCCGGTCGATTTTGTCGGCCTGAATATCTACACCCCTGACCACTATGTCGTCGCCGCCGACAATGAACGCGGCTTCGCGCTGGCGCCGTTTCCTGCCTCGTTTCCCCGCATGAAAGCGACCTGGCTCAGGCCCGGTCCGGAGACCATGTATTGGGTGCCGCGTCACGTCGCCAGGCTATGGAATGTGAAGTCGATCTATATTACCGAGAACGGGACCTCAGGGAGCGACCAGCCGGCTGCCGATGGCACCGTCTATGACGTCGACCGTATCATGTTTCTTCGGAACTACCTGACGCAGTTGCAGCGCGCCACCGCCGAGGGCGTGCCCATCGGCGGATACTTCCTGTGGAGCCTGATGGATAACTTTGAATGGTCGGACGGATTTGAACAGCGCTTCGGCCTCTACCACGTCGACTTCGAAACCAAGCGCCGCACTGCCAAGCTAAGCGCGTCCTTCTATCGCGAGACGATCGCGAGAAATGCCGTGGCGTAGCCCGACGATCGTCAAGGCTTGCGCGATCCCCTGCCCATCGCTTCATAGATCAGCGTTTTCAGCGCCAGCTGAATTCGTCCCCCTTCCGAGGGGGCCTGCACCATGAAGACGACGAACATATCTTCGCCGGGAGCGACAAAGAAGAACGAGCCGCCGGCACCGTCCCAGCGATACTCGCCGAGCGGCCACGATGTGCCTGGCGGCGCCTGGTTACGCACGGCAAAGCCAAGGCCGAAGCCGCTGGTTGGGCCCGGAAAGTAGAATGGGTCAAGCAATATCCCGGTTTCCGGCCCGACCTGATCCGACGTCATCGACGCAACCGTCTCGGACTTGAGGTAACGCCTGCCCTCCAGCGCGCCTCCGTTCAGCAGCATCTGCAGGAAGCGGGCGTAGTCCTGCACCGTTCCGACCATGCCCGCGCCGCCGGATTCCCAGCGCCGCGGCAATGTCGGGGTAGTGATCCCCGCTATCCGGCGACCAAAGTGGATTCGCTCCCCGAAACGATCCCTTGGCAATGGCTCGGCGAGCCGTGGCCATTTCGCCTTGGGGACATAGAATCCGGTATCGGGCATGACCAGCGGATCGAACAGCCTTTGCTTCTCGAACTGAAACAGCGTCTGCCCCGACGCCACCTCGACGACGCGCCCCAGCACGTCGGTCGAATGGCCATAATCCCAGCGCGTTCCGGGCTGGTCGGCGAGCGGCAGCCTCGCGATCCGATCGGCGAATTCGGCATTGTCGAAATCGCCATTGTACAAGTCCGGATTCGCATAGCGTTTTCGCACCGCGGTTTCGCCGAAAAACCCGTAAGTGATGCCGGAGGTGTGCCGAAGCAGGTCCCTGATCGTGATTGGACGCCGCAGCGGCTCGAGCTTGAGCGGCGGCTCGCCGGCCTCGTCGGAAAGATCGACGCCCACTTTTGCGTCGGCAAAGGCCGGAATGTATTTCGAGACGGAATCGTCGAGCGACAACTTGCCGTCGTCAACCAGCATCATCGCCGCGACCGAGGAAATGGCCTTTGACATCGAATAGATCTGGAAGATGGTATCCGGCGTCATCCGCTGTTTGGTGGCGACGCTCCGCACGCCGAAACTTTCAAGATAGACCGGCTTGCCGTGCTGCTGGATCAGAAGGACCGCGCCGGGAATCTTGCCGGTCACCACCTCATTGCGGACGTAGTCGCCGATCCGATCGAGGCCCGGGCGTGAGAAACTTGCGGCCGGCGCCCGGGTTTCGGCCTGCGCCTTGTGCGGCGAGAGGTCGAGGAAAAGCAGCGCCAGCGTCGCCGCAACGAGGCTGCCGGTGGCGCGGTCAGTTCTCCAGCGCTTCATAGACCAATTGCTTCAGCGTCCGTTGGACTCGCTGGCGCTCCGTAGGGGTCTGCTCCAGCACCACGAAGAACATCTCCTGCTTGCGATCGACCACCATATAGCAGCCGCTGGCACCGTCCCATTTCAGCTCGCCGAGCGATCCCGGCGGCGGCGGCTTCGCGTTACCGGGATCGGTGCGCACCGCAAATCCTAGCCCCATGCCGAAACCGTCACCGGGAAAATAGAAATAATCCCGCGCAACGCCGGAGTCCTTGCCGGTGTGGTCCGATGTCATGAGTTTGAACGTATTCGGGCTGAGATAGGTCCTGCCCTCGAACGTGCCGCCATTGAGCAGCATCTGCGCAAACTTTGAGAAATCTGCCATGGTCGAGACCATGCCACCGCTGGCGGATTCCCACTTCTGTCGAACTTCGGTCCTGTACAGGCGACCGACCCGGAAATCACTGTCGTTTGGCAATGGCTGGGCGAGCCGCTGCAGCCTCTCCGGTTCCGTGACGAAGAAGCCGGTGTCAGTCATGCCGAGCGGGTCGAACAGCTTTTCCTTTTCGATCTCGAGCAATGATTTGCCGGACACGATCTCCATGATCCGGGCCAGGATGTCGGTGGAATGGCCGTATTGCCAGAGCGCGCCCGGCTGGTTGTGCAGCGGCAGCCTGGCAATCCGCTCGGCGAATTCGGCGAGGTCGAATTCGCCCGCATAGAGATTGGCCTCCTTGTAGGCCTTGCGAACCAGGCTGTCGCCATAGAAGCCATAAGTGATGCCGGAGGTATGGCGCATCAGGTCGAGAACGGTAATGGGCCTGGTCAGCGGCACCAGCTCGAGCGTCTTGGTGCCGTCCTCTGCCTTTTTCTCCTCACCGACCTTCATGTTTGCGAAGGAGGGAATGTATTTCGAGACCGGATCGTCGAGCTTGATCTTGCCGTCCTCGATCAACTGCATCGCCACCACGGAAGTGATCACCTTGGTCAGCGAAGACAGGCGGAAGATGGTCTTGTCGGTAATCGGCGCCTTGGACACCACGTCCTGCACGCCGAAGGTTTGGTGAAACACCGTTTTGCCGCGCTGGTGGATCAGGACATTGGCGCCGGCAATCTTTCCGGTCGCCACCTCGTTCCTGAAAAACTCGGTGATTTTCGCAAGCCTGTCCTGATTAAAACGCGCGCCGGCGGGGATGTCGAACGTACCGTGGGCGCGTACCGCTGGCGCTGCCGCCAGCATCAGCGCGCCGCAAACCAGCGCGCCCCGCAATCGACGTGAATTCATTGGAGCCCTCCGGAATTCGCCCAGGCAGTGTAGCGGCGACCTATCAGCCGGCACAAGGGCTGCCAAACAACGCCGCGCGCAGCGCGCGCCGGCGATCTCGGGAGAATGACCTGTGTCGCGTAAGGCACCAACGGCACAGCGTTTGCCGACCCGGCAATCAGAATTTTCCCGGCCTCCCTAGAATTGCAGAGGCAGGGAGTGTGCCGATCTCAGATTGTTGCTGCCGCTGAGCTCGACCGCCTGGTCTGCCGCGCTGACAGCGGCGTCAGCGCACAACGTGGTGACGGCGACAATGACTACCCACCCGCCCAAGCGGGCTGGCGCGCGGCGAGAGTCAGGCTGAGGCCGCCGAGTTGACGGTGATACCCTTGTCGGCGAGCAACTGCTGCAATTCGCCGGCCTGGAACATTTCGCGGATGATGTCGCAGCCGCCGACGAACTCACCCTTGACATAGAGCTGCGGAATGGTCGGCCAGTTCGAATAGCTCTTGATCCCGTCGCGCAGGTCGGCGGATTCCAGGACGTTGAGGCCCTTATAGCCGATGCCGACGTGATCCAGGATCTGCACCACCTGGCCCGAAAAGCCGCACTGCGGAAACTGCGGCGTGCCCTTCATGAACAGCACGACGTCGTTCGACTTCACTTCGTTGTCGATGAATTGCTCGATGCTCATATTCGATTCCTTCTGGCACCCCGCCGCTTCGCCTGACCGGCCCGGGCGTTCCCGTGATATCAGATTATGGTCATATATGTACCCCAAACCGTTGAGCATCCAAAGCAAAATGGGAGGCGCAGCTTCCCCCGCTGATGGCCGCCGATGCACCGGCGGCATCGATAAAGTAGCCCGTGAGGGCTTTTTTCCCGGAACCAAGCCTCTATCTAGGACAGATTGCCCGTCCGGAACCAGTTTGCCCGAACAAGCGTTCTCTCCCTCGACTGGAGCCACTAGTGACGAAATCCGTATCCGCCGCCTCGCTTGCCTCCCCCGATCTATCGCCCTCGTCCGATTCCGGCGCCCTCGCCCAGAAGCTTGTAGACGCCTATCTGGCGGTCCGGAACGAGACCGAGCGCCGGGCCGCGCCCCTGAGCGCCGAGGACCAGCTGATCCAGTCGATGCCGGACGCAAGCCCGGCAAAATGGCATCGCGCCCATACCACGTGGTTCTTCGAGCAGTTCCTGTTGGGCGAACATTGCGAGGGCTACCGGCCCTTCCATCCCGACTACGCGTTTCTATTCAATTCCTACTACGTGAGTGCCGGGCCGCGGCATGCCCGCCACCAGCGCGGCCATCTCACGCGGCCTGGTGCCGAGGAAATCACCGCCTATCGTCAGCATGTCGACGCCGCCGTGGTGAGGTTGTTCAAGAGCCTCGGCGAGGAACGTCTCGCCCAATTGACGCCGCTGGTCGAAGTCGGCCTCAACCACGAGCAGCAACATCAGGAACTGATGCTGACAGACATCCTGCACGCTTTCGCGCAAAATCCGATCCCGCCGGCCTACGATCCGTCGTGGCGCTTGCCGGCGACGAATCGCAACGGCGGGGAATGGCTTACTCTCAACGAGGGCATCCACACTCTCGGACATGCCGACGACAGCTTCCATTTCGACAATGAAAAGCCCGCGCACCGCGCGCTGGTAGGGCCAGTCAGGCTCGCCCGCGACCTCGTGAGCAATGCCGAATGGCTGTCGTTCATGAATGATGATGGATATGGCTCGCCCGCGCTGTGGCTGATGGACGGTTTTGCCGCCGTCACCAGCGAGGGCTGGCGGGCGCCCGGTCACTGGCGTCAGGTCGATGGCGAATGGCGGGTCATGACGCTCGGTGGCTTGCAGCCAATCGACCCTGCGGCGCCGGTCAGCCATGTCAGTTACTATGAGGCGGACGCGTTTGCGCGCTGGGCCGGTCGTCACTTGCCGACCGAAATGGAGTGGGAAGTGGCCGCCCGCGCCGGTCAGCTCAACGACGCCTTCGGCATCGTATGGCAGTGGACCCGCAGCGCCTACGCGCCCTATCCGGGGTACCGGGCCATCGAGGGCGCGCTCGGGGAGTACAACGGCAAGTTCATGATAAACCAGATGGTGCTCCGCGGCTCCTCACATGCAACTGCGCCCGGTCACAGCCGTATCACCTACCGCAACTTCTTCTACCCGCACCACCGCTGGCAATTCACGGGGTTACGCCTCGCCGATTACGCCTGACCCAACCCGTGATGAAGGCGCGCCGGCAAGCGCGTTCTGGAGAGTATCATGAATGTGCATGCCCCTGCCTTAGCCCGAGCGCATGAGTTCGACGCGCAGACTCAGGTCTTCGCCAGCGATGTGATCGGCGGCCTGTCTCAATTTCCCAAGCGGCTGTCGCCGAAGTATTTCTACGATGCAGCGGGTTCGGAGCTGTTCGAGCAGATCACGGTTCTGCCGGAGTATTACCCGACCCGCACCGAACTGGGTATTTTGCGCAGCCGCGGCGACGCGATCGCAGGTACATTTCCGGAAGGCGCCGCGCTGGTGGAGTTCGGCGCCGGCGCAAGCACCAAGGTCCGGCTGCTGCTGGAGCGTAGCGGATTCGGCGCTTACGTCCCGGTCGATATTTCCGGCGACTTCCTGAAAGCGCAGGCCAGCGGCTTGCGTGCGGATTTCCCCGATCTGGACGTTTATCCGGTCGCCGCCGACTTCACCTCTTCGTTCGCGCTGCCGGACCAAGTCGCCGGAATGCCAAAGGTTGGCTTCTTCCCGGGATCCACGCTCGGCAATTTCGAGCCGCAGGAAGCGCGGGCTTTCCTGCGGAGCGCGCGCGACATTCTGGGCCGTGGCGCGCAGATGATCGTCGGCGTCGATCTCGAGAAGAACGAGCGCGTACTCTATGATGCCTATAACGACGCCGCCGGCGTCACCGCGAGATTCAATCTCAATGTGCTGGTGCGCATAAACCGTGAACTCGGCGCAAATTTCGACGTATCCGCCTTCATGCACCGCTCCATCTACAATCGCGAGCAGCATCGGATCGAGATGCACCTGATCGCCAGGAAAGCGCAGACGGTACGCATTCTCGGGCGGGTTTTTTCATTTCGTCCCGGCGAAAGCATCCATACCGAATCCAGCTACAAGTACAGCCTCGAGCGCTTCACGGACTTGGTCCGCGGCTCCGGCTGGTCGGTGCGGTACTCCTGGACTGATCAGGATCGGATGTTTTCGGTTCACGCGCTGGTGGCATCCGACTGAACAGTCGCCTGATAGCTGCTGCGAGCCAAGCCGGCCCCGCCTGATTGCCGGTCAGGTCTTGGCTCCCGACTTCCCGCGCGCTGCCATCAGCCGTCGATTTGCGAAGATCCGGTGAGACGGAAACACCCAGTCGTCGGACAACCGCCCGGCGCCGAGCAACCAGGCGTGGATGATTCGCCACTTGTCCTGTCCGCGGGCCTGGAAATCCAGGAGCGGAGACTCGGTATCCTCAAGTTCATGAAAGAACTTCAACGAGTCTTTTCCGGTCGGCCCACCCGACTCGATCGCCTGTGACGAAATCCATTGGTCCCAGGCCGCGATAACCAACACTCTTGCTTCACTTTGCTTCATAGGCGCGCATTCCCAGCCACGGAGTCCGTGGGCACTGAGTGATCGCGCTGGTCGACCGGTGAGCCAGGTGCCGCGCCGCCGAGCGTTAACGCACCTTGACCGGTCGACTATACCCAAACTTTCTTAACGAATCTTCATTCTTTATCCATTTCGCCGGCAATTCGCTGCGTCCCCGCTATCGTTTCTTCTTCGAAACGTCCCAATTTTGACGCGGAGCCAGGCCAGTGTTCTTGGCTTGGCTAGGGGCGCGTTCGTGTCAGGGGATTCAGTAATGGGGAACGCCTATCCAGCGCCCGGCAACGGCAAGCCTTCCAAGCCTTTTTCCGGGTCGTCGCCCGCTGCCCCGGAACAAGATGCCGGCCATGGCAGCAAGAGCGATGCCGAGCAGCCGTCGCTGCTTGAGGAGAATGCCAGGCTCCGGGCACTGGTGGTGAAACTTTCCGAACTCGTCCTCAGAGGTGTCGTCGATCAGCAACGCCGGCCGCAATCGCTGCCGACATTGCAACCTGCCGGGGATTAGAGAGGCCCGTCTATTCGGGCGGACCTGACCGCAGCGAGATCGACTCCCACGCCGCGACGGCGATCAAGATCGCGGTGGTGAGGATCGACAGCATCAGCGGGGACAGCCCGCCGGCGAACCAGGCGAGCGCGGCGAGCGCGAAGATGCCCGCGCCGTGCGAGAGCTGGAGATAGCCGCGAAAACTCTGCTTGAAGAGGATCGTTCCGAACAGGAACAGCAGGGGGCCGCCGATCGCGTTCAGCACCGTCTTGGGATCGGATTGCCCGGTCGGGTTCTTGATGACCAGTTCGTCCGCTACGGCGGTGACGATGATGCCGGCCACGATCGGCATATGGAGATAGGTGTAGGCAAGCCGCGCCAGCCTGCCTGGCTGACTCGACCTGGAAAGCCGTTGCAGGCCGGCATCCGCCCCCCTGTGAAAGTAGATCCACCACATGGCGAGACTGCCGACAAACGCGGACGTGAACGCCAGAACGTTTTCGGTGGTCCAGGTCAGCTTGGCGAAGGTCGCGCCGGTCACGAGGATGGATTCGCCGAGCGCGATGATGATGAACAGCGCGCACCGTTCGGCTATGTGGCTGCCTTCGATTTTCCAGTCCTCAACCGATGACGCGCCGTAACCGGGGATCCAGAACCCGACCGCGAGGGAGATGTACTCGATCGCGAGCGCGATGGCCCAAAGCGCCAGCCGCGACTGGCCCTCGGCCAGTCCGCCGCTGATCCAGAATACGGCCGATGTCGAAAGCCAGGCGGCGATCCGGATGGCATTCATGCGAGCTCCGGAACGCGACGGCGGCGTCGAGATGAACAGAAAAACCGTCTTACCGACCTGCATCGCAACGTAGGCGATGGCGAACCACAATCCGCGCCCGTCAAACGCCGCCGGGATCGATGTCGACAGCACCAGCCCGCCAAGCATCATCGCAAACAGCAGGAGCCGGACCGGGGTTTTTTCGGGATCGAGCCAATTGGTTACCCATGTGGTGAAGACCCAGACCCACCACACCGCGAGGAACAGCAGCGTGACCTGCAACGCGCCGAGCAGGGTGAAATGTTCGAGCAGCGTGTGCGATATCTGCGTGACGGCGAACACGAAGACCAGATCGAAGAACAGCTCCGAATAGCTGGCGCTGTTTTGCTGGTTCGGCTCGATCTTGCGAAGCATCTCACCGTTTGCATCACCCGTCATCGGTGCTCCGCTGCCGCGCCCGCTCGCGGACTAACGCAAAGGGTCTCCGGGCCCGCCCGGCACCCCGGTCTGCAACGCCAGCGCGTGCAGCACGCCGCCCATTTGTCCCTTCAGCGACGCGTAGACGATCTGGTGCTGCTGAACGCGCGACTTGCCACGGAAGGATTCCGAGATGACGGTCGCGGCATAATGGTCGCCGTCACCTGCGAGATCGCGGATCGTCACCTCGGCATCAGGGATAGCTGCCTTGATCATCGATTCGATATCGTGGGCATCCATCGGCATCCAGCATATCTCCATCAGGTGTTTCGAATCAGCGCCGGGCGCACGCCGCCGACAGGGGCAAACCTAACGCTTACACCCTTCTGGGTCACGCCTTACAGCCCTATATTCGGGCCCGACCGCTCCATTCGCAACACCGATACCCGCCGGATCACGGCCGGCTGACGGAAAAATGAGGTTTAGACCATGAAAACTCCCGGTCCCGACCATCCGATCACAATCACGGTAAACCCGCAGCGCGTCCGGGTTTCGGCCAACGGCGTGGTCATCGCCGACACCACCGATGCGCTGACCCTCAAGGAAGCAAGCTATCCGGCAGTACAATATGTTCCTCGCAAGGACGCCAACATGGCGCTGCTGACCCGGACTGAGCGAATCACCCACTGCCCATACAAGGGGGATGCGAATTATTTCAGCATCAACGCCAACGGCAAGATCATCGAAAATTCGATCTGGACCTATGAAACTCCCTTCCCGCAGATGGCCGGGATAGCCGGCCGTCTGGCGTTCTATCCGGACAAGGTGACGATCGAGGAACTGCAGTGAGCGACCGATCCCAGGAGTTGACTGCACGGACGCGCGCTGCGTCATAAGACGTACTGAAAGATTTGCTGAGTCGGGTTCCCGCTGCGATATTTGACACAGTAGTCTGGCTGGGGGGCGCGCATGACATCGATTTCCGCCGTGGGACCAACCGACGCGGGTGCATTGCCGAAGGCCGGGTCACGAAACCTTTCGCTGGATCGGGCCCGCACCTTCCTGACGCTGGTGGTGCTGCTGCACCACGCCGTCATCCCCTATACCTATTTCGGTCACACCGATCCGAAGTACTTTTTCGGCTTCGACATGATCGTGCTCGCCACCGACAGTTTCTTCATGGCGATGTTCTTTTTTCTGTCCGGCCTGTTCGTCTGGCCGGGTATCGCCCGGAAGGGACCGGCGAATTATCTGGCCGACCGCCTGCTGCGGCTTGGCCTGCCGTTCGTGGTCTGCGCGTTCACGGTCATTCCGCTCGCCTATTACGCCATCTCGCTGCGGGACCATCCCGAAATCGGCTTTTCGGACTTTTGGTGGAATATGGTCACCAAGGGACCATGGCCGAGCGGACCGATCTGGTTTCTCTGGGTCTTGTTTGCCTTCGACCTGATCGCCTGCCTGCTGTACCGGCTGTCGCCCCATCTGCTCGACCCCATCAATCGCCTCTCGCTGCACGGTCGCCGCCGGCCCGCGGTGTTCTTCGCGGTCATGCTTGCCGTGACCGCCGCGTTCTATATCCCCGGGCTGGTCCATTACGGACCAAGCAGCTGGCTTGAGCTGGGGCCGTTCTCGGTCCAACGCGGGCGAGTGATGCTCTATGCCAGCTACTTCTTTTTCGGCGCCGGTATCGGCGTCGCGCTATTGGATCGCGGGCTGCTCGCTGCGGATGGCCGGATGGCGAAGGTAAGCTGGGACTGGATGGTGCTGGCGATCGTTCCGTATTGCCTGTTGTGGGTTCTGATCTTTATCAAGCGCGAAATCCTGGGAAACCCCTCGCCATTGCCGGACTGGTACGAAGCGCTCTATGCCATCTGCTTCACGATCTTCAGCGTGGCCGTCATGTTTCTGATCCTGGCCTTTTTCCAGAGGTTCAGGCAATCCGGCACCGCCAGGCTGCTCGATCCGATGCAGGCGGATGCCTACGGCATGTTCCTGGTTCACTACCCGATTGCGCTCTGGCTGCAATACTGGCTGTTCGACTACGACCTTCCGGCCATCGCCAAGGCCACGATCGGTTTCGTTCTGACCATCGCGCTCAGTTGGGCCTTGACGCGGGCGTTGCGGCAGATTCCGGGCGCAACAAGGGTGCTTTGAAATCTACGGCCGTCATTCCGGGGCGATGCGCAGCATCGAACTATGGTGCGCAATTGCGCACCTGAGAATCTCGAGATTCCCCGATGCGCAATGGCGCATCTGAGGTCTGGTCCTTCGGACCATCCCGGAATGACGACAACCTTACGACGCCTTGCCGTTCATATAGGCCGGCAACCAGCGCTCGAAGGCCGCGCTAAGCGAACTCACCGCAACCGGCGTTTCGCCGGCCACCGCGATCGCATCTCCGCCTGTCGTGCCGATCCGCGCGCAGGGCACGCCGGCGCCCTTCATTTTCGCCAGCACCAGGCCGGCGTCCGCCGTCGCTACGGTCACGACGTAGCGGCCCTGGTCTTCGCCGAACCACCAGGCATGCGGCACGATCGAGCCTGGCGACGCCAACAGCTGCGCGCCGATGCCGCCGGCGATCGCCATTTCGGCCAGCGCGATCAGCAACCCGCCGTCGGAGACGTCGTGCACCGCGGTGGCGGTGCCGGCATGAATCATGCCCCGCACCACGTCGCCATTGCGCTTCTCGGCGGCGAGATCGACCGGCGGCGGCGCGCCTTCCTCGCGGCCGCAGAGGTCGCGCAGATAGACCGACTGCCCGAGCCAGCCTTGGGTATCGCCGATCAACAGGATGGCCTCACCCGCCGCCTTGAACGCCAGCGTCGCCGACTTTGTGAAATCGTCGAGCAGGCCGACGCCGCCGATCGAAGGCGTCGGCAGGATGCCGCGGCCGTTGGTCTCGTTGTAGAGCGAGACGTTGCCCGACACGACGGGGAAGTCGAGCGCGCGGCAGGCTTCGGAAATACCCTTCAGGCAACCGACGAACTGGCCCATGATCTCGGGGCGTTCCGGATTTCCGAAGTTCAGATTGTCGGTGATCGCCAGCGGCCGGCCGCCGACCGCGGTGATGTTCCGCCAGGCTTCAGCGACGGCCTGCTTGCCGCCCTCGAATGGGTCGGCCTCGCAATAGCGCGGTGTTACGTCCACGGTTAGCGCGAGCCCCTTTGGCCCGTCCTCGACACGCACCACCGCGGCGTCGCCGCCCGGACGCTGCACGGTGTTGCCGAGAATGACGTGATCGTATTGCTCCCAGACCCAGCGCTTCGAGCACAGTTCCGGCGTGGCGATGAGTTTCTCCAGCGCCGCCGGGATGCCGAGCGGTGCCTTCACCTCGCGCGCATGCACCACCGGCAATGGCGCGGAGGCGACATGCGGGCGGTCGTACAACGGCGCCTCGTCGCCCAGCTCCTTGATCGGCAGGTCGGCCATGACGTCGCCGCCATGCCTGACCACGAAACGCTTGCTCGGCGTAGTGTAGCCGACCACGGCGAAATCCAGCCCCCATTTCTTGAAGATCGCCTCGGCCTGTTTTTCCTTCTCAGGCTTCAGCACCATCAGCATGCGCTCCTGGCTTTCCGAGAGCATCATCTCGTAGGCGCTCATGCCGGTTTCCCGCGTCGGCACAGAATCGAGATCAAGATCGACGCCGAGATCGCCCTTGGCGCCCATCTCGACCGCCGAACAAGTCAGCCCGGCCGCACCCATGTCCTGGATCGCGATCACACAATCGGCCGCCATGATTTCGAGGCAGGCTTCCAGCAACAGCTTTTCCGCAAAGGGATCGCCGACCTGCACGGTCGGCCGCTTCTCGGCCGAATCGTCGTCGAATTCGGCCGACGCCATCGACGCGCCGTGAATGCCGTCGCGCCCGGTCTTGGAGCCGAGATAGACGATCGGCATGTTCACGCCGGATGCCGCCGCGTAAAAGATCTTGTCGGTGTCGGCCAGCCCGACCGCCATCGCGTTGACGAGAATGTTGCCGTCATAGCGGGTGTGGAAACGCACCTGTCCGCCGACCGTCGGCACGCCAAAGGAATTGCCGTAGCCGCCGACGCCGGCGACGACGCCCGACACCAAATGACGCGTCTTGGGATGTTCGGGGGCGCCAAACGACAGCGCGTTGAGGCAGGCGATGGGCCGCGCACCCATGGTGAACACGTCGCGCAAGATGCCGCCGACGCCGGTGGTGGCGCCCTGATAGGGCTCGATGTAACTCGGGTGGTTGTGGCTCTCCATCTTGAACACCACCGCCTGGCCGTCGCCGATGTCGATGACGCCGGCGTTCTCGCCCGGCCCCTGGATCACCCACGGCGCCTTGGTCGGCAGTCCGCGCAGATGGATGCGCGAGGACTTGTACGAGCAATGCTCGTTCCACATCGCCGAGAAAATCCCCAGTTCCGTGAAGCTCGGCACCCGCCCGATCAGCTTGAGGATGCGCTCATACTCGTCCGGCTTCAGCCCGTGGCTGGCGACGAGTTCGGGGGTGATCCGGGGTTCGTTCATGGCTCTCTTCTTAGGAACATCGGCAGCGGGCGAAAAGGCCTTTTAGGGCGCATTTCCGCCCTGTCCAGAGCTTTGCGGGGGAGCCTTGCGGGATCGGCGTTTGCACATCGCGCCCGGATCAGATTTAAGGGCGGAAACACCGATTTGAAGGGCTGCTTTTCGTGAACGAACTTGCCAAGAATGCCTTCCACCAGCGCCCGGATCTGCACGTCGAAACCGAAGGTGAATTCAAGGGCTGGCGGACCTGGACCGGCGACAGCTTCGAGGCCCATAACGGGCCGTTCTGGCACCGCATGGACGAAAACGGCCGCGTGCTATGCGCGTTCCGGGTCGAGAAGAAACACCTCAACGGCATGCGCAACGTCCATGGCGGCTGCTTCATGTCGTTCGCCGATTATTGCCTGTTCGCGACCGCCTCCTCGGTGCTGGAGGGACCCGGCGTGACGGTGTCGTTCGCCTGCGAGTTTCTCGACGCCGCGCGCGAGGGCGAACTGGTGGAGGGGGTCGGCGAGATCACCCGCGCCGGCGGTTCGCTGATCTTCCTCCGCGGCCTGCTCAAATCGGGCGAGCGCTCGCTGTTCAGCTTCTCCGGAACCATCAAGCGCGTGAAGTGGAAGCAGCCCCGGGACGCAGCCGCCGTTGCCAGCTAGCAGCCCTCCCCTGGTTCATCGCAGCTGGCGCGACTATGCATTGCTGCTGGCGCTGGCGTGCTGCTGGAGTTCGACCTATCCCTTGACCAAGATCGGCCTCGGCTCGATCCCGCCGATCACCTTCATCTCCGCGCGCTCGCTGATCGCCGCGGGCTTTCTCTTGGTGATCCTGCGCCTGCGCGGGGTGCGGATTCCGACCGACGCCAAGGCCTGGAAGCTGTTCGCCCAGCAACAGACCATCAATTCGACGTTTCCGTTTCTGCTGATCACCTGGGCGCAGCAATACGTCGCGGCCGCACCCACCGTAGTGCTGGCCTCGACCACGCCGATTTTTGCCTTTCTCATCACCTGGGGCATCACGCGGCACGAGCCGGCCACGCTGTTGAAGTTTGCCGGCGCGATCCTGGGCCTGGCCGGTACTGCCGTGATCATCGGCCTTGACGCGCTCGCGGCGCTCGACAGCGATATCTTTGCCGAGATCGTCATTTTGCTCGCGACCATCTCGTTTGCCTGCGCCACCATTTTCGGGATGCGTCTGACCGACTATGACCCGATGGTGGTCGCCGCGGGTTCGCTATTGTTCGGTGGGCTGATCCTGCTGCCGGCGGCGCTGATCGTCGATCAGCCCTGGACCTTGCGGCCCACGCGCGAGGCGCTGGTCGCCACCGCCGTCATGGGCATCTTCTCCAGCGCGCTCGGCCTGATGCTGTTCTACATGTGCCTCGCCCGGCTCGGCACGCTGACCACCAACGCGCAGGGCTATCTGCGGATCCCGATCGGCGTCGGCCTGTCGGTGCTGCTGCTCGGGGAGAGCGTGCCGCCGAACCTGGCGCTCGGCCTCGTCCTGGTCATGGCCGGCGTCGCCGCCATGACCATTCCGGGCGACCGCTATGGCAAGTGGATGGCATGGCTGCGGGGCAAATCCGGAGACTGAGGTCTCGAATAGCTTCGTGCCACTTCAACTCGGGCGCACGCGGCCGGCTTCACGCCGCCTTTTCCAGATGCGCGACCAGGCCGGCGAACAGGCCGCGGCCGTCGGTGCAGCCCATGATGTCTTCGACGTGGTTCTCGGGATGCGGCATCATGCCGAGCACGTTGCCGCGCGCGCTGACGATGCCGGCGATCGAATGCGCGGCGCCGTTGATGTTGGAGGCCTCGTCGACGACGCCATCGGCCGAGCAGTAACGATAGAGCACCCGCCCCTCGTCCTCGAGCCGCTGCACCGTCTCCTCATCGGCTTCGTAATTGCCTTCGCCATGGGCGACCGGCACGCGAATGACCTGGCCAGCGTTGTAGCCGCGCGTGAACGGCGTGTCGGAGCGTTCGACCCGCAGATGCACGTCCTTGCAGATGAACTTCAGCCGCGCGTTGCGCATCAACACGCCGGGCAGCAAGCCCGATTCGCACAGGATCTGAAAACCGTTGCAGACGCCGAGCACGAGCCCGCCGTCAGCGGCGAACTTGCGCACCGCGTCCATGACAGGCGAACGCGCCGCGATCGCGCCGCAGCGCAGATAGTCGCCGTAGGAAAACCCGCCGGGCACCACCACGAGGTCGGTTCCCTTCGGCAGCGCGGTCTCGGCATGCCAGACCATCGCCGCGTCCCGGCCGGAGGCGAGCTTCAACGCCCGCGCCATGTCGCGCTCGCGATTGATTCCGGGAAAGACGAGAACGGCGGATTTCATGGTAGGCACGCCTAGAGCAGTTCAACCCTGTAGTTTTCGATCACCGTATTCGCCAGCAGCTTGTCGGCGGCATCCTTCAGCGCCGCCTCGGCCTTGGCCCGGTCGGCGCCCGACAGTTCGATGTCGAACACCTTGCCCTGGCGCACGCTGGCTACGCCATCGACGCCGAGCGATTTCAGCGCACCTTCGATGGCCTTGCCCTGCGGGTCGAGAATGCCTGACTTCAGGGTAACGGTGACGCGTGCCTTCACGGTTGACCTCAGCTCTTCACCAGCACCGGGCCGGTGCCGGCCGGCCGCTCGTTCTCCATCAGGATGCCCAGCCGCCTTGCCACCTCGGTATAGGCTTCCAGTAGGCCGCCGAGATCGCGGCGGAAACGGTCCTTGTCGAGCTTCTCGTTCGACTTGATGTCCCAGAGCCGGCAGGAGTCCGGCGAGATCTCGTCGGCGACGATGATCCGCATCATGTCATTTTCGAACAGCCGGCCGCATTCCATCTTGAAGTCGACCAGGCGGATGCCGATGCCGAGGAACAGCCCGGTGAGGAAGTCGTTGACGCGGATGGCGAGCGCCATGATGTCGTCGATTTCCTGCGGCGTCGCCCAGCCGAACGCGGTGATGTGCTCTTCGGACACCATGGGGTCGTTGAGCTGGTCGTTCTTGTAATAGAACTCGATGATCGAGCGCGGCAGCTGCGTGCCCTCCTCGATGCCGAGGCGCTGCGACAGCGATCCCGCCGCCACATTACGCACCACCACTTCCAGCGGCACGATCTCGACCTCGCGAATCAACTGCTCGCGCATGTTGAGGCGGCGGATGAAATGCGTCGGCACCCCGATGTCGTTGAGGTGCTGAAACAGGTACTCCGAAATCCGGTTGTTGAGGACGCCCTTGCCCTCGATCACCTGGTGTTTCTTGG
>LNFM01001556.1_pt1 | contig 72522 bp, 63 predicted proteins | sample 596031 | NCBI WGS metagenome assembly LNFM01 (sample SAMN04254537, study PRJNA301005) | activated carbon metagenome | isolation source: dual media filters at the Ann Arbor, Michigan drinking water treatment plant | place: USA: Ann Arbor
GCCGCGACCATGAATCTTCTGACGCGCGGGCGCGAGGCGGTGCTGGACACCGCGCCCGGGGCCAAGGAGCGGCGGCAGATCCTGACGGCGGCCAGGTGCGGCGGTTTCGCTGCGGGAATGCCGCCTGCAAGCGCCAGATCTTCGGTGAACTGCTGGGCCCGGGCGTCGCGTTGAAGGCGGCCAGACGCACCGCGAGGCTCGATGGGATCCTCCACCATCTCGGCGTGGCGCTGGGAGGCCGCCCGGCTGCGCGGCTGGCACGCCAGGTGAAGCTGCCGGTCAGCCGGGATACGCTGCTGCGGGTCGTCAGGCGCCGCGCCCTGCCGCCATTGACCGGGGCCCTGCAGGTTGTTGGTATCGACGACTTCGCCTGGAAACGAGGTCAGCGCTACGGCACGATCATCTGCGACCTGGAGCGGCGGCGGATCGTCGATCTGCGCCCTGACCGCGAGGCCGGGACCGTTGCTGCCTGGCTGGCCGAGCATTCCGAGATCCGCGTGGTGTCGCGCGATCGCGGCGGCAGCTACGGCCGGGCAGCAACCGAGGGTGCGCCGCAAGCGATCCAAGTGGCCGATCGCTGGCACCTCATGGAAAACGCCAGCGCCGCTTTCCTCGAAGCGGTGCGGCGAGCGATGCCGTCGATCCGTCAGGCGCTCGGATCAACAGTCATCGACCCCGCGCTGCTCACCTGTGCTGAGCGGATTCAGTATGATGGCTTCGTCCGGCGGCAGGATAGCCATCAGGCGATCAAGGCCCTGGCGGCCCAAGGTGTCTCGATCAAGGCCATTGCCCGGCAAACGGTCCGCAGCCGGAAACTGGTGCGCGGCGTGCTGCGCGGCGGTGATGACGACATGTTCCGCGGCCGACAGAACACACTGGGTGCCCACCTTGCCAGGCTGGGGGCCGATTGGGACGCGGGCTGCCACAACGGCGCAGAGCTTTGGCGGCGTACGCGCGCCGATGGCTTCGGAGGCGGCCTGCGGGTTGTGACGGAATGGGCGACCAGACGGCGGCGTGGCGAGAAGGCCGGGCGCATCATGAGCCGCACGGTGCCGCCAGCCCGCCAGGTCAGTCGCATGATGACGATCGACCGCGAGCAATTGTCGAAGGCAGATGCAATCACGGTAGCTGTAATCGAAACCGGCGTGCCGGCGCTTGGCGCGGCGCGCATTCTGTTCGAACGCTTCCAGCGGATGCTGCGGGCCCGTGACATTGCGGCGCTTGCGCCTTGGCTGCTTGACGCAGGGGGCAGCCTGCTTGCGTCTTTCGGTAAAGGTCTCAGCGCGGACCTCGCCGCCGTTCGGGCGGCACTCACCGAAGCATGGTCCAACGGCCAGACTGAAGGCCAGATCACCAAGTTGAAGCTGCTCAAACGCCAGATGTACGGCCGCGCGCGGCTCGACCTGCTGCGCGCCCGTCTCGTCGTGGCCGCGTAACACGGCCGAACGAACTGCACCGAGAGTGAGTCAGAGCCCTATTTCCACGCCGATTCACACAGGACACGGCTGTCGGCCTCCCAGCCGCGGGCGCGCAGCTGCGCATCGATGCGGTCGCGCGTGCTGGCCTCGTCGAGATCGAGCGCCTCGGCGGCCTGGAAGGCGAGAAGGCTGAGGGTCTGCTGCGCCGCGGGTGGGGCCGCCGCGGCGGCCTGCTGCAAGGCGGCGAGCTCTGCAGCCAGCGCCGAACGGGCGGCCTGTTCCTCGGCGGCCAGGGCCTCCCACACGGCGCGGTCAGCGGCCTCGGACTGGGCGCGCGCCTCTGCCGCTTCAGCTGCCTCGCGGGCCTGCTCGGCGGTCGTCAGGCTGGCGTCCCGCTCGGCACGCAGACGCTCGATCTTCGCCTGCAGTTCCGCGGTGGCGTCAGCAGGCGGGCGCGGCGGTTGGAACGGGCCTGGCTTGAACTTCGGATCGCCGAAGGTGCGGTGGAAGAAGATCGCCAACTGGCGAGCGAGCCGGAGCGCGGCCATGGCCTCGGCGTGGTCGCCCTGGTGGCCGTGGGTGGCGTCGTTGCCGCGGCGCCGCAGGTCGTGAAACACGTCCAGCACGTCCCGCGGGATGGTGCCCTCGCGGCGCAGGCGCGCCAGGAGTTCGGCCTGCGTCTCCTCCGTCGTGGTGAACACGCCCATCCGCGCGGCGATCTGCTGCGCGAGCATCTCGCCGAACTGGCGGAGCTTCATCAGGGAGGTGACGGGGTCGTCGCGGAAGTACTGCTCGGCCCGGGTCGCGACCAGCACCAGCCCGGCGTCGTAGCGCGCGAGGAAACCGAAATTGGCGGAGGGTGGGAGGCGGATTGGCATGCGACGCGGCTATCGGACAGGCGCGACAAGTAAAGGGCAAGGACTCTCTGGGCCTGGCGGCATGAGCAGGCGTGTTACAAAAAAATGACATCGGAAGGCTTTAGCGCACAATAGCGAGCTGGGCAGCGAGAAAGCAAAATGCGCGGATTCGAATATAGTGCGGAAGTATAGGTGTGAGGAAGCTTTCCGAAGCGCTGATATCACGTTGTATCAGCATATCCAGATAACCAACGCCAGAAAATGATACTGTCGACCTGACGAGAATTTCCTTGCATCGAGCCCAGCGCGCCCCGCAACCTGCCCGTGAAGAGAGGGTGCTGGCATGACCGCCGGGGTCGATGCTGGTAGCCTTGGAGCCGGGCATGCGTCGCACGATTGGTCAGAGAGGTTGTGCGATAGCGAGGCACGCGGCCAACACCGGCCTCATCGCCGATGGTTGGTACAGCGTTGACCAAGCGATCTCCTGCCACGTGCGCCCGGTCGCGATCGTTTCCAAGGTCCTCGTTGCTCCCACGCCGCGCAGCTACGCTGGCATCTCCAGCCAGACCGCCCGGATCAGCCGCGATCCTACGCTGCTCGACCTGATGCAGGACTTCGCCGAGGCGTCACTCTCAGCGGTCACGGACGCCCTGATCTGCCACATCATGTATCGCCGGGCCGGGGTCGAAGGCATGGCCTCCGGCTCACGCGATCACGACGCGCCGCGCGCGCGCCAACCTGGCCACGATCGGCGCGCTAGCGGCGGAGGAGGCGGCCGCGCTGGCCGCCGCCGAACGGCTGTGGCGCGGCCTGAGCGACCAGCAGCGCCGGACCGTCGGCCGCGGGCGGAAAGAGACGCTGCCCGACCGAGTTGCCGCCGCGCTGAAGGGCAAGCCCTATTTGATCTATTTCTACCCCAAGACGGATACGCCGGGCTGCACCAAGTAGGCCTGCGGCGTACAGGAGGCGCTGCCGGCGCTGGGGAAGATCCGGATCGAGGTGATCGGGGTCAACCCCGATGCGATGGCGCCGATCGAAAAGTTCGCGAAGAAGTACGAGCTGGAATTCCCGCTGGCGTCGGGCGAGGACCACACGGTGGCCGAGGCCTATGGCGTGTTGGTGCAGAAGTCGATGTGCGGCAGGACGTATATGGGGATGGAGCAGTCGTCTCCTGGTGGGGGCGGACGGGAAGATCCCGAAGGTGTGGCGGAAGGTGATGCCGGAGATGCGTGGGAGGTGTTGGAGGCGGCGGGGTCGGGGTGTAGGCCAAAGGAGCCGTGTTGTTGTCGGATCACGGGATCAACTCGTTGTTCTGGAATTGGGCTTCCGTATCGTACTGGATGAACGGTAGCTACCATGTGTAGAACACGAGCGAAGGGCAATCAAAAATCGTGCGCAGCAATGGGTGATTTACTCCACAAAATCGAGGAACTTTCATACGATGAGTACAACAAATCAGGCCATCGGGGGACTTTTCTTTTTTGTCCTGATGGTTTTTTGGATTGTGATCCCATGGTTTCATGGACGGAAAATGGTGGAAAAAACTTGGAGAAAGTCAGGTAAGGGTATTCCACTTGAAGAACTACAACTAGAAGTTGTGGATATTTTTGGGGCTAGACGCAAATCCCCAATATTTGACTATCAAAAAATTAAGCAAGAACTCTCAGAGGCTGAGATAACAAAATTGTGCAAAAGAAAGTTTCGGATAATCCGAATCACTTGGTCTCTCACAGGGATCATCATCTTTTCGTTGGGAGAATATTTCTTTGATTTTCTAAAACGATCTTGATTAAATGAAGTGTAATACGGTCGAATAGTGTCGTTCCGCGCTTCGAGGAGGTATCTTAATGCCCGTTGATGGATATCAAGTTAGTCTTGGCCTGGGGGCCCGAGGCACAATCGCTTTTGTGTCGGCGACTGTGACGATTGCTACTCAAAATGGAGTATCGAGTCTTTATGTTTCTGTTGGTCTTGGTGGAGGGTATACTCAAAACGGCGCCCCAGGAAGTCTGCCAATTCCATCCTACAGTGCCACCCCGATTGAGCTCGGGGTTCACGGAATTCGATTTTTTGATGGATACGGAGCAAACAATCTACCAGGCTTCGGAGGAAATATTCAGATTAATGCCGGAGTTCAGGGCGGTGTTATTCTTATACCTAACCCAAACGGCGGCGTGGTGCCGACAGCGATCGCTGAGTTCGCGGGTCTTGGCATTGGTTTTGGTGGTGGCGCTCAAGGTGCATGGACATTTGATCTTGGACCTTTTGGCAATCCCGGTCAGTGGGCCCCGATTGGCGGAACAATGGCTGGGTTCGAGATACCACTGGAAGGCGCATTCGTGGGCGATGCGCGGGACCGGTTTGGCCTTGCCGAACAGCAACTTTCCCCCCTCACCCTGGACCTCGACAACGACGGCCTCGACCTGATCTCCGTCGAGAACTCCACCGCCTTCTTCGACCTCGACAATGACGGCTTCGTCGAACGCGTCGGCTGGGTCGGCGCTGACGACGCCCTGCTCGTCCGTGACCTCGACGGCAACGGTTACATCGAGACCGCGAACGAGCTCTTCGGCGGCTCCCCCTCCGACGGCTTCGCATCCCTCCGCCTGCTCGACACCAACGCCGACAACGTCATCGACGCCTCCGACGCCGCCTTCGCCGACCTCAAGGTCTGGCGCGACCTCAACGGCAACGGCGTCTCCGAGGCCGGCGAACTCCAATCCCTCACCGCCACCGGCATCGCCTCCATCAGCCTCGCCTCGGTGCACCTGACCACGCCGCAGACCATCGCCGGCAACTCCGTCACCGACACCTCCACCTTCACCTGGACCGCCGGCGGCACCGGCCTCATCGCCGACGTCTGGTTCACCGTGAACCAAGCCTTCTCCTTCGACGCCCGCCCGGTCACCATCGTCCCGGAGGCGCTCTTCCTCCCCACCCTGCGCGGCTACGGCATCATCTCCAGCCTCACCGCCCAGATGAGCCGCGACGCCACCCTCCTCGACCTGGTGCAGGACTTCGTCGAGACCCCGCTCACCGACGTCACCGAGGCCCAGATCCGCGACATCATGTATCGCTGGGCCGAGGTCGACGGCATCTCCCCGACCTCCCGCGGGACGTTCGTCGACGCGCGCCAGCTCACATTCCTTGAGCGCTTCCTCGACGATCCTTTCTATCAGCCCGGTGTCGGAAGCAATCCGGGCATCAACGCTGCACCCGATATCGAAGCCGCCTTCGCGGCCGTTCAGCGCGCCCTCACCGTGCACCTGTTCGTGCAGGCGCAACTCAGCGAGGTGGTTGGCCTCGGCGCCTACGACTACCTCAGCGACAGTGTCGTCATCGCCGATATCGAGGCGGCACTGGAGCTCGCCGGCACGGCCGCGGCAGCCTTGGCCGGCGGCTTCGACGAAAAGCTGGCCTGGTGGAAAATCGTCGCCCCTATCTTCAACGATGCCGCTGCCGCCCAGGCCACCCCCGCTGCAGACTACAATGCCTGGTTCCGCGCAGCGACAGCGGCAAGCCTGGGCTTTGCCCTGGGCTCCACCGACCCGCTGAAGCTCAAAGTCAGTGGAACCGCCGCCGCCGAAACCCTCACCGGAACCGCGGCAGCGGAGATGCTGCGCGGCGGCGCCGGCAACGACACCGTCTATGGCCTCCAGGGCGACGACATCTACCTCTTCGCGCGCGGCGACGGCCAGGACCGCATCAGCGAGACCTCGGGCGCTGAAGCTATCGCCTTCGCGGCGGACATCCTGCCAGCCGATGTAACTCTCTCACGTCCGGCAACAGCCTCCAACGACCTGCTGATCAGCATCGCTGGCGGCGACCAGATCACCGTCGTCAACTATTTCCAGTTCTACTTCACCGATGGCGAGTTCTATTCCAAGCGCGTTGAGGAAATCCGCTTCGCTGACGGGACGCTCTGGGACTACGACGAAATCTTTGCCATCGTCACCGCCGGCACAGCGGGCAATGACACGCTGTACGGCGACCAAGCGGCCAATGCCTTCGGCGGTTATGCCGGCAACGATCGCTTGTATGGCGACGACGGCGCCGACACGCTCCAAGGCGGCGATGGAGCCGACACGTTAGACGGCGGTGAGTACCACGACCACCTGCTGGGCGGCGTCGGCAACGACAGTCTGTTTGGCGGCTCGAGCACCGATCCTCGAAGCAGCGATACGCTCGACGGCGGCGCCGGCAATGACACGCTGAGTGCCGGCGCGGGTGACGACATACTTGTGGGTGGCGCGGATTCTGATCGGCTGGACGGCGGCACCGACCGCGACCGTGCCGACTACTCCAGCTCGACGGCAAGCGTCACGGTGAACATCGCCTCCGGGACCAGTGCGGGCGGCGATGCGGCCGGCGACACGCTGATCGGCATCGACGATCTCGCCGGCTCGGCTCATGGCGACCTTCTGACAGCCGGGAGTGGTGCGAACCTCCTCGCCGGCAACGACGGCAACGACACGCTTCTGGGCGGCGCGGATGCCGACACGCTCGAAGGCGGCAACGGCAACGACCGTCTCGAAGGCAGCACCGGTGCAGATCTGTTGTTGGGCGGGAGCGGACGCGATGTCGCGACGTATGCGGCTGCGGCCGCCGCGATCACGGTCAGTCTTGCGACGGGTAGCGGCACGGGGTCCGACGCCGCCGGGGATACCCTCACGGATGTCGAGGATGTCGTCGGCAGCGGTTTCGCCGATCGGCTGAGCGGCAGCACGGGCGACAACAGCCTGGTCGGCGGCGCCGGCGACGACACCCTGACCGGTGACGCCGGCGCCGATACTCTGTCAGGTGGAACCGGGTCGGACAGTGTCGTCGGCGGAGCGGGCGACGACTACATTTCCTTCGCGGCCAGCAGTGCGGGTGTGACCCTCAATCTGAACGCCGGCACCGCCTCCGGCGAAGGCACCGACACGATATCGCAGATCGAGCACGCGATCGGCTCCGATCTTGCCGACAGCCTGTTTGGGTCATCGGCCGGGAACTATCTCGACGGTGCGGCTGGCAGCGACTCCATCCGGGGTAACGGCGCGAGCGATACGCTTGTTGGCGGCGTCGGTGATGACGTTCTCCAGGGGAACCTCGGAACCGACCTGATCCTGGGTGGGTCAGGTCGTGACGTAGTGTCCTATTCGGGGAGGCGGATGCGGTCGTCGTCAACCTCACGGCTGGTCTGGCGAGCCGGTCGTCCGGCGCCGAAGACACCATCCAGGACATCGAGGATGTCGTCGGTTCGAACGGCAATGACTCCCTTGTCGGCAGTGCCGGCGCAAACGACCTTAGCGGCGCCAATGGCGATGACACGCTGGTCGGTTTCGGTGGTGCTGATACGTTTTGGGGTAGCAATGGTACCGACTACGTCGTCTACGCCACAGCTTCGAGCGGCATCCTCGTCAACCTCGCCGCCAATACCTCGGGCGGTGCCGCGGCCGGCAGCCGCTACTCGTTGATCGAGGGCGTCGTCGGTTCGGCCTTTGGCGATACGATCGTCGGGTCCGGCGCCGACAATGTGATGCAGGGCGGCGTCGGTGCCGACTCACTCGATGGAGGTGCGGGCTTCGATTGGCTCGACTACGCCACATCCACCGCCGCAGTCACGGTCAGTCTCAGCACCGCTACTGCCAGCGGCGGTGACGCGCAGGGCGATACAATCGTCGGATACGAGAACATCGTCGGGGGAACGGCGAACGACGCGTTGGTCGGAAGCGCCGACGCAAACATTCTCGTCGCGGGCGCCGGTGGTGACGGCCTTACCGGAAACGGCGGCAATGATTCGCTCTTCGGTGACGCGGGCAGCGACATGCTTACCGGCGGCGCAGGCGCCGACCTTATCGACGGCGGCGCCGACATCGACTGGGCCGTCTACAATACGGCGACGGCCGGCGTGCATGCGAACCTCGCATCGGGCAGCGGGCTCGCCGGCGATGCTTTGGGCGACATCCTGGTCAACATCGAGCAGATCATCGGCTCTGCCTACACCGACACACTGATCGGCGACGCCGGAGATAACGCAATTCGCGCAAACGCGGGCGGCGATTCCCTTGACGGCGGTGCTGGCATCGACCTCCTGGACTACGCAACGAGCACAGGTGGCGTGACAGTGAATCTTGCGACGGGCTCCACGTCGGGCAGTGACGCGCAGGGCGACACGATCGCGAACTTCGAGGATGTCGCTGGCGGCGCGTCAGGTGACTCTTTGACCGGTAGCAGCGGTGCCAACCTGCTGCAGGGATACGGTGGCAATGACACCCTCGTCGGTGGCGGTGGTGATGATACCCTCAACGGCACGGCGGGGATCGATCGGTTGACGGGAGGAACCGGCGCGGACCGCTTCAGGTGGACCAGTTCCACCGATACTGGTCTGACAGCGGGCGCCGACATCGTGGCGGATTTCCTGACCGCCGACACCGATCGGATCGACCTGTCGTTCCTAGACCCGAACAGCGTCACGGCGGGGAACCAAGCGTTCAGCTTCATCGGCACAGGCGCCTTTGCATCTGGCACACTCGGCCAACTGCGCTACGAAACCCGCGTTGATGGCAATACGTGGATCCAAGCCGATCTGGACGGCAATCAGGCGGCCGACTTCGAGATTATGCTGGTGGGGAGCAAGACGCTCACGGCCGCGGATTTCGTCTTGTAGGCGCACGCAGGGAGCACCCGCGACGTCATGGTTTGCCGGCCGCGACGACGCTTGACTGGCGGCGGTCCGGAAGCATTGCTCGACAGGGCGGTGCGGAACCCCGCCCTATTCACCCATGCTGAGCGGGACGCACTGGTGCCCTCGAACGACGAGCTCCAAAAACCAGAACGAATGGACGACGCGTCGACCGCGAGACGACGCGCCCGGGGCATGCCGCTGCATCAGCGGCTACGGCTGGTGGCGCTGCGCCTCGATGCTGGGCTGCGCGAGACGCCGCAGCGCTTCCTGCCAATCGCGCATCACGTCGCGGGTGCTGACCGGCAATTGCAGGGCCGTCTCCTGCAGGTCCTCATCGATGAAGTTCAGCAGCACGCTGTTGCGCCTCCGGTCAACGCGCAAGGCGCGCGCGACTTGGTGTTCGACGCGGCGCCGGGAGTAGAGGAGCGACGCCGTGATCTGGCCAGCGCCATTCTCGCGGCCGAACTGCCGCGCCAACGGCGCCGCCATATCCATAGCCACGGCGCGGTCACCGCTGATCGTCGCCTGTTATTCCTGCGCAGCCTCGTTCTACTGTTGAGGGCTGACCGCCGTACATCCCACCACCTATGGCTCGCCATCGCCTATGCGATATCCGACTACGACCGTGACCACTTCGTCCTGCAAGGCGCCCACATTGCAGTCCGTGTTCGAAGGCTCGCGGATTGGATCGAGCGCGAGATGTCGCCGGCATCGTCGACGAACCGCGGAACCGTTGGTCGCGGGGATTGGCGGCTGATCGACCGCGTCGACGGCAGTGCGCCGTCACGCGAAACCCACGAGAGGGAGTGAGGGGCTCCACGGCCTGGCCCCTCGGCGCCGCCGGTGGTGTGGGGGGCGCGTCTCACGGCATCGGTCACGGGGCGAGTGTGCTCTGACAGGCGGCTTGCCTGAAGTCGAAGTGTAGCCCCCCATTGCGTCCGCGTGACCGCATATTGCGCATCATCGCCGCCGTCGCCGGCGTCGTATCTCCTCCTCCTTCGTCACGAACTTCGGGATCGGCCTTATCGGAAGCCGCTGCTTCGGATGCCATCGCACGAACGGAATCTTCGCCTCCGCGCAGCGGGCCTCCAGTGCATCTCCCCAGGCGCGAGTGCCTCCGCGATGGTTGATCTCGACCTCAGCAGTCAGGACGTCATGCGCGACGCGGAGCCGTGGCGGTAGATGCATCGCGGCATACAAGTGCATGGCCATGTAGAAGCCCAGCCGGCCCTCCGGATGCTCCTCCGAGCGCAGGCTGTTCCCCTCGTCCAGATACACCGCCATCTCGAAGCACAGCCGGTAGAGAACCTCAGCGAATTTTTCGGCCTCTCTGCTCTCGGCATTGAAGGCGCCGTCAAAGCGAACCGTAAGGCGCCACGCATCGAGCACGACATCGTCGGGATGCGGCAGCATCTCCGGCTCTGGCCGCCCGGCCTCTCGCGCGTTGGCCAGGCGCTGCAGCGCCACATCGCGGTACTCCTTCCAGTACGCGAACTGCTCCTTGCTCTCCGCATGCAGCCGCTCATCCTCGGCCTTCTGGTGCTCGAGATAGGTCCGCTGCGCCAGCACCCCGCCGCGCATCGCCGCGAGCCCCAGCGCGCGCACCACCGCCTCCGTCGTGGTCAGCTCCTGCCGACCCTTGGCGTCATTGATGGCGATGACGCGTGCTGCCTCAGCGCGCAATATCTCAGAGGTCGGAAACCGCGCCGGCTCGAGATTCGGTGCGACCCTTGGCTTGCGCGGGCGCCCGCGCGGGTTGCCTGACTGCCCCTTGCGGAACTGCCCCGACTTGGGCGGACGCCGATACCCGACCCGATCCCCAGCTTTCTTCTCAGCCTTGGGGCGAGTCCCGTCCCTGACCCCGCGAGCGTCGCGGTCCGTGTCATCATCATCAGCGCCACTCATGCCCCGGCCTCCACCACACCGGCCTCGCTGCGAACGACCTCGACGTCCTCGAACGCCTCCCCGCTCTGCGCATGGCGCGCCCGCTTGCCCGTGAAGCTTTCAAAGCGCCGGATGATGGTGTCGCAGTACAGCGGGTCGAACTCGATCAGCCGCGCCGCACGTCCGGTCATCTGCGCGGCGATCAGCGTCGTCCCAGATCCCGCGAACGGATCCAGCACCAGGTCGCCCCGCACCGAACAATCCCGGATCGCATCCGCGACCAGCGCGACGGGCTTCACGGTGGGATGCATCGCCAGCTCCTCGGCACGCTTCGCCCCGATGCTGCTGATGCCCGGATAGTCCCAGACATTCGTCCGATACCGCCCGGTGTCGCCGAGACCGAAGGTGTTCGTGTGCGGCGCGGTGCCGTGCTTGTAGACGAACACCAGCTCATGCTTCGACCGGTAGAAGCTCCCCATCCCGCCATTGGTCTTGTTCCAGACGCAGACGTTCTTGAGCTCCAGCCCCGCACCCCGCCCAGCCGCGGAGAGCTCCTCCAGATGCCGCCAGTCCATGCAGACATAGAGGATCGCGCCATCGCGACAGCAGACCGCCATGGCGGTGAGGGTGGAGGCGAGGAAGGCGCTGAATTCATCCGCCGCCATCTCGCCGACACCCATGGCGAACTCCCGATGGCGCACCCGCCCGAGGCCACAGACATGCCCGTCGATCGGCACGTTGTAGGGTGGGTCGGTGAACACCAGGCCGGCCTCACCCCCCTCCATCAGGCGCGCATAGGCGGCAGGGTCGCGGGCATCGCCACACAGCAGCAGGTGCGTCCCCAGCCGCCACAGATCGCCCGGGCGGGACACCGCCGCGGCAGCCATGGGGACGATCCGATCCGCCGCGGTATCCTCCGGCCCCGGCTGCTGCTGGCGGGCCGCGTCGAGGGTGAAGTCCACCTCCGCCAAGCTGAAGCCCGTCAGCTCCACCTCGAAGCCGGCCTCGATCAGCTCCTGGAACTCGAGCGCCAGCAGCTCCTGGTCCCAGCCGGCATTGAGCGCCAGCTTGTTGTCCGCGAGCGCATAGGCCTGCCGCTCCTTGGGGGAGAGATCGCCCAGTGCCACGACGGGCACCTGGTCGATGCCGAGCAGCTTGGCAGCAGCGACCCGTCCATGGCCCGCGATGATCGCACCGTCGCCATCGACCAGGATGGGGTTGGTGAAGCCGAAGCGGGTGATGGAATCTGCGATCTGCCGGATCTGCTTGCGGCTATGGGTTCTGGCATTGCGCCTGGCGGGCGTGAGGCTGGTGGTGGGGCGGTAGTCAATCTTGCGCGTTGAAGCGATCCGCATGTGCGGGCTCCTGTTGGGGTTGGTCGCGCCCCGGGGTCGCGCGATGCGTCTGGCGTAGGAGGCTGCGTGAAGGAAAAGAAGCGATTTGATACTGAGGGGCTCAGACCGCGTACTGAGGCCTCAATTGCCTTCAAGTGGCCTTCAAGTGCCCGTTTAGCTATTTTCATTTCATCAATTCAGTATCGCGTGAGTCGAAAAAACAGAACTGACAACAGCCTCCATTGGCCTCGAATCGCGCACCGCGAAGGGCGATACTCAGGCGGACGACGATCACACTCGCGTGAAACCGGCGCCTAGCGCGACGTTGCCGCCGCCGTCACTGACAGAGCTCTGCGGCACGCCAGACCGTCGCGCGACGCGGCCGTCGCCGCTGATCACCCAGGCCGGTCATCGTGCCGCTTCAGCGTCACACAACGTCCTCCTCGACCGACAAACGCGAGCCGGTTTCCTTGACCCGAGCGACCGCAAAGGTCATGTAATGACGCAGATTCATTCGGTATTACCGAGGGCGCCATGGCAACCACCGTCACCAGCAAGGGCCAGGTCACCATCCCCAAGCCCGTCCGCGACCTCCTCGGCATCGCGCCGGGCAGCGCGGTCGAGTTCCGGCTGGAGGAGGACGGGCGCGTGGTGCTCACGCGGGCAAACACCACGCGCCGCCCCCGCAGCCGGTTCGAGCGTCTGCGCGGCGCGGCGGGGCGGGGCATGACGACCGACGACATCATGGCGCTCACCCGCGGCGAGGGGTGAGGCCGCCGCAGTGACGCTGGTGGACACCAATGTCCTGCTGGACCTCGCCACCGACGATCCGCGCTGGGCTGCCTGGTCCATCCGGCAATTGGAAGCCGCGTCACTGCGCGGTGCCCTGCTCATCAATGACATCATCTACGCCGAGCTGTCGGTGCGGTTTGCGCGGATCGAGGCTGTGGAGGCTTTCCTGCGCGCAGCCGCGATCGAGATGCGGCCGGTGCCGCGGCCGGCGTTGTTCCTGGCTGGAAAGACCTTCCAGGCCTATCGCTCGCGTGGGGGATCGCGGCAGGGCGTGCTCCCTGATTTCCTCATTGGCGCTCACGCCGCCGTCGCGGGGCTGCCGCTGCTGACGCGGGATATTGGCCGTTACCGCAGCTACTTCCCGACCGTGCAGCTCATCGCGCCGACCGTCTGAGCCGGCGCGATCCTGCGGCGCTGGGATCCGTGCCGGCGGGCGCAACACGGCAGGGCAGGGAGACGCGCAGGCGCCGCGCGGGGCCGGGCCAGCTGTCCCGCCATTTCCGCTGTCCGTCGCAGTAAACGCAGCCACTGTACCGATCTCGGCCCGCGCCATCCTGGTACTCTGCGTCCTGTGTCGCCATCACACGTGCGAAGCGGGACGGGCAGCGACCCGTCCCGCATCGCGGCGAGAAAATCCCACTTTGCGATGGCCTCGTCCCGCTATGCGCGAGCGGTATCCCGCCCAGTGGCGCTCAGCGCGGCCAGCGACGAGCGGAGATGCCATCAATGGCGCCTGTTCCCGCCTGCATATCCCGTGTTGTCCGTCGTTCGCGCCGCTGATCCGGCAGCGGACGAAAACGGCCAATGTCAGCGGTTTTCTAAGGCCCCGAGGGAGGAAAGCGGCCCGTCGGAGAGCCCAACAAGGCACGTTTTCCCTGATAGAGGCGCGAACAGGGATCAAGACGGGTTCGCGAGGGACTGCGCACACAACCATGCTTATTCCGCCCATCGATATCCCTGGCCTGGCAGAACCATGCCGTTCAACGCACCGGCCTATGCGTCGCACCCTTCGGCACCGGCTCGCATGGCAGGCAGCGTGGCCTAGCCGCGCTTCACCAACGGCATCACTTCGGCAGCGAAGCGGTACATTTCCGCCTCGAAGGGTTGGAATTGCAGCATGAACGTCTCGATGCCGAGCGCGTGGAACGCAAGGATGCGGTCCGCCACCTGTCGGTAGGTTCCAACGAGGCCCGCTGCGGTACCGCCATTGGTGCCGACGCGCGGTGACTTCGCCATGGTCTTCTTCATCACCACGGCCGGGTCGATATGAATGGCCTGGCGTGCCAGAACTGGCTTGTCCAGCTCGGCAAGCCGCGCGAGCCGCTCGTAGTCCGCGAATGCCTCCGCCTCGGTCGCCCGTGCGATGACGAAGGCCGAAAGGCCGTAACACAGGCGCGCACCGTCACGCGGCCGGCGCGCGACATCCGTGATCAGCGACTCAACATCCTCGATGGGCTGGCCATTGATGAACCATACGTCCGCGCGTGCGGCCGCGAGCGCGCGCGCAGGTTCCGACTCGCCACCGATGTAGATGCGCGGGCGGGCGCGCGTCATGGCACGCGGCACGATGATGGCATCCTGGACCTGGAAGTTCGCGCCAACGTGATTCACGCGCTCCCCCCGCAGCAGTGGCTCGACGACCGAAAGCCATTCATCGCCCAGGGCATAGCGCGCATCATGTTCGGGGAAAGGCAGGCCGGCCTTGTCCATCTCGGCGCGGTTCCAGGCATTCACCAGGTTGATGGCGAATCGGCCGCTGCTGATTTCCTCGATCTGCAGCGCCATCTTCGCGAGGACGACGGGGTTGTAGAGCAGTGGCTTGATCGCGGTGATGATCTCGATGCGGCTCGTGCGGGCGGCCATCGCCGCCGAGGCCGTCCAGGCCTCGAGCTGGCCGTTCTCTGGATTGTACGGATTGAAGGTGTGCTGCGCGACAAGCGTGCTGTCGAAACCCAAAGCCTCCGCTTCCAGAACCAGCTTCAAGTTCCGCGCCCAGGACGCATCGAAAGGCTCCTCAGGGTCCTGCCGTGCGGCGCGGCTGCCGTGGACGAGGGCCCAGATACCGAAGCGGGGTGGCGCGTGCATGGTGGCTGGAGCCTCAGGCGGATTTGCGAAGCGAAGCAGCAGTGTGCCGCCACGCAGGCGCCCAGGCTACGTCCTGGCGGAGGGTGCGACTGCCAAAAATGCGGCAACCCTGTGCGGCTCGGAGTCCGACGCCATTCAAGCCCAGCCCCCGCAGCCTGGCTTCGCGATGCCCCGCACGTCGCCCAGCGGGTGCGAAGGGACAGTTCCTGTGTCCACCTCCTGCCCGTTGACTCGCGTGGCGCCGCAGGCGCCCTGCTGTGCCGCCTGTCCTTGCGCCGACCGCCCCGCCTTTGCGGCAGTCGGCAGACGCGGCGTCAGACGAAGCGGCGCGGAATGATGCCGCGCTCATGCGCCTCGCGCGACAGATCCTCGCGGAAATCCGGGTGTGCGAGGCTGATCAGCGCCGTCGCGCGTTCAGGCACCGATTTCCCCTTCAGGTTCACGATGCCGTATTCGGTCACCACGTACATCATGTCGGACCGTGGCGTCGTGACGATGTTGCCTGGCGTCAGCGCTGGCACGATCCGGCTCTTTCGCACGCCCTTCCGCTCATAGGTGGAGGCCAGGCAGATTAAGGACTTGCCCCCTTTCGACGCATAGGCGCCGCGGACGAACTGCAACTGCCCGCCGGTGCCGGAGATGTGGCGGTGGCCGTCGGATTCCGATGCGGCCTGGCCCTGCAGGTCCACCTGCGTGGTGTTGTTGATCGCCACGACCCGGTCGTTCGCGGCGATGATGTCCGGAAGATTGGTGGCATCCACCGTACGGCACATGAAGTCGGCGTTGCCATGCAGCGTCTCGTAGGTAGCCTGGCTGCCGAGCGCGAAGCTGTAGGTGACCAGTCCCTGGTCGGTCGCCTTGCGCGCGCCGCTGACGCGTCCGGCGCGGTACAGTTCGACCAGGCCGTCGTTCAGCATCTCGGTATGGATGCCCAGGTCCTTGACCCCGCTGTGCAGCAGCAGCGTGGTCACGGCATTGGGCATGCCGCCGATGCCGACCTGCAGGCAGGCGCCATCCTCGACCTCGTTCGCGATCAGGCGCGCGACGGCACGGTCCGCATCCGTCGCCTCGGCATTCGGCAGTTCGGGCATCGGGCCGTCCTCGCCGTCGACCAGGAAGTCGACATGGCTGCGATGGACACGCACCTCGGGGCCGACCACGCAGGGCATGCGCGGCGCGATCTCGAGCACCAGCACCGTCGCGCGCTCGATCACCGCCGGGTGCCACAGGCAGAGCGGGCCGAGGTTGAAGAATCCATCCGCATCCATCGGCGCCGCCTTCATGACCGCGATGTCCACGCGGTCGATGAAGCGGCGGTAGTAGTCCGGTATTTCGCCGAGGTTGCACGGGATGTAGCTGACCCGCCCGGCATCGTGCATGCGGCGGTCATAGCCGGAGAAATGCCAGTTGAAGACGCGGAAACGGCTTCCCTGGGGATCGGCCTCCAGCACGGCACGCGGGCGCATGGACAGGCAATTGCGGATGTTCACATCGTGCAGGTCGGCAGCGCGGGCGGCGAGTGCGCGGTCGAAGGCGTCGGGCTGGTTGAAGCCCGTCGTGTAGTCCAGCCAATCGCCCGGGCGCACCAAGGCGGCTGCCTGTTCCGGCGTGACGTGGCGCGGCGTCTTGCCGCCGGTGGTGGTCTGCATGCCGCGCTCCCTGGCCCCCGCGCCGGCGCGTGGCCGGGCGATGGCGGCCTGTCTCCCAGAATTCCGCCGGCCGGGTCAATCGGCCCGAATCGCCCGAGTTGGCGCAGGGCTGCCGGCCGCAACGGACCATCCGCGGCGCCCTGCCCGGTTCCACAGCGCGTTACCTTGCGCTGCAATACTCCGCCGGGGTAGGGCTAATGCATGGAAGGCCCTGCCTCCGACGACCACCGGCCAATGCCGGAAATTTCCCTGGCCGATCTCATCGCTGCGGTGCGGGCGCTCAAACGCGCCTCCGTGCTGGTGGTCGGCGACGCCATGCTCGACCGATACGTCTATGGCGTGGTGCGCCGCATCAGCCCCGAGGCCCCGGTGCCGGTGCTGGCAGTGGAGCGCGAGGTCGCGATGCCCGGCGGCGCCGGCAACGTGGTGCGCAACCTGACCGCGGTCGGCGCGGCGGTCGCCTTTGTCTCGGTCGTTGGCGACGACCAGGCGGGCAGCGACCTCACCGGGCTGATCGGCGGCCAGCCGGGCGTCGAGCCCTGGCTGCTGGTGCAGGGTGGGCGCCACACCACCACCAAGACACGCTTCATCGCGAACGGCCAGCACATGCTGCGCGCCGACCAGGAAGTGGTGCAGGGCATCCATCCGCGCCTGGCGGACCGCATGGTCAAGATCGCCGGCGACGCCGTGGCCGCCACCGCCATCCTGGTGCTGTCGGACTACGGCAAGGGCGTGCTGGACGGCGCCACGGCGAAGCGGCTGATCGACGCGGCGCAGGCAGCAGGGCGCCGCGTGGTGGTCGACCCCAAGGGGCGCGACTACGCCCGCTATGCCGGTGCCGACATCGTGACACCGAACCGCGCCGAACTGGCCGAAGCGACCGGCCTGCCCGTGGACACCGAGGACGCCATCCTCGACGCCATGCGTGCCTTGCAGGCCGCGCACGGCTTCGGCGCCGTGCTGGTGACCCGCAGCGAGGACGGCATGACGCTGCTCGACGGCGCGCGGGTCCATCATTTCCCCGCGGAGGCCGAGGAGGTGCACGACGTCTCCGGCGCCGGTGATACCGTGGTGGCGACGCTCGCGGCCGGTCTGGCCGGCGGGCTCGACCTCCCGGTCGCGGCGCGGCTGGCCAATATTGCCGCCGGCATCGTGGTCGGCAAGGTCGGCACCGCCGTGGCGCGCGAGGAGGACCTGCTCGAGGCGCTGACGCCCGAGCGCGGCGCGCTGCGCAAGGTGATGTCGCGCACCGCCGCGCTGGAACAGGTGGAACGCTGGCGCCGCCGTGGCTGGCGCGTGGGCTTCACGAATGGCTGCTTCGACCTGCTGCATCCCGGCCATGTCCACCTGCTGGAACAGGCACGGTCCTGGTGCGACCGGCTGGTGGTGGGGCTGAACACCGATGCCGGCGTGAAGCGGCTGAAGGGCGCGGCGCGCCCGATCCAGCATGAGGCCGCGCGCGCCGCGGTCCTGGCCTCATTGGCCACCGTCGACTGCGTCGCGCTGTTCGACGAGGACACGCCGATCGAACTGATCCGCACCCTGCGCCCTGACGTGCTGGTGAAGGGCGCAGACTACACGGTGGAACAGGTGGTGGGCGGCGACATCGTGCTGGATTACGGTGGGCAGGTGAAGCTGGCGCAACTGCTGCCGGGCAATTCCACCACGGCGACGGTGGCACGCATCCGCGGCTGAGGCGCGCGACCCTGGCGCGGGGCGCAACTCTCAGCCGGCGCCCGCCCCAGCCCGGATGACGAGGCCGATCGAGGTGGCCGGGATGCCGTCCACGCTCAGGCGCAGGTGCGGTGCCACGGGCAGCACGAAGCCGTCCATGCGTTGCCGGCCATAGGGCGGCACGTCCACGTAGCCGTCGAGCACACCGCGCCCGGGACCGTAGTCGATCGGCGCCATGACGTGGCCGCGCTCGGCGAGGCGGGCGGCCAACGCCTCCATGTCCTGCCGGCCGAACAGCACCGTGTTCCAGTTGTCGAGGCGTGGACCCTCGCCATCCAGGCGGAACTCCGTGGTGTGGACGGCGACACCGCCGGGCTTGAGGCAGGCCATCGCCGCCACCACGAAATCGAGGCCGCGCTCGATCGACCCGAGATGTTCGAAGGAACAGGTCGACCAGACGAAGTCGAAGCCGCCGGCGAGGTCGGCCGGCACCGCGTTCATGTCGACCGCGCGAAAGGCGCAGCGCGCCAGGAAGTCGTCGTGGTCGACCAGGCGCGGACGGAACAGGTCCTCGACCCGCGCCGCGTTCTGGTTCGTACCGGCCCAGGCGGCGGCGCGCGCGTCGCCGGCATCGAGGTCGGTCGCGAGCACCTCGGCCCCGCGCGCGACCAGGATGGAGGGCAGCGGTTCGCGCCCCACCGCGAAGCCGAGGCCGCGGCGACCGGGTGCGAGCATCCCGGCCTCCCACAGCCCCTGCAGCACGAAGGCGCTCTCCCATGCCTTGCGGTGATAGGACGGCGCCATGCCGAGCACCCCGAACCAGTGCCGCATCCAGGGGCGTTCGATGTCGATCTGCCGGCAGACCCGCCCTGCCAGTCCGATGCGCCGCGGCCGGGCCGGCGCCGGCGCCTCGGGCACCGCCGCCGCCTGGCGCTGCGCCAGCTGCGCCGCCAGCATCTTCACGTTGCCGGTGGTGAGCGGCACGTCGCGCAACAGGATGCTGAGGCTATCCGTGCGAGGGCGCCCGGACGCGTCGGTGGGGGAGGCCAGGTGGTGCCCGACCGCCTCGCTGACCACCCGGCGGAAGCGCGCGGACAGGTCCGCGTCGCCGGCGTCGAACAGGTTGAGCAGGCGATGCGCCTGGCGCACCCGCGCCGCCCGGCGCCAACGCCGCCACCAGCCAGGCATGATCCGACCCAACACCGACGCCAATCGTCCCGCCCTGCTATCCCGATGGTCCCGTCGCGCGCGCCCGCGGTTCGGTCCCGCGGCCTTCGCACCATCCGCATGCCAAGGCGGGCGTCAAGCGGTGGCCTGGAACGTCCCGCCCAAGGCGGGGACGCTGCGCCGATCTGTCCTGGCGGCGGGGGGGCTAACATGGCCAGATGCGCGCGCCGCAAAAGGCGCGCCCCGGGGAGGAACCGAGCGTGACGCAGGACCGCCGCCATGCATGACCGCCTGCACGGTGAGGAGGCGCTCGGGCCGGCCGCCGTATCGACCGGGCGGCTGCCGGAGGCCGAGACCGTCGCCGCGCTGGTGGCCGAGGCGCGGGAACGCTACGCCACGGTGGCCGAGGGCACGGTCGCCGACTACATCCCCGCCCTGGCGAAGGCCTCCGCCGACTGGTTCGGCATCAGCGTCTGCGGCGTGGGCGGGCAGGTGTTTTCCGCGGGCGATGCCGAGCGGCCCTTCTCGATCCAGTCGATCTCCAAGCCCTTCGTCTTCGCGCTGGTCTGCCAGGCGCTGGGCGGCGGGCGGGCGCGCGCGGCCGTGGGGGTGAACGCCACCGGCCTGCCGTTCAACTCGGTCATGGCGATCGAACTCAACGCCGACCGAACCATGAACCCGATGGTGAATGCGGGAGCGATCGCCACCACCAGCCTGGCCCCCGGCGCCAACGCCGAGGAACGCTGGCGCTTCGTCCGCGACGGACTGTCGCGCTTTGCCGGGCGGGAGTTGGAACTGGACAACGACGTCTACGAATCCGAAGCCGCGACCAACCAGCGCAACCAGGGCATTGCCCGGCTGCTGCTGGGCTATGGCCGGCTGTATTCCGATCCGGACGAGGCGACGGACATCTACACGCGCCAATGTGCGCTGAACGTGACCGCGCGCGACCTGGCCGTGATGGGCGCCACGCTCGCCGATGGCGGGGTGAACCCGGTGACGAAGGAACGCGTGGTGGATGCGGACCGCTGCCGTCGCGTTCTGGCGGTGATGGCGACGGCGGGCCTGTACGAACAGTCGGGTGACTGGCTGTACGAAGTCGGCCTGCCCGGGAAAAGCGGCGTGGCCGGCGGTCTGGTCACGATCTCCCCGGGCAAGGGGGGTCTCGGCACGTTTTCTCCGCCGCTCGATGCCGCGGGCAATTCGGTGCGCGGGCAGCTGGTCACGAAATTCCTGTCGGAACGCCTTGGTCTCAACCTTTTCGCCTCGGCCCCCGAGGCGTGACGCGGAGCGCAGCATGAGCAGCACGACCGAGGCACCGCGCGAATCCTGGGTGCCGATGATCGCCATCGCGCTCGGGCAGATGCTGATGTCCTTCAACGTGGCCGCGCTGCCGGTCTCGCTGGCCGGCATGGTGTCCAGCTTCGGCGTGCCGCCGACCACGATTGCCACCGGCATCGTGATGTATTCGCTGTCCGTCGCGGGCTTCGTGATGCTGGGTGCCAAGCTGGTGCAGCGCTTCGGATCGACCGCGGTGTTCCGCGTGGTGGTCGGGCTGTTCGGAATCGCGCAGATCCTGATGGTGATCGCCCCGGCGGCGACCTTCATGCTGGTGGCGCAGTTGCTGGCGGGGCTGGCGGCGGCGGTGATCGTGCCGGCGCTGGTGGCGCTGATCGCGCATCATTACCGCGGGCCGCAGCAGGCGACCGCCGTGGGTGCGCTCGGTTCGGCGCGCGCGGCGGCCGGCGTGGCGGCCTTCCTCATCGGCGGGATGCTCGGCACCTTCATCGGCTGGCGGCCGGTCTTCGGCATCCTGGTGATCGCCGCCGGCGTGGTGTTCTGGCTGTCCTTCAAGCTCAAGCCCGAGGAGTCGCGGCCCGAGGTGAAGATCGACATCGTCGGCGTGGTGCTCGCCGCGGCCGCGATCATCATGGTGGTGTTCGGCTTCAACAACCTGAACCGCTGGGGCCTGGGCGTGGCGCGCCCCGGCGCACCCTTCGACATCATGGGCATGTCGCCGGCGCCGATCATGATCGTGACCGGCATCATCCTGCTGCAGGTGTTCATCGCCTGGTGCAAGCGCGTGGCGGCGAGGGGCGGGACGCCGCTGCTCGACCTGCGCGTGATCACCAGCAGCGAGGAACGCGCGGCGGTCTACGCCATGTTCACGGTGGTCGGGCTCGAGGCCATGCTGAACTTCACGGTGCCGCTGTACATCCAGATCGTGCAGGGGCGCACGCCGATCGAAACCGCGATCGCCATGATGCCCTTCAACCTGACGGTGTTCTTCACCGCCATGCTGGTGGTGCGGCTGTATCCCAAGGTTCCGCCGCGGCGCATCGCGCAGGCCGGCTTCGCGCTGTGCGTGGTGGGGTTGCTGTGGCTCGCCTATGTGGTGCGCAACGACTGGTCGGCGATTCCGGTGATGCTGGGGCTGGTCACCTTCGGCATCGGGCAGGGCGCGCTGGTCACGCTGGTATTCAACGTGCTCGTCACCGCCGCACCGAAGGAATTGGCGGGCGATGTCGGCTCGTTGCGGGGCACCACGCAGAACCTGGCGGCGGGCGTCGGCACGGCGGTGGCAGGCGCGCTGCTGGTCGGGCTGTTGTCGGCCGGCATCCTGTACCGCATTGCCGAGAACCCGGCGCTGCCGCCGATGGTGGTGACACAGATCGACCTCGACAGCATCAACTTCGTCAGCAACGACCGGCTGCTGTCCATCATGGAACGCACCGGCGCCGCGCCGGACCAGGTGGCGGAAGCGGTGCGCGTGAATACCGAGGCACGGTTGCAGTCGCTCAAGATCGGGCTGCTGATCATGGCCTTCGTCGCGGCGCTGGCGATCATCCCCGCCTCCCGCCTGCCGGCCTACCGTCCGGGCGAGATCCCGGACGGGCTGCGACCGCCGCCGCCAGGCCGGCGCGAGGAGGAACAGGCGGCGTGAAGCGGCTTCTCATGCTCTCGTTGGGCGGCACCATCACGATGCTGCCGTCCGCCGGCGGGGGCATCGCGCCGAAGCTGGGCGCGGCGGAGCTGGTGGCCTCGGTGCCCGAGCTTGCGACCGTTGCGCACATCGAGGCCGAGAGCGCAGCGCGCCTGCCGAGCCCCTCGCTCACGCCCGCCATCCTGGTGGATGTCGCGCGGCGCATCGAGGTCGCCTTCGCGGAGGGTGTCGACGGCGCCGTGGTCATCCAGGGCACCGACACGATCGAGGAGAGCGCGTTCATCCTGGATGTGCTGGTGGGCGGCGACAAGCCGGTGGTGATGACCGGCGCGATGCGCGGCGCCGATGCGCCGGGCGCGGATGGGCCGGCGAACCTGCTCGCCGCCGCGCGCGTGGCGGTCAGCGACACGGCGCGCGGGCTGGGCGCGCTGGCGGTGCTGAACTACGACATCCACGCCGCGCGCTTCGTGCAGAAGACGCATACGACGCTGCCCTCGGCCTTCGCCTCTCCGCTGGTCGGGCCGATCGGGGCGGTGGCGGAAGGGCGCCCGCGCATCCATGCGCGTGTGGGTCGGATGCCGGTGCTGCCGGCCGCCGATGGGCCGCCCGCACATGTCGCGCTGGTGACCTGGGCGATGGGCGATGATGGGCGGGTACTCGCGGCGCTGCCCGGGCTTGGCTATGCGGGCGCCGTGATCGCCGGCATGGGCGCGGGGCATGTGCCGGCGGACGCGGCCAAGGCAGTCGGCGCGCTGGCCGCGTGCATCCCGGTGGTGCTGGCGTCGCGCTCCGCCGCCGGGCCGGTCTTCACGGAAACCTACGGCTATCCGGGCGGCGAGATCGACCTGATCGCGCGCGGCGCCATCCCGGCGGGGATCCTGGGCGCGCTCAAGGCGCGGCTGTTGCTGGCGTTGGTGTTGCGCGGCGGCGGCGGGCGGGAGGCGGCGGCGCGCGCCTTCGCGGCCTACGCATGAAGGCGTTGCACCTCGCCGTTGTCGCGCTGTTTGCCGCGCTGCCTGCGCTCGCGCAGGACCGCGTCGAGCCGGAGCACTACGGCACCTGGAGCTTCACCTACGAGAACGACCTGCTGGCCGGCACCGACCGCTACTACACGAGCGGCGTGCAGGCGGCGTGGCGCTCGCCCGTATTCGTCCCGCCATCGTGGCTCGGCTTCCTGACCGATGGACCGGGGATCATCTTCCCCCAGGGCGGCACGCCGCGCTGGGGGCTGGCCGTCGGGCAGAACATCTACACGCCGGCGGATACGCAGGTGCGCAATCCGAACCCGTTCGACCGGCCCTATGCGGGCTGGTTGTATGGGTCGATCGGGCTGGTGTCCTATACGCCGCGCGAATACGGCAGCATCGAATTGCAGTTGGGCATCGTCGGTCCCGGCGCGCTGGGCGAGCAGACGCAGAACGGCGTGCATGACGCGATGAACGTCGACCGCGCGCTGGGCTGGGCCTACCAGATCAAGGACGAACCCGGCGTCAACCTGATCGTGACGCGGCAGTGGCGCTGGAACACCGATCCGTTCCTCGGCGATGTACGGGCAGGGATCGTTCCGAGCATCACGGCCAGTGTCGGCAATGTGCAGACCTACGCCGCCGCGGGGTTGATGCTGCGCGTGGGCGACGAGCTGGAGGCCGATTTCGGACCGCCACGCATGCGGCCATCCATCTCGGGGTCGAATTTCTACCAGCCGGACGGCCGCTGGGGCTGGTATGCCTTCGTCGGCGTCGATGGCCGGGCCGTGGCGCGCGACATCTTCCTCGATGGCAATACCTGGCGCGACAGCCGCAGCGTGGACCGCGAGGTCTTCATCGCGGATGCGAATGCAGGCATAGCCGTGGTCATGCCGTTCGCGCGCCTGACCGTGAGCTACACGGCGCGGTCGCGGGAATTCGAGACGCAGCGCAACAGCGCGCAGTTCGGGTCGATCAGCCTGTCGTTCAGGTTCTGACGGCACGCTCGCACCGCATCGGCTGCGGCGTGGCGCCAACCAGGGTTCTCAGCGCCCGCCCGCCGGCCCTCCTCAGCGTGCCGCCAGCGCGACGCCCAGCGCCAGCGTCAGTACCAGCAGCGCGAGGCCGGCGGCCGGCCACGTCCGCAGCACGGCTTCGGCGCGCGCCAACGCGTCTCCGGTGCGTCCGGCCACGCCACGCAGGTGCCGCGTTAACACGATGATGTCCCCCTCCGGTGGCACCGGAAGGCGCGCACCCCATCGCGCCAGGGGCAGCAGCAGCGCGGCACCCAGCAGCACCGGCACGAGTGCCTTCAGCAGCGCATCCGGCGCCAGGACGGACGCGAGCGATCCGGGAAACAACGCCCAGGGCAGCAGCACCGACGCTGCCGCCACGACCAGCCACGGCAACACCACGGCGCGCGCAGGCCGCGCGGCCGTGTCGTCGGCAAACGCAAGCCGTCGCACGAAATGCAGCATCAGCAGCGTCGAGCCTGCCGCGGACACCGCCGCCAGAAGCCCGACCAGGCCAGCGCCGAGCTCGGCCTTCACCGCTTCCTTCGCCAGCCACCCGCCGGTCAGCGGCAGCCCGCCGAAGCCCAGCGCAAGCACCACCGCCGGGACCAGAACCAGCGCGCGTGCCGCGCCGCCGCTCGCCGCCGCGACCCCCACCGCGAGGAACAGCGCGCCCTTCGCCAGCACATGGTGCAGCGCGTAGAAGGCCACCGCCATCGGCGTGGCCGCCATGCCGCCCACGATGCCCATCCCGAAGGCCGCCGCCACCACGCCCATCTGCGACACCGAGGAATAGGCCAGCACCGCCTTCGGATTGCGTTGCACGATGCCAAGCGCCACGCCCCAGAAGGCGGTGACGAAGCCGACCACCACCAGCGCCTCGCCCCAGCCGGCCGGCGTGGTGCCGATGGGCAGGAAGCGCAGCAGCCCGATCACGCCAGCCTTGATGATGGCGCCGCTCAGCACCGCCGAGGCCGGCATGGGGGCGGCCGGATGCGCGATCGGCAGCCAGACGTGCAGCGGCACCAGCCCAGCCTTCAGCCCGAAGCCCGTGACCAGCAGCGCGATGGTCACGTCGCGCAGCGGCGATGCGCCGATGGCGGGAAGAACGTCGCCGATGGCGAGGCTCTCGCCCGGCGCCGACGCTGCAAGCACCGCGAAGGCTGCAAGCAGCGCCGCCTCCCCCAGCACCGCCAGCAGCAGGTAAAGCGCCCCGGCGCGCACGGCCTGCGCCGTGCGGTCGTGGATCACCAGGCCCCAGGCCGGCAGGCTCGCGAGCGTGAACGCCAGGTAGAAGCTGACCAAATCCGCCGCCACGAACACACCAAGGCTGCCCGCCAGCGTTGCCAGCCACCAGGCCGCGAAGCGCGTGAAGCCCGGCCCCGCAACATAGGCGCGCGCGTACACGCCGACGGCGCACCACAGTACGGACGCGCCCCCCAGCAGGAGCGCACCAGGCGAATCGATGGCGAGCGACAGCCGCAACCGCGCATCCGCCACCAGCGCGACATCCGGCGTCGCGAAGACCGCGCAGGCCAGCCCAGGCAGCGGTGCCGCCCAGATCAGCCCCGCCGCGCGGTCGCGCCACGCCGGCACGGCGAGTGCGCCCAGCAACAGCAGCGGCACCACCGGCGTGGCCAACAGAAGCAGCGCGGTCATGGCGCGAGGTCCAGCCGCCCGACCTGCACCAGCCCGAAGGCGGCCAGAGGCAGCAGCCCCAGCACGACCGACACCAGGGCGAGTGCCAGCACGATCTTCTCGCGCTTGTCCGGCCGGCGCAGAGCGGGCTGCGTGCCGTCGCCGGTCAACGCGGCCGCCATCACGCGATACACGTAGCTGCCCGTCAGCAGCCCGCCTCCCAGGATGACAAGCGCCCACCACCACTGCCCTGCCTCGATCGCCGAGGTCAGCAGCATCCATTTGGCCGCGAAGCCACCCGAGGGCGGCACGCCCATCAGCGATAACCCTGCCAGGCCGAAGGCGGCCACCGGCACCGGCAGCAGCCGCGCCGCCCCCGCCAGCCCATCGATGCGGTCCTGCCCGAGCCGCGCCGCGATCAGCCCCGCGGCGAGGAACATCGACGCCTTGGCGAAGGCGTGGCTGACCGCCTGCAACACGCCGCCGGTCCAGGTCTTGGCCGCGAAGGCTTCGTGCCCGGGTGCCGCGACCAGCAGCGGGAACATCAGGAACAGGTAGCCGATCTGCGCGACGGTGGAATACGCCACCAGCAGCTTCAGCCGTTCCTGCCGCAGCGCCGCGACCGAGCCCAGCAGGATCGCCGCCGCCCCCAGCGCGCCCAGCACCTGCGCCGCCGCCGGCGCGGCGAGGCCGGGCATGACACCGAACCAAAGACGCACCAGGATCACGAAGGATCCCTTCACGACCAGTGCGGATAGGATGGCGCTGGCGGCCGGCGGCGCCCCGGCATGGGCGGGCGGCAGCCACAGATGCAGTGGCAGCAGCGCGGTCTTGGCCAGCAGCCCGGCGGTCATCAGCGCGACGGCGACGTAGGTCGGCACCTCGGCCCGCGCCTTGCCGGCCAGCAGCACGAAGTCGAGCGTGCCATAGGCGCCGTAGATGAGCGCCACGCCGAGCAGGTACAGCACCGACCCCAGCAGCGCGAACATCAGGTAGCGCAGCGCCGCCTCGAGCGTGGCGCGCTTGCCGTCCAGGCAGACGATCGGCATGGCCGCGAAGGTCAGCAGTTCCAAGGCGACATACAGCGTGAACAGGTCGGTCGCGACGACCACCAGGTTGGTCGCACCCCACAGCGCCAGCAGCAGCGGCCAGAAGGCGAAGGCGGCGCGTGTTTCCGGCGCGCCGGCGGCGGTGCCGAAGCCGGCGCGTGCAAACAGCGCGACGGCCGCGACGACCAGCGCGGCCGTCAGCAGCATGGCCGCCGACAGCCCATCGGCGCGGAAGGACAGGCCGAGCGGCGGCGCCCAGTGGCCGAGCAGATGCACCACCGGCGCGCCGCTGGCCTGCACCGCGGCGGCCGTGCCGACAGCCAGGGCGATGCCCACCGGCAGCAGCGCCAACGTGATGCGTTCCGCCCCGCGCGCGCCGGCCGGCAGCGCCAGGACCATGCCCAGCACCGGCAGCATCACGGCCAACATGGGCAGCGCGCCCCAGGCGGTCACGACGGGTCGCTCTCGTCGTCCGACGCGATTCGCAGCAGCAGCGCCACCGCCAGCGTGGTGGCTGCGAAGGCCACGACAATGCCGGTCAGGATGATCGCCTGCGGAACCGGGTCACCCGCGAAGCCCGCGCCCGCGCCGCGCCGCGCCACCGCGCCGAACACCAGGAAGATGCCGCCACCCAGCACGTTGAAGGCCAGGATGCGCAGTAGCGGCTCCGGCCGTGCCAGCAGGCCGAACAGCCCGATGCCGGTCAGCAGCGCGCCGACCAGGCCGAACACCGTCGCGGTCATGCGCGCCGACCCGGCGGACCGATCACCAGCAACGCCAGGGCGATGGCGATGGACGCGGTGAGCGCAATCTCCACCACCATGATGAGCGGCAGCGCAAGCCCGGGCGGATACGCGAGGAAGGCACCCTGCGTCATCCACCCCGCCAGGCCGATGGCGATGAACAGCGCCGGCCCGGCGGCAACGGCAACGCGCAGCCAGCGCGCCGAGATCGGCGGCGGCACCACACGCCCGGCCATCCAGGGCAGCATCCACATCGCCGCCAGGATCGCCGCCGCCTGGAACTTGCCCCCCGGCGCGTCCTTGCCGATCCACAGGACATGCACCGCCACCAGGATGCCGAGCGGCGGCAGCAGGCGTGCCAGCAGCGCCAGCGGCCCGTCGGCCAGCACCGGCTGCATCGGCCCAGGCTTGCCGCCCCAGGCGTCGTCCGGCGCCAGCGACCACGCGGCGATCACCGCCAGCACGAGCACCGCGGACTCCAGCAGCGTATCCAACCCGCGGAACGACATCAGCACGGCCGCGACGGGGTTGCCGAGGCCCGTCGCGCCGATGTTCGCGGCCACCTGCGGCGCCAGGCTCGGCGCCGGGTCGGGCAGCAGCAGGATGGCGGCGGCGAGTGCGGCGGTGACGCCGGCGCAGCCGAGCGCGATCGCCACCGTCATGGCGCGGCCCGGGCGCCGGTCCATCGCCGCGCCGCGCCCGGCAACGCGCGACGCGGCACCCAGCAGCAATGCGCCGGACAGGCCCGCGCCGATCGCGGCTTCCGTCAGCGCGATATCGATCGCCCCCAGCCGCACCCAGGCGAAGGACAGCAGCAGGCCATAGGCGATGAACAGTGCGACGGCGGTGAAGGTGCCGCGCGATGCGATGGTGGCGAGTGCCACGCCCAGGATCGCGGCTGCGATCAGCCCGTCGGCCATCATCGTCGGCGCGCCAGCCGCGCCAGCAACGGCCCTGCCGCCGCGCTGGACACCAACACCAGCAGCCACACGGCGATAAGGCGCGGTGCACCGCCGACCGCCTCCGCGCGCGGCAGCAGGCCGAGCACGATCAACCCGAGCCCGAGATGATCCGCCTTGGTCAGCGCGTGCAGCCGGCTCGATGCATCGGGGAAGCGCAGCAGGCCCGCCGTGCCGGCGGCGAAGAACACCAGCCCCGCCAGGATGGCGAGCAGCGAGAAGGCATCGACCAGCAGGCTCACGGCGCGTCATCCCCGCGTGGCGCGGCGCGCGCCATGGCGATGGTGGCGAAGGCGGCGAGCAGCGCCAGCACCAGCGCGGCATCGACGAAGGAGGGCGTGGCGGTCGCGACGCCGGCCAGCAGCAGCGCGGCGATGCCCCCCGTGCCGAGCAGCTGCGCCGCCATGATGCGGTCCACCACGGCCGGCCCGCGCAGGATGCGCGGCAGGCCGGCGATCACGCTCACCAGCACGATCACCGCGGCGGTGAGCAGCAGCTCAGGCATCGGCGCCGATCGCGCGGGCGAAGCGCGCCTCCTCAGCGGTCATGTCGGCCGCGACGGCGGCATGGTTGGTCAGCGCGTGGATAATGACGGCGCCGTCCGCGGCCTCGCCGGCCGGCAGCGTCCCGGGCAGCAGGCTGGCATAGGCGAGGAAGGCATCGCGCGCCGGGCCGGGCGGCAGGCGCGGCGTCCAGGCGACCTCGCCGGGGTTGGGTGCGCGGCGCGGGTCGAGGGCGACGCGCGCGACATCGACACCCGCGCGCAATGCCTGCCAGGGAAAGCGCAGCGCCAGCAGCGCCAGCGCGGTGGGTCTCGGCCGATATGGCCCGGGCGGCGATAGCAGCAGGCTGCACCACGCCGCCGCCGCCGCGGTCACCGCGCCGAGCATCATGTCGTCACCACCGGTGATCGCCGCCCAGGCCAGCAGCAGCAGCGCGAAGCGGGTCGCGCCCGCCGCCATGTCAGGCCGCCGGCTTCGGCGGCCGCCCGCCGAAGACCGTGACGTAAAGCGTGGGCAGGAACACCAGCGTGAGCAGCGTGGCGACCGTCAGCCCGCCCATGATGGCGAAGGCCATCGGACCCCAGAACACCGTGGGGGCGATCGGGATCATGCCCAGTACCGTGGAAAGCGCTGTGAGCATCATCGGCCGCAGGCGCGATGAGGCCGCGGCAATCACCGCGTCCCAGACGTCGAGGCCGGAGTCGCGGTCGCTCTCGATCTGCATGATGAGAATGATGGCGTTCTTGGCGATCATCCCGAGCAGCGACAGCACGCCCAGGATGGCGACGAAGCCGAGCGGCCGGCTGAAGGCGAGCAGCGCCAGCACGACGCCGATGATGCCCAGCGGCAGCAGCGCCAGCACCAGGCTGAGCCGCCGGAACGACCCGAGCTGCCACATCAGCAGCGTGACCATCAGCAGCACCATCAACGGCACCACGGCGATGACGCTGGCCTGGCTGTAGGCGCTTTCCTCGGCGATGCCGCCCAGGTCCACGCGGTAGGGCGCCTCGAGCCGTGCGTTCAGCGCGGCGATCTGCGGCGTGAGCTGCGCGGTCACGCTGTCGGGCAGCACGCCGGGGTTCACGTCGGCGCGCACCGTGAGGGTGGGCACGCGATCGCGCCGCCAGATCAGCGGGAATTCCTGCGCGTGCTCGAAGGTGGCGAACTGGGTGATCGGCACGGTCCGCCCGCCGGGCAGCGGCACCTGGATCGAACGTAGCGCATCGAGCGAGAGGCGTTCCTCGGCGGTGGCGCGCGCGATCACCGGGATCAGGTAGATGTCGTCGCGCAGCTGGGTGACCGTGGTGCCGGTCACCGCGGCGTTCAGCGCCGCCGACACCTGCGCGGAGGACAGGCCGAGCAGGCGCGCCTGGTCCTGGTCCACCCGCACCCGCAATTGCCGTGCCGGTTCCATCCAGTCGAAATGCACCTGGCGCGAGCCCTGCGCGGCGGCCATGAGCTGAGCCACGTCCAGCGCGATGGCGCGGACGCGCTCCACATCCGGGCCGTTGACGCGGTACTGCAGCGGCCAGCCGACCGGTGGGCCGAGCTCGAGCGGATAGACGCGTGACACGGCGGCGGGGAAGTCCTCGGCCAGCAGGGCCTCCAGGCGCCGCTGCAGGCGTTCGCGCCCGGGCAGGTCTTTCGCCACCACCACGGCCTGCGAGAAGAACGGCAGCGCCAACTGGACGTTCAGCGGCAGATAGAAGCGGATGGCGCCGCGCCCGACATAGGTGGACCAGCGCGCCACGTCAGGGTCAGCCGCCAGCGCGGCATCGAGGCGCTGCGCCACCTGCTCGCTGCCGAAGATCGAGGCGTTCTGCGGCAGCGTCACCTCGACCAGCAGTTCGGTGCGGTCGGAGGAGGGGAAGAACTGCCGCGGCACGAAGGGCATCGCGAGCACCGCCACCGCGAACATCGCGACGGTGAATCCGATGGTCACCCATTTCGCGCGCATCGCCAGGGACAGGAACGCGGCGAAGCCGCGCAGCAGCGCCCCCGGCTTCTCCGGCTCGGCCCCCGCCTTTGGCGACTTCAGGATGGCCATGCCGAGCAGTGGCGCGAAGATAACGGCGACGAACCAGGAGACGATCAGTGCGATGGCGACCACCGCGAAGATCGAGAAGGTGTATTCGCCAGCCGAGGATTTCGCGAATCCGATAGGCACGAAGCCGGCGATGGTGACGAGCGTGCCGATCAGCATCGACGACGCCAGCGCGGTATAGGCGAAGGTGGCAGCCTTCGCCTTGGTGTCGCCGGCGGCGAGGCGGCGGATCATGGCGTCGATCGTGGTCATCGCGTCGTCGACCATCAGGGTGAGCGCGATGATCAGCGCACCGAGCGAGATGCGCTGGAGGTCGATGCCGGCCAGCGACATCAGCGGGAAGACGATGGCCAGCGTGAGCGGGATGGTCAGCGCCACGATCGCGCCAGCGCGCACGCCGAGCGCGATGAAGGACACCGCCATGATGATAAGGATCGCCTGCCACAGGCTCTCCATGAAATCGCCGATCGCCTCGTCCACCGTCACGGCCTGGTCGGCGACCAGGATGGGCTCGATGCCCACCGGCAGGTCGCGGCGGATCTGCGCCATGGCGGCGCCGATGTTGCGGCCGAGGGCGAGGATGTCGCCCGACTCGCGCATCGCCACCGCCAGGCCGATCGCTGGCTGGCCGTTCACCCGGAACATCGGCTGCGGCGGGTCGGCGGTGCCGCGGCGCACCTGCGCGAGATCCCCCAGGCGGAAGATGCGGTCGCCGATCACGAAGTTGACCGCGAGGATGTCGGCCTCGGTCTCGAAGGCGCCGGAGACGCGCACCACGATGCGTTCGGCCCCGGTCTCGACCAGGCCCGCCGGGCGCACCAGGTTCTGCGCCTGCAGCGCCGCCACCAGCGCGCCGTAGTTCAGCCCGAGGCCGGCGAGCCGCTCGGTCGAGAACTCGATGAAGATGCGCTCGTCCTGCGCGCCCAGGATCTCGACCTTCGAGACATCGGGGACCAGCAGCAGGCGCGATCGCGCGGCTTCCACATGGTCGCGCAATTCGCGCTGGCTGAAGCCGTCGGCGGTGAAGCCGTAGATGATGCCGAAGGTGTCGCCGAAATCATCGTTGAAGACGGGGCCGAGCACGCCTTGGGGCAGGGTGTGGCGCATGTCGGCCACGCGCCGGCGCACCTGGTACCACATGTCGGGCACCACGGCCGGCGACGTCGATCCCTTCAGGTCGACGAAGATCGTGGTCTGCCCCGCCTGCGTGTAGGAGCGCAGGCGGTCGAGGTTGGGCGTTTCCTGCAGCGTGCGCTCGAGGCGCTCGGTGACCTGCAGGATGGTCTCCTCGATGGTGGCACCCGGCCAGGACGCGGCGACGACCATGGTGCGGAAGGTGAAGGCCGGGTCCTCGTTGCGGCCGAGCTTCACGAAAGACAGCGCGCCCGCGACCAGCGCCATGATCATCAGGTAGACGACCAGCGAGCGCCGGTTGATCGCCCATTCCGAAAGGTTGGGGCCGATCATCGCGCGCCGCCCAGCAGGCGCACCTTCTGCCCCGGCCGGAGCGCCTGCACGCCCGCGGTGACAATGATCTCGCCGGGCTCGAGCCCCTGGCCCACCACGACATGGCCGGGATCATGGCGCACCAACTCGACCGTGCGCAGCGCGACGGTCTCGGTGCGCGGATCGACCACCCAGACGGCCGGCTGGCGGTCGGCGCGCGCCAACGCCGAGGCCGGGATCGAGATGCCCGCGCTGGCGCCAAGCGTCAGCCGCCCCGTCACGGTGGACCCCAGCCGCATCCCCGGCGGCGGTTCGGCCAGGCCCACGCGCACCTGGAAGGTGCCGGTCACCGCATCGGCGCGCGGAGCAACTTCCCGCACGCGGCCCACGGCTCGCACGGCGGGGTCGGTGGTCAGCACCACCTCGATCACCGGATTGGCGGGCGCCTGGTCCTTCAGCGTTGGCGGCACGTCGAACACCGCGTCGCGGCCCTCGTCGCGCGCCACCTGCACGATCATGCGGCCGGGCTGCACCACCTCGCCGGGCTCGGCGCCGCGCTGGGTGACGCGGCCATCCACGTCGCTCACGAGTTCGGTGTAGCCCAGCCTGGTCTCGGCAATGCTCACCTGGGCAGCGGCGGCATCCACCGCGGCCTGCGCGGTCTGGCGCGTCTGGGCGGCCTGGTCGTAGCGCACGCGGGTGGTCCAGCCGTCGCGCAGCAATTCGGATTGCCGCCAGTAGTTGTTGGCGGCTTCGGTCAACTGCCCGCGGGCGGCGGTCAGCGACGCGCGGGCGGCGCGCAGGCCGTTCTCCTCATTGTCGCGGTTGAGCCGCGCGATGACCTGCCCGGCGCGCACAGAATCGCCCACATTGACCAGGCGTTCGACCATGCGGCCATCGATGCGGAACGCGAGGTTCACCTCGGTCTCGGCCTGCACGGTGCCGGTCAGGGACACCACCTCGCCGCCTGTGCTGCGTTCGACCGTGGCCACGCGCACCGGGCGGATCTCGGGTGGTGCCGGTGGCGGGCCGCTGTCGCAGGCGGCGAGCAGGCCGAAGGCGGCGGCGATCGCCAGGGTCGCGCGGGGCATGGGCCGTGGCTGCGTCATCGTATCCGGGCTCGCTCGGTCGGGCATGTTCAGTCGATGATGGCACATGCCGCGCGCGGCGGGGCGCCGCAAGTGCAGGCGGGTGAAACCGCCCAGCTGGATTTGGCTGCGCATCCCGGCGCTGGCCGCGGCGTCCCAGGGTCATCGCGGGGGCGGCAGCGCCTCGGTCACGCGCGCCAGCAGATACGGGAAAAACGGATTGGAGGTGACGCGCGCGAAGCTGTCGAGCCCGATCACCAGCACGCCGCGTTCGCCGCGCAGCGCCAGCGCGCCCAGGCGCAGGCCGAAATCATCGCCAGGCGCGGGGTCCGCGCCATAGAGCCCGTCCTGCGGCGGGAAGGGCAGCGCGACATGCGACAGCGAGAAGACATCGCGCGGCCAGGACAGGCCGAGTGGCGTGTCGGTCGCCTCCGTCGCCCCGGCCGCGACGCGCCGCGCGGTGGTGCCGCCCGCGGCATCGGTGGCGATGACCGTCAGCGCGTAGTGCCGCGGCGCCGGCGCGACGATGCGATCGAGTGCCGCATCGGCGCCCGGCACGAACAACGGCCCGAATCGGATGTCGCGATTGAGGTCGAACAGCACGACCTCGTGCCCGCCCGCCGGCAGTCGGCCATAGAGCGCGGAGAGCACCGCCGGGGTCGAGACGGTCGCGTCCACCACCGACTGGAAGGTCAGCACCGGCGGCAATGAGGCCAGCCGCCCGGCCGCCGACAGACGGTCCAGCTGCGCCTGCAAGGCCGCCGTCAGACGGTGCGTCTGGCGCGCCGCATTGACCGGGAAGGAGTTGTACTTGAACGGGTTGAACTCCGGCTGGATGTCGAGCCAGGCGGTCTTGGCGAAGCGCGGCAGCAGCGCCGGCAGCCCGGCGATGCCGGCGAAGCGCGCGAAGGCCGTCACGCCGACCATGGGGGAGAGCAGGATGATGCGGTCCGCCTGCGCCAAGCGTGGATCCTCGATGGCATCGAGTGCGTGCTTCAAGGCCAGCGCGCCGCCATTGGAATAGCCGCCGAGGTGCAGCGGGCCGGTGGGGACACGCGCGCGGGCCTCGCGCACCGCGAGGCGTGCCGCGGCCATCCAGTCCTCCCACACCGCATCGGTCAGGCCGGCCGGGACGCTGCCATGGCCGGGCAGGCGGATGGCGATGGCGACGAAGCCGCGCGCGCGATACGCCTCGGCCAGGTGCCGCACGCTGAAGGGTGTGTCGGTGAGTCCGTGCAGGAACACCGCGACGCCGGCGGGCGGCCCGGCCGGCTCCAGGATGAAGGACCGGTTCCAGTCGCGCGCGAAACGCGCCGGGTGCATCGGGCTACCGGCAAAGTAGCGGTTGACCGGCACCTGCTCGGCCGGGTCGAGGGCGTCCGTCACCTCGCGCCGCACGGTCGCCATCACCGAATCCTCGGCGGCGATCCAGCGGCGCCAGTCGGCGGCGTCGATCACCGCGCGTGGCATCTCATCCGGCACCACGGTGTGCCAGGGGCCGAGCGGCGGGCCGCGCTGCACGTCGTAGATGCGCAGGGCAAGGATGACCGAGACCAGGCCCAGCAGCAGCAGCGCCGCGCGCATCAACCATGTCCGTGTGAAGGCGACCATCGTGCTGCCCGCCGCGTGCCCGGCGTCCCTGTTCCTGGATCCCTGTGTCGCACGGAAGGGCGGGCGGGCCGAAGTCCTTGCGCGCGGACGCGCCGCAAACCAGGGTGCAGCCCGACCCCGGAAGGATGGCAGAAGCGCAATGACCGCCGACAGCGGAACCCGAATCCTCGTCGGCCTCTGCGCCACCGTCCTCGTGGCGGCGGCGCTTCAGGCCGGGCAATCGATCTTTGCGCCGATCGCCTTCGCGCTGTTCGTCATCGGGCTGGTATGGCCGCTGCAGCGTGCGGTGCAGGCGCGCATCCCGGCAGGGATCGCGCTGATCGGCACCATCCTGGTGGCCTGTGCGGTGGTGTCGGTGATGGTGCTGTCCATCGCCTGGGCGTTCGGGCGCGTGGCGCAGTGGGTGATTGCCAATGCGGGGCAGTTCCAGGCGCTCTATACCGCCAAGGTCGCCTGGCTCGAGGCGCGCGGGGTGCAGGGCGCGGGTCTGCTGGCGGAGCAGTTCGATTCACGCTGGCTGGTGCGTGTGGCGCAGGGCGTCCTGGCGCAGTTGCAGGGCGTGATCAGCTTCGTGGTGGTGACGGCGGTCTTCGTCATCCTGGGCCTGCTGGAGGTGCGCCAGGTGGCCTCGCAGCTCGAATGCATGACCGACAAGCCGGCGGCGCGGCGCGTGCTGGCGGGGCTGGCGGCGAGTGCCTCGAAGCTGCGCGTGTACATGATGGTGCGCAGCCTCGCCTCGGTGCTGACCGGGCTGCTGGTCTGGGCCTTCGCGCGCTACATGGGGCTCGACCTCGCGGCCGAATGGGGCGTGATCGCCTTCGTGCTCAACTACATCCCCTTCATCGGGCCGCTGGTCGCGACGCTGTTCCCGACCGCGGTGGGGTTGCTGCAATTTGGATCGTGGCAGGCGGTGGTGACCATCTTCGCCGTGCTGCAGGTGATCCAGTTCCTCATCGGGTCCTATTTGGAACCGCGGCTGACCGGGAACTACCTCGCGGTCTCGCCCTTCATGGTGCTGGTGGCGGTGTTCCTCGGCGCTTTCCTGTGGGGCATTCCGGGCGCCTTCATCGGCGTACCGGTGCTGATCGCGACGCTCACGCTGTGCGAGCAGTTCGAGGGTGGCCGCTGGGCGGCGAGGCTGCTGTCCGGGCGCCCGGCGACGCCCGGCTGACAGCCGGCGGCGGGCCGGCCATCGATCCCGTCGGGCGCCGGCCCATCGGAGCGAACCGGACCGTCAGGGCCAGGCCACTTCCGGTGGCAGGGACATCAGGATCGCCTCCACATTGCCGCCGGTCTTGAGGCCGAACAGCGTGCCACGGTCGTGGATCAGGTTGAATTCCACGTAGCGGCCGCGACGGACCAACTGCGCTTGCCGTTCATCGGCGGTCCAGGCTTCGTGCATGCGCCGTCGCACGATGTCCGGGTAGGCCTCCAGGAAGGCCATGCCGACATCCTTGGTGAAGGCGAAGTCGGCCTCGATGCCCTTGCCCGGGGTGCGGTCGCCCAGCCAGTCGTAGAAAATGCCACCCAGGCCGCGCGGTTCGTTGCGGTGGGGCAGGAAGAAGTACTCGTCGCACCACTGCTTGAAGCGCGGGTAGTAGGTCGGGTCGGCCTTGTCGCAGGCGGCCTTGTAGGCGGCGTGGAAGCCGCGCGCGTCCTCCTGCGCCTCGGCGCTGTCGGGGAACATCGGCGTCAGGTCGCCGCCGCCGCCGAACCAGGCATTGGTGGTCACGATGAAGCGGGTGTTCATGTGAACCGCCGGCACCCGCGGATTGCGCAGATGCGCCACCAGCGAGATGCCGGTCGCCAGGAAGCGCGGATCGGCCTCGGCGCCGGGAATCTGCCGGCGGAACTCGGGGCTGAATTCGCCGAACACGGTCGAGACGTTGACACCGACCTTTTCGAACACCCGCCCGCGCATGACGGACATCACGCCGCCGCCGCCCTCGGGGCGGTCCCAGGCAGTGCGCTGGAAACGGCCGGGCGCCAAGTCGCGGTGCGGGCCGCCGGCGAGTTCGTCCTCGATCATCTCGAAGACCGCGCAGATCCGATCGCGAAGCGTTTCGAACCAGGCGCGGGCCGGCGCCGTCATCGGATGGTCGGCCGGTGCGGATGCCCGCGCGGCGACGTTTGTCTCATCGTTCATGTAACGCTCCCAGAATCCGCGCACCGGGTGCCATGGACACCCCGCGCAACGCACCCTTATAAGGGCCGCCGCGCAGGAGGGGCAGCGTGCGGGTTCGCGCGCGTCCATCCGCCCGGCGGGGGTCTCAGGCGACGCCCGTAAGTCTTCGATGCGGCCGGCACCGCCCCGTCATCCCGGGGCTGCCTGGCGGAAGGGGTGGTGTTGAATGGCGGAAGGTGCAGGCGCCAGCGCGTCCGACGGGACGCCGCGGCGCGATTTTCTTACCCTGGTGACGACGGCCTTCGTGGGCGTGGGCGTGGGCGCGATCGCCTGGCCCTTCATCGCGTCCATGCAGCCGGCACGCGACGTTCTCGCGCTGTCGAGCACGGATGTGGACATCGCGCCGGTCGCCGAAGGCATGGCCGTCACGGTGATGTGGCGCGGCAAGCCGGTCTTCGTGCGCAACCGCACGCCGGCCGAGGTGCAGGAAGCCCGCACCGTGCCGCTGTCCCAGCTGCCCGACCCGGCGACCGACCAGTCCCGCGTGCAGAAGGACCAGTGGCTGATCGTGGTCGGCATCTGCACCCACCTGGGATGCGTGCCGCTCGGCCAGAAGCCGACCGATCCGCGCGGCGAATACGGCGGGTGGTTCTGCCCCTGCCATGGCAGCCACTACGACACTTCGGGACGGATCCGTAAGGGCCCGGCGCCGCGGAACCTTGACGTTCCGCAATACGCCTTCACGTCCGACACGAAGATCAAGATCGGCTGAGGAGCGCGACCATGGCGATCGGCCTGCACGACAGCGACTTCAAGAACCCCGTCATCCGCTGGGTCGACCAGCGCATGCCCATTTTCACGATGATGCAGAAGGAGTACGGGACCTTCCCGACTCCCCGGAATTTCAACTATTTCTGGAATTTCGGCGCGCTCGCCATGGTCAACCTGATGATCATGATCGCGACCGGCATCTTCCTCGCGATGCACTACACGCCGCACACCAGCTACGCCTTCGATTCCGTCGAGCGCATCATGCGCGACGTGAACTTCGGCTGGCTGATCCGCTACGTGCACATGAACGGCGCCTCGATGTTCTTCATCGTGGTGTTCATCCACATCTGGCGCGGCATGTACTACGGATCCTACAAGGCCCCGCGCGAGCTGTTGTGGATGCTCGGTGTGGTCATCTTCCTGCTGATGATGGCGACCGCCTTCATGGGCTACGTGCTGCCCTGGGGCCAGATGTCGTTCTGGGGTGCCACCGTCATCACCAACCTGTTCAGCGCCTTCCCCTTCGTCGGCGACTGGATCGTGACGCTGCTGTGGGGCGGCTTCAGCGTGGACAACCCCACGCTCAACCGCTTCTTCTCGCTGCACTACCTGCTGCCCTTCGTGATCGTGGGCGTGGTGTTCCTGCACGTGGTGGCGCTGCACATCACGGGCTCCAACAACCCGCTCGGCGTCGAGCCCAAGGGTCCCCAGGACACGCTGCCCTTCCATCCGTACTACACGGCAAAGGACAGCTTCGGCCTGGTGATCTACTTCATTGTCTTCGCCGGGTTCGTGTTCTTCGCGCCGAATTTCCTGGGCCATCCGGACAACTACATCCCGGCCGACCCACTGGTGACACCCGCGCACATCGTGCCCGAATGGTACTTCCTGCCGTTCTACGCGATCCTGCGCGCAGTGCCCGACAAGCTGGGCGGCGTGCTGCTGATGTTCGGCTCGATCCTGGTGCTGTTCGTGTTGCCCTGGCTCGACGGTTCGCCGGTGCGCTCGATGCGCTTCCGCCCGGTGGCGCGGATCGCGTTCCTGCTGTGGACGGTGTGCTTCTTCGTACTGATGTATTGCGGCGGCATGCCGGCCGAGGAGCCCTACGTGACGGTCAGCCGGATCGCCACCGCCTACTACTTCGGCTACTTCCTCGTGATCCTGCCGCTGCTGGCGCGGCTCGAGAAGCCGCTGCCGCTGCCCGAGAGCATTGCCCGCGCCGTGCTTGGCGGCGGCGGGCCGATGCCCGCCGGGGCTGCGGCAAAGCCGATGGACAAGGCCTGAGAGCGATGAGGAAGACCATGTTCCGCACCACCCTCGGCGCCTTCGCCCTGATCGGCGGGCTGCTGGCGACGAGCCCCGCCCGCGCGGCGGGTGAGGCGATCGCCATCCCGAACCACCCCTTCTCCTTCGACGGGGTGTTCGGTACCTACGACCGCGCCAGCGCGCAGCGCGGCTTCCAGGTCTACAAGGAAGTCTGCGCCAACTGCCATGCCATGCGGCTGCTCTCGTACCGCAACCTGCGCGAACTGGGCCTGACCGACCAGCAGGTGGCAGCCATCGCATCCCAGGTGCAGGTTCAGGATGGCCCGAACGACGAAGGGCAGATGTTCGAACGACCCGGCCGGCCGTCGGACCGCTTCCGCAGCCCCTTTCCGAACCAGCAGGCGGCGCGTGCGGCGAACAACGGCGCTTATCCGGTCGACCTGTCGGTCATCGCCAAGGCGCGCAACGGCGGTGCCGACTACCTGTATGCGCTGCTGACCGGCTATGCCGACCCGCCGCCCGGCGTGACGATGGGTGAGGGCATGAACTACAACCGCTACTTCCCCGGACACCAGATCGCGATGGGCAACCCGCTCAATCCCGACCAGGTCGAGTTCGCGGACGGCACGCCCGGCACGGTCGAAAACATGGCCCGCGACGTCGCGACCTTCCTGCAATGGGCGGCGGAGCCGGAACTGGAACAACGTCGTGCGATGGGCGTGAAGATCATCATCTTCCTGACCATCCTCGGTGGCCTCGCCTATGCCGTGAAGCGCAAGGTCTGGGCCGACGTGCACTGACCACCGCGCGTCCATCGCGCAGCGCGAACGGCCCGGGGCATCGCCTCGGGCCGTTTTTCGTTGGGCCCGCTACGAACCGGCCAGCGTCAGCCCTTCGATCCGCACCGTCGGGCTGTCGGTGCCGCGGCGAAACGCCAGGTCGTTTGCCGGCGTCATGTTCAGGAAAATGTCGCGCAGGTTGCCGGCGATGGTCACCTCGCTGACCGCTTCCGCCAATTGCCCATGGCGGATCATGAAGCCTGCCGCGCCGCGGCTGTAGTCGCCGGTCACGCCGTTCACGCCCATGCCGATCAGGTCGGTCACGAACAACCCTTCGGCGATGTCGGCCATGAGCGCGGCCGGGGTCAGCGTCCCCGGCTCCAGCCAGAGGTTGGTGGCGGAGGGGCCGGGCGGCCCGCCGGTGCCGCGGCTGGCATGGCTGGTCGACGCCAGGCCAAGCTGCCGCGCGCTGCGCCAGTCCAGCAGCCAGGTGGTCAGCACGCCGTCGTCGATGATGGCCCGCGCCGCGCCCGGCATGCCTTCGCCGTCGAAGGGGCGGGACCGCAGGCCGCGCGGGCGCAGCGGGTCGTCGCGCACTACCAGGCCGGCCGCCAGCACGCGCTCGCCCATCCGGTCCTTCAGGAAGGACGTGCCGCGCGCCACCGCCGCACCGTTGATCGCCCCGCTCAGATGGCCGAGCAGGCTGCCGGCCACGCGCGCATCGAACACCACCGGGATGCGTGCCGTGCGCGGCCGGGTCGGGTTGAGCCGCCGCACGGCCTGCTGCGCCGCCCGCCGCCCGATCGCCACCGGATCGTCGAGGTCCGCGAGATGCACGGTGGAGGACCAGTCATAGTCCCGCTCCATCCCCGTGCCGGTGCCCGCCAGCGCGGTTGCGGAAATGGAATGCGACGTCCGCACATAGCCACCGGCGAAGCCGTTCGAAGCCGCCAGCGCGATCTCGGTGCGGCCCCAGCCGGCATCGGCGCCCTCGCTGTTCGTCACGCCGGCGACGGCCAGTGCCGCCTCCTCGGCCAGCGCGGCGCGTTCGAGCAGCGCCTCCGCAGATGGTTCCGCCGTGTCATGCAGGTCAAGGGCGCGGGGCGGGATCGCCACCGGCACCGGCAGGCCGGCGAAGGGGTCCGCGGGCACCACGCGTGCCATCGCGACGGCGCGCTCGGCCAGGGCGGCGAACCCCCTGGGGTCGGGATCGGTGGAGGCGACGATCGCCTGGCACTGGCCGACGAACACCCGCAGCCCGATGTCCAAGCCCTCCAAGCGTTCCAGCTGCTCGATCTGCCGCATGCGCCGCTTCACCGACAGGGACGCGGAGGACACCAGCAGCGCATCGGCGGCGTCGGCCCCGGCGCGCCGCGCGGCGGCGATGAGGTCGGAGAGGGTGTCGAGGCGGTTCATGGGCATGCCTTCGCGAATGATTCAGCAGCGCGCGCTGATCGCCTCGGCGCAGAGGTCGATCGCCTCCTGCTCGCCGGCGTTGCGCATGACGTCGCGATGCGCCTGCAGGTCGAACCAGGTGAGGCCGAATGCCAGCCGGTCCAGGCCAGGGTGTTCGTGGGACCCCGCACCCCCTGTTCGAACACGTGCAGGCCGTCGATGAAGCCGATGTCGAACGGTTTGGTGCTGGCCGCCTCGGCGAAGAAGCGGTCGCTGGTCATGGCATGCAGCGTGGTGGTGTCGTTCGCGACCGCCGTGGTGTCGAACAGGAGGCGCGGGTCGACGCCGACGCGTTGGGCGATCGCCACCGTGCGGAAGGTATGGCCGGGCTGCACGCCGATCTCGAGGCAGCGCCGCGCCTGCGGGCCGGGTGCGGGGGCCGGGTCGTCCTCGCTCACGCGGCCAGCTTCTCCATGATGGCGTCGATGCCCGGCACATGCTCGGCGGGGCCCATCGCGGCCAGCGTGGGGCGCGCGCGGAACATCGCGGCGGCGGCCTGCTGCACCTGGTCCACCGTCACCGCGGCGATCTTGGCCTTGGTCTCCTCCGCCGGGATCACCCTGCCAAACACCTGGAGCTGGCGCGCCAGCTGTTCGCAGCGGCTGCCGGTCGATTCCAGCGACATCAGCAGGGATGCGCGCAGCTGCGCCTTGGCACGGTTCAGTTCGTCCTCCGTCACGTCGCGCTGCACGGCGCGCAGCGCCTCGATCGTCACGGGCATCAGTTCGCCGGCTTCCTTCTCGCCGGTGCCGGCGTAGATCTGGAACAGCCCGCCATCGCGGAACGGCGAAGCGAAGGAATAGATGGAATACACCAGCCCGCGCTTTTCCCGGATTTCCTGGAACAGCCGCGACGACATGCCCCCGCCCAGCAGCGTGGAGAGCAGTTGCGTCGGGTAGTGCATCGGGTCGCCATGCTGCACCGACGGGAAGCCGAGCACGATGTGCACCTGGTCCAGTTCACGCGTCTCGCGGAATTCGCCGCCGCCGTAGCGCGCGGCCTCCGGCGTGGTGGCACTGGTGGCCGGCAGGTCGGCGAAATGGGTGCGCACCAGCTCGATCAGCGTATCGTGCTCCAGCGCGCCGGCGGCGGCCACCACCATGGCCTTCGGCCCGTAATGGCCGCGCATGTAGCCGGTCAGCGCATCGCGGCTCATGGCCTTGATGGTGGCCTCGGTGCCGAGCACGGGCCGGCCCATCGCCTGGGACGGGAAGGCGGTCTCCTGGAAATGGTCGAAGACGATGTCGTCGGGCGTGTCGTTGGCCTGGCCGATCTCCTGCAGGATCACGCCGCGCTCGCGCTCGAGCTCCTCGGGGATGAAGGTGGAATGCGTGAGGATGTCGCCGATCACGTCCACCGCGAGCGCGGTGTCCTCCTTCAGCACCTTGGCGTAGAAGGCGGTCTGCTCGCGCGCGGTATAGGCGTTCAGGTGGCCGCCGACATTCTCGACCTCGCGCGCGATGGCCGCGGCGTCGCGCCGCGCGGTGCCCTTGAAGGCCATGTGTTCCAGGAAGTGGGAGACGCCGTTCACTTCCGGCGCCTCGTGCCTCGTGCCCACGCCAATATAGGCGCCGACCGAGACGGTCTCCACGCGCGGCATGGTCTCGGACACCACGGTCAGGCCGTTGGGCAGGCGGGTCAGGCGGACGGCGTCGGTCTGGGACAAGGGCGGGGTCCTGGAAGGGGGGCCAGCTTATGTAGCGTCGCGGCCCCGGTTTCGCATCGGGTCAGGCGACGTTGCGTCGGGCATGGGCGCGCACCGCGGCCTCGATGACCGCGAGGTCGCCGGTCAGCACGTCGAAGCGTTCCTCGCGCTGGTACAGGTCGGCCAGGCGGGCGGGCAGCGGCGGGCGAAGGCCGGTGGCGCGTTCCACCGCATCGGGGAACTTGGCCGGGTGCGCGGTGGCGGCAACCACCACGGGGATGGCGGCGTCCTCCGGTGCCAGGGCGCGGGCGGCGGCGGTGCCGACGGCGGTGTGCGGGTCGGCCAGGTATTGGCCGGTGGTCCAAAGGTGGCGGATCTCGGCCAGCGTGCCGGCATCGTCCAGGGTGAAGCCGCGAAACAGGCCGGTCGCCCCGCGCCAGGCGGCGTCGGGCACGGGCATGCGGCCCTCGCTGCGGAAGCGCGTCATGGCATCGGCCGTGGCGGCGCCGTCGCGGTCCAGCATCTCGAACAGCAGGCGTTCGAAGTTCGACGACACCTGGATGTCCATGGATGGCGACAGGGAGGGCTCGACGGGCCGTGCGCTCATGTCGTTGGCGGCCAGGAAGCGCGCGAGGATGTCGTTGCGGTTCGACCCCACGATGAGGCGCGCGATCGGCAGCCCCATGCGCCGCGCCGCCCAGGCGGCCAGCACATTGCCGAAATTGCCGGTCGGCACGGAGAACGCCACCTCCCGGTCCGGCGCCCCCAACGCCAGCGCGGCCGCCACGTAGTACGGGATCTGCGCCGCGATGCGCGCCCAGTTGATGGAATTCACCGCCGACAGCCGCATCTCGGTGCGGAAGGGCGCGTCGTTGAACATCGCCTTGACCAGGTCCTGGCAGGCGTCGAAGTCGCCCTTCACCGCGATGTTGCGGACATTGGGCGCCAGCACGGAGGTCATCTGCCGGCGCTGCACCTCGCTGGTGCGGCCTTCGGGATGCAGGATGACGATGTCGATCGCCGCGCGGTCGCGGCAGGCCTCGATGGCCGCGCTGCCCGTGTCGCCGGACGTTGCGCCGACGATCGTCACGCGTTCCCCACGCTTGGCCAGCACATGGTCGAACATCCGCCCGAGCAGTTGCAGCGCCATGTCCTTGAAGGCCAGCGTCGGGCCGTGGAACAGTTCCAGCGCGAAGCGGCGGTGATCGAGCTGCACCAGCGGCACCACCGCGGGGTGGCCGAAGCCGGCATAGGCCTCCTCGCACATCGCGCGCAGCGGCATGGCGTCGGCGCCGAACAGCGCCAGGATGCGCGCCGCCAGCGCCGGATAGGGCAGGCCGCGCATCGCCCGCCATTCGGCCGCGCTGACCACCGGCCAGGATTCCGGCACGAACAGCCCGCCATCCTCGGCCAGGCCCGCCAGGAGGACGGATTCGAAATCGCGCGGGGCGGCCTGCCCGCGGGTGGAAATGTAGCGCATGGGCGGGTGTTTAACGGCTGCGCGCCGCCACGGCGAGGGGGCGCAGCCAAGGTCGCGATGGCGAGGGGGGCGCGCACACGCCGCAGCCGCGCTATCGTTGCACCCACGGAGGATACCCGCCATGACCACAGCACACATCCCAGCCTGGGAGGTCCGCCTGCTCGACCTGCCCTCCGGCGCGCTCGAAGTCTTCACCATGGGTGCAGGGCATCCGCTGGTGCTGCTGCCCTCCCTCGGCCGCGGGCAGGAGGATTTCGACGGTATCGCTCCGCTGCTGGTGGCCGCGGGGCTGCGGCTGGTGCGGCCCGAACCCCGAGGCATCGGACGGTCCGACCCGCTGCGCCCGGGATCGACCCTCCACGACATGGCGGCCGACGTGATCGCCGCGATGGAGGCGGAGAAGACCGGCGCCGCGCTGGTCGCCGGCCACGCGGCGGGCAACTGGGTGGCGCGCATCATCACCCACACGCGGCCCGACCTGGTGCGCGGCTGCGCCATGCTGGCGGCCGTCACGGGCACCACCGTCGCGCCCGAGATCAGCCGCGCCATCGCCGGCAGCTTCGACACCGACCTGCCCGCGGCGGAGCGCCTGGAGCACCTGCGCCGCGGCTACTTCGCGCCGGGCAACGACGCGTCCGTGTGGCTCGATGGCTGGCACAAGCCGGTCGCGCTGGCGCAGCGCGCCGCGCGCGAGGCGACCACCGACCGCGCCTGGCTGCGCGCCGCCGAACACCGCCCGCTGCTGTATGTCGCGGCGGCCGAGGATGCGATCGCCGCCCCGCCTTCCGAGGACGAGCTGCGCGCCGCACTCGGCCCGCAGGTGACGCGCGTGGTGATCGAACGCGCCGGCCACGCCCTGCTGCCCGAGCAGCCCGAGGCCACCGCCGCGGCGCTGGTGGACTTCGCGCGCCGCCTGTTCAGCGCAGCTTGATGTCGATCCGCACCAGGTCGCCGCGGTAGATCCCGTCGGCCACCAGCAGCAGCACGCCGCGCGCATCGACCGCCGCGCGCCGCACATGCGCAACCGGGGCGTTCAGGGGAACGCGCAGCGCGGCAGCCGTCTCGACATCGGCGCTGCCGATGGTCAGCACCTGGCGCGCATCGGCGATGCGCACGCCGGGGATGGCGGCAACCAGCTTGAGGGCGGTGCGGCTGCGCAGGTCCTCATCCGAGACCCTTGGGCGCAGCCTTTCGTCGAGGAACACGTCCGCCAGCAGGAAGGGCTGCCCATCCCGCCAGTGGCGACGACGGATGTGCGCGTAGCGTGCGGCGGCGCGGCCGAGGTCGACCGGCGGCAGGTCTGCCGCCGCGATGGCGGACGTCTCGCCGAGGATCTCGATCTCCGCCCCCTCGCGCGATCGGAGCAGGCCGGACCAGTCGGTCTCGACCTCGCACCACAGGCGGTTCGCGGCCGGCGTGGCGCGAACGAAGGTGCCCCGTGCCCGGAAGCGTTCGATCAGGCCCTCGGCTTCCAACTGGTCCAGCGCCTGCCGGATCGTGGCGCGCGCCACGCCGCATTCCGCCGCCAGATCATCGACCGTCGGGATCCGTGCGCCGGGCCGCCAGGCGCCCTGGTCGATGCGCCGCCTGAACAACGTGGCGAGCTGGATGTAGCGCGCCACCGCGCTGCGGCTGAAGTCGACGGCGGCGGCGCTAGGCACCGGCGGCGGCGTTCACGAAGGGACGCCCGGCGCGGAAGGCCTCGATGTCATCGAGGATGCGCGCCACCAGCGCAGCGCGCGTCTCGATGGTGAGCGAGGCGGAATGCGGCGCCAGAACCACGTTGTCCAAGGCCAGGAAGCGCGGATCGAGCCCCGGTTCGCGCGCAAACACGTCGAGCCCGGCGCCGGCGATGGTGCGCGTTTCGAGCGCATCGAGCAGCGCAGGCTCATCCACCACGGAACCGCGCGCGATGTTCACCAGCACGCCGCGCGGCCCGAGCGCAGTGAGCACGCCGGCATCGACCATGCGGTCCGTGCCGGCACCACCCGGTGTCGCCAGGATCAGCACGTCGGAGCGTTCCGCCAAAGCGCGCAGGTCGACGACATGCGGCCAGGGCTGGTCCGGCTTCGTCCGCGGCCCGGTCCAGGCCACATCCATGCCGAGCCCGGCGCAGCGCCGCGCAATGGCCTGGCCGATTCGCCCGAGCCCGACGATGCCTGCCGCCTTGCGGTGCAGGCTGATCCCCAGCCCCATGCGTTCGCTGGTCCAGCGCCCGGCGCGCACGAAGCGGTCGGCTTCCGCCACGCGGCGCGCGGCGGCGTACATCAGGCCGATGGCGGCGTCCGCCACGTCCTCGGTCATCACGTCGGGCGTATAGGCGACTGCGATGCCGCGCCGCGCGGCGGCAGGCAGGTCGATGCGCTCCAGCCCCGCGCCCTGCGAGGACAGCAGGCCGAGATCGGGCAGGCGTGCGAACTGCGCCTCGCCCGCGCCGGCCAGCGCCATGGTGACGGCGATGCGGATGCCAGGGTGCTGCCCCTCCGCGGGCTTGTCCTCGACCAGCGTGTAGCGGGACGCCAGCGCGGCGCGCAGGTCGGCCGGAATGGCGGAGAGCAGCAGGATGGTCTCGTTCATTCGGCGCGGATCCCGGCGGCTTCGATCACCTGTTTCCAGCGCGCGCTCTCGGCGGCGATGGTCGCGGCGAGTTCGTCGGGCGTCGAGGGCGTGGCTTCCTCGCCCAGCGCCTCCATCCGTGCGCGATAGGCAGGGTCGTTGAGGATGCCGACGATCGCCGCGTTCAGCCGCGCGATCGCCGGCGCCGGCGTGCCCGCCGTGGTGGCGATATAGTTGAATGGCGCGGCGTCGAAGCCGGGCAGCGTCTCGGCCAGCGCCGGAAGGTCGGGCGCCAGCGCCGAGCGTTGCGGCGTGGTCACGCCGAGCGCGCGCAGATTCCCCGCCCGCGCCGGCGGCAGCAATATGGACAGCGTATCGAGCGCCATGCTCACCGTGCCGCCGAGCAGGTCGGTCAGCGCCGGCCCGGTGCCGCGATAGGGCACGTGCGTGATGTCGATGCGGGCCATGAACTTCAGCAGCTCGCCCGCGAGATGCGACGATGAACCGATGCCGGAGGACGCGAAGGACAGCCGCCCCGGCTGGGCACGCGCCAGCGCGATCAGTTCCGCGAGGGTCCGCGCAGGCAGCGACGGATGGATCGCCATGAGGTTCGGCGCGCGCTTGTAGCCCGACACCGGCGCGAAATCCCGCACCGGATCATAGGGCACCGACCGCATCAGATGGGGGTTGATGATCTGCGGACCCGGCGTGCCATACAGCAGCGTGAGCCCGTCCGGCGCGGCGCGCGCCACCGCCTGCGCGCCGATGGTGGCGCCGCCCCCGGGGCGGTTGTCGACCACCACGGGCTGCCCGAGCGCGACACCGAGCGGGTCGGCCAGCATGCGCGCGGAGGCATCGGCCGATCCGCCCGCTGCGAAGGGCACCACCAGGCGCAGTGGGCGGCTCGGGAAGGCTGGCTGCGCCAGTACCGGCAGCGGCGCCGCCGCGGCGGCGAGAAGCGTACGACGATGAAGCCTCATTCGATGGTGATCCCCTGCGCCGCGATCACGCTGCGCCACCGCGTGATCTCCTCCTGCACCATGGCCGCGAGCGCCGCCGGTGTGCCGCCCAGCGGTTCGGCGCCGAGTCCCTCGAAGCGCGCCCGGATGGCCGGGTCCGCCAGCACGCGGTCGATCGCGGCGTTCAGTACCGCGATCGCCTCCGGCGGCGTGCGCGACGCCACCACCAGGTAGTTGAACGACGCATCGTGGAAGCCCGGCACGGTCGCCGCGATCGTCGGCAGTTCCGGCACGGCGCGCGCGGGGTCCCGCGTGCTCACAGCGAGCGCGCGCAGCCGCCCTTCGCGCACCAGCGGCAGCAGCGCGGCGGCGGTGTCCATCACCATGTCCACCCGCCCCGCCATCAGGTCCTGCACGCCTGGCGCGGTGCCGCGATAGGGCACGTGCAGCAGTTCGATGCCCGCCAGTTGCGCGAACAGCGCCCCCGCCAGATGCGCCGACGACCCGATGCCGGAACTGGCGAAGGTGATGCCGCCCGGTCGTGCCTTCGCCAGCGCGACCAGCCCCGCCACGTCCCGCGCCGGGAAATCCGGGCGCACCACCAGCAGCTTCGGCGCGCGCATCAACGCAATGACGGGGGAGAAGTCCGCCATCGCATCGTAGGGGATGTTGCGCATCATCAGCGGGTTCAGGATCTGGATGGGCGGTGGGCAGTACAGCAGCGTCAGCCCATCCGCCGGCCCGCGCGCCACCATGATGGCGGCGACGGTGCCGGTGCCGCCGGGGCGGTTCTCGACGATCACCGGCTGGCCCAGGATCGCGCCCATGGGGTCGGCGATGATGCGCGCGAGCGTATCGGCCGTGCCGCCCGGCGCGAGGGGGACGACGATTCGCAGCGGCCGCGCTGGCTGCCAGGCCTGCGCGTGCGCGGGGCCGGCGGCGAGCGCCGCGGCCAGTAGCGTGCGGCGGTGCATGGCGCGCTATTCCAGCCGCATGCCGGTGGCGCGCACCACCTCGCCCCAGGAATCGTAGGCGCTGCGGATGAAGGTCGCGAACTCCTCGGGCGAACTGCCGACGATGCGCCCGCCCTGGCCGAGCAGAACGCGCTGCGTCTCCGCATCCTCCAGCGCCGCCTTGGTGGCGGCGTGCAGGATGGCGACGCGCTCGGCGGGAATACCGGCCGGGCCGAGCACGCCATACCAGGTTTCGCTGATGAACCCGGGCACGCCAGCCTCGACCGCGGTCGGCACATCGGGCAGCAGGTCGAGCCGCTGCGGCGAGGTGACGGCGAGGGCCGGCACCGTGCCCGCGCGCACATGCGCGAGCAGCGCGGGGACGTCCGCCGCCAGCACGTTGATGCGCCCCGCCAGCAGTTCCGTCACCGCCGGCGCGGCGCCGCGGAACGGCACGTGCGTGAGGTCGATGCCTGCGCGCAGCTTGAACAGCTCGCCCGCCAGGTGCAGCGAGGAGCCGATGCCGGCGGACCCATAGTTGAGCTGCCCCGGCCGCGCCTTGGCCATGGCGACGAGTTCCGCCAGGTTGCGCGGCCCGAGCCCCGGCGCGACCGCCACGATCTGCGGCACGCCCAGCACCTGCGTGATCGGCGAGAGATCGCGGCGCGGATCATACGGCATGTTGGGCTGCAGATGCGGCAGGATGACCATCGCGCCGCTGCTGGCGAGCACGAGCGTGTGGCCGTCGGGGCGTGACTTTGCGACATGCTCCACGCCGATCAGGCCGGCGGCGCCGGCGCGCGCCTCGACGATCACCGGCTTGCCCAGGCGTTCGCCCATCACGCGCCCGATGGTCCGCGCGATCAGGTCGGCCGGGCCGCCAGCGGCGAAGGGTACGACCAGGCGCACCGGCTGGTCGGGAAAGGCCTGCGCCTGCGCGCGGCCGACCAGCGCCGGCAGTGCGAGGGCGCAGAGAGCGGTCCGTCTGCGGATCATGTGATGTGTCCTCCCGTTTTCGTTGATTCAGAGTGGTGGCGGCTGGTCGAACAATCCTTCCGGCGGCGCGCTCAGCTGCGGCGCGGCGTTGTCGGGCAGCGGGATCTCGTGCGCGTTCAGCGTCATCGCCACCATGGAATAGTAGCCGACCAATGCGGTCAGCTCGACCACGCCCTTCACGCCGAAGCGTTGCGTGACCTGCGCATGCAGCGCGGCGGGCACGGTGCCGTCGCGCAGCAGCAGGCGGGTGTAGTCGTACACCAGCGCGTCATCGGGCTGTGCGAAGTGCGGCGGCGCGCCGTCGCGGATGGCGGCGATGATCTCAGATTCCACGCCGGCACCGGCAGCGGCCTCGGCGTGCACGGTCCATTCCACCTGCGCCGACCAGCGCCGTCCCGTCACGATGATGGCGAGTTCCGATAGCCGCTTGCCCAAGGACGTGCCGAAGCGCAGCGATTCCCCCAGCGCCGACCAGGCGCGCGCCAGCTCCGGCGCGTGGATCGCCGCGCGCAGCGGCCCCACCACGCGTCCGCGCGGGCCGGACACCACGCGGTCCCAGACCTCGCGCTGCGCATCCTCGGTCAGGTCGTCGCGTGAGGAGGGCAGCGGGATGCGTGGCATGTCAGCCATCCACCACGGGCGTCGCCAGCATCGACGGGCGTTCGCGGAAGCCTGCCTGCCATGCTGCGAAGCGCGGCGCGCGGTCGCGCCAGCCGAGGTCGGCGAAGCGGAAATCCAGGTAGTCGCCGGCAATGGCGAAGGTGATCTGCGCGATGCCCGGTGGTGTTGCGGCGATGGCACCGATCTCGGCATCGATCGCACCCAGTGCGGAGTCCGCCTTCACCGCGAAGGCGTCGAGCAGCGCGGGCAGGGGATGCGGCTTGTCGCGCTCGCTCCGCCACAGGATGAGCAGGTCGAGCAACCCGTTCGCCAGCGCGTGGCGGCGCAGTTCGGTGAAGCGCGCCGGGCCTGCCGGCGGAATCAGCCGACCGCCGCCGGCCAGGCTGTCGAAATATTCCATGATGACCAGGCTGTCATACAGGATGGTGCCGTCCTCCAGCACCAGGGTCGGGATCTTGCCGAGCGGATTCTCGGGCAGCAGTTCCAGCGCGGGCTTCGCCATGGCAACCACGGTGCGGACGGTGGTGATGCGATCCGCCAGGCCGAGTTCATGGGCCGCGACCATCACCTTGCGCACGAAGGGCGATCGCGGAGACCAGTGCAGCTTCATCATGGCCAGGACGATGGCCTCCCTCTTGTGTCGTTAGGTCATATGTATGACTTTAGCGCGGACGTCGCGTACGTCCAGGGAGGAAGGAACGGCCCACGGAATGCCGATCACCTATGACGCCGTGAAGGCGCTCTCGGCGCAGTTGTACGACTGGTCGCTGCGGCGCGTGCCGGCGGATACGCTGGCCGGGCTCGAAGCCGCGCTGGCGACCGAGACCCATGACGGCGCGCAGAAAGTGCTGCGGATGATGCTGGGTTCCGCCCGCAAGGCCGAGGCGGAGGACCGCTTCGTCTGCTCCGACGCCGGCGTGCCGGTGTATCACGTGACGATCGGCACCGCGGCGCGGCTGGAGGGCGACATCAAGGCCGCCATCAGCGATGGCTTCGACGCCTTGGTGGCAACCATCAGCCCACCGCTGCTCAAGCACGTCACCAACCCCCTCACCAACGAACGCGGCTACAAGGGCCGCGACATGCCGATCGTCACCTGGGATGTCGCCGGCGGCGCCGACTGGGTCGAGATCCTGTGCCAGCCCAAGGCGCTGGGATCGGGCCGCTGGGCAGCGCTGGAGACCTTCTCCTTCCCCACCCTCGCGCAGATCGAGGAATACGTGATGAAGGTGGTGATGCAGGCGGGGTCGCAGCATTGCCCGCCGGTGATCATCGGCGTGGGCATCGGCGGGTCCTTCGATGTCGCGGCGCGCATCGGCAGCAAGGCGACGATGCGCGCCATCGGCACCACCAACCCCGAACCCGTGCTGGCGGCGATGGAAGCGCGGCTGCTGCGCGCGGTGAACGCAACCGGTTTTGGGCCGATGGGCACGGGCGGCGACACCACCGCGCTGGCGGTGCACGTGGATTACGCCTCCGGCCACGGCTACACGCCGGTTGCGGTGTGTTTCAACTGCTGGATCAACCGCCGTACGCGCGCGCGGATCCACGCCGACGGCAGCGTGGAACGCTTCGAATGAGGACGCTCCGCTTTCCGCTGTCGCGCGAGGATGCGCGCAGCCTGCGCGCCGGCGAGATGATCCTGGCGGAGGGCGAGATCGTCATCACCGCCGGCCTGCCCACCGTGCAGCGCCTGGTCGCCTGCGCGGACGAGGGTCGCGATCCGCCGATCGCGCTGTTTGGCGGGTCGCTGTTCCACCTCGGCTCCTATTCGCAGGACACGGCGGATGGCGGGCTTGAGATCCTGTATATGAACCCCACCACCAGCACGCGCTTCAACCCGCTGATGCCGCGGCTGATCCGGCATTTCGGGCTGACCGCGGTGGGCGGCAAGGGTGGGCTGGATGCGGGCTGCGTCGACGCCATGCGTGAGGTCGGCTGCGTCTACCTTTCCTTCCTCGGCGGCGGCGCGCCGCTGCATTCGGCGGCGATCAAGGCCGTTCGCGAGGTCGCCTATCCCGACCTGGTGGCGCATTACCGGCTGGTGCGGCTTGCGGTCGAAGGGCTGGGGCCACTCACCGTCGGCATCGATGCGCATGGCAACAGCCTGTTCGACTCCCTGCAGCGGCAGGCGGCCGACCGCCTGCCCGAGATCCTCGCGCGGCTCGACGCCGAACGCGCCGCATCGTGAAGGAGGCCCCCATGTCCGAAGCCCCCTGGCCGCCCGGAATCGAGCCGGTCGTGCCGGTGCCCGGCTATCCGAACACCTGGACGCATACGCCCGCGCGCGCGCCCTTCACGCGCGTGCCGGGCGCGACGGAACACGCCGCGCCCGCCGCGCTCCATCGCAAGCTGCCGGCGGGCGAGGCCAACCTCGCGGAAGTCGTGAAGGGCAAACCCGCCATCGGCCAGCTCATGGAAATCAGCGGCCGCATCCTGGACGAGGCCGGCCGGCCGGTGCCCGGCGCGGTGGTCGAGCTGTGGCAGGCCAATGCCGCCGGGCGCTATGCGCATGCCATCGACACCAGCGCCGCGCCACTCGACCCGCACTTCGAAGGGCATGGCCGCGTGCTGACGGATGCCGATGGCCGCTACGCCTTCTTTACGGTGAAACCCGGCGCCTATCCCGTGCCGGTGCAGGAGACCTGGTGGCGGCCCCCGCACCTGCATTTCTCGGTCTTCGGGCCGTCCTGCCTGTCGCGCCTGGTGACGCAGATGTATTTCCCCGGCGACCCGCTGAACGCAATCGACCGCATCCTGCAAGCCATTCCTGACGAAGCGGCGCGGTCGCGCATGGTGGCGCGGATGCTGCCGCCGGCCTCGGTCGGGTCCGTTCATCTCGGCTTCGCGCACGACATCGTGCTGCGCGGCCGCTACGCCACGCCGGAGGGCTGACATGCTCCCGACCTCCCAGCAGACCATCGGCCCATTCTTCCCGAAGGGCTTCTTCGGCCCGGCGGACCATGACCTGACGCGCATGTCGGCCGATGCCGCGCCGACCACGCAGGGCGAAGCGGTCATTGTTCGGGGCACCGTCACGCGTGCCGGCGGGGTGCCCTGCGTCAACGCCATCCTCGAGATGTGGCAGGCCGATGCGCAGGGCCGCTTCAACGCCGATCCGGCGTTCCTCGGCTGGGGCCGAACCTTCACCGACGCCGAAGGGCGCTACGCCTTCCGCACCGTGATCCCCGGCGGCTTCACCGATGACACGGGCACCCGCGCGCCACACGCCAACATCACGGTGATGGGGGCCGGGCTGATGCGCCGCGTCCTGACCACGGTGTTCTTCCCGGGCGTCGACACCGCGGCGGATCCCGTGATGGCATCGGTGCCCACGGCCCTGCGCCCGCTGCTGGTCGCCGAAAAGACGCGCCGCGAAGCCGGCCTGCGCGCCTTCCGCTTCGACATCCGCCTGCGCGGCGAGAACGAGACACCCTTCTTCGACTTGTAGCGGATCAGGCGGCCGTCCAGCCGCCATCCACGACCACCGACGACCCGGTCATCAGCGCCGCGGCGTCGGAGCACAGGAAGACGATCGCGCCCATCAAATCCTCGACCTGGCCCAGGCGCCCCAGCCGGATCATCGACAGCACCTGCGCCTTGAACGCGGCGTCCTCGAAGAAGGGCTTTGTCAGCGGCGTTTCGATGAAGGTCGGGCAGAGCGTATTCACGCGGATGCCGTGCGGCGCGAGGTCGATCGCCATGGCGCGCGCCAGCCCCTCGATCGCCCATTTGGAGGCGCAATAGACGCTGCGCCGCGCGCCGCCGACATGGCCCATCTGCGACGAGACATGCACGATCGCGCCGCCGATGCCGGCCGCGATCATGCCGCGCGCCACCGCTTGGGCAGCGAAGAAGGCCGCGCGTACGTTCAGTTCCATGATGGCGTCGAAATCCGCGACTGACACATCCTGGAACGGCGCGGGCCGGTTGGTGCCGGCATTGTTCACCAGCGCGTGGAACGGCCCGGCGGCCTCGATGGCGCGCGCGGCGGCATCGAGGTCCGTCACGTCCAGAACCAGCGCGCGGGCCTGGCCGCCCTCGGCGCGAATCGCCAACGCGGCCTCCTCGACCTCGGTCGCGCTGCGCGCGGCGAGCACCACCTCCGCCCCCGCCTGTGCCAGCGCGGCAGCGGCGGCCAGCCCGATGCCACGCCCCGCGCCAGTCACCAGCGCGCGGCGGCCATCCAGGCGGAAGGACGGCGTCCTCGGCAGCGCCATCATTCGGCGGCCGCCCCATAGGGCACGTTCCGCCCGCCATATCGCCGCAGCCGGATATTCGCCTGCTCGGCATGGCCGGCGAAGCCCTCCAGCATGCACAGCCGCGAGCAATAGGCGCCGATCATCGCACTCGCCTCATCCGTCAGCACACGCTGGTAGGTCACGGTCTTGAGGAACTTGCCCACCCACAGCCCGCCAGTGTAGCGCGCCGCGCCCTGCGTCGGCAGCGTGTGGTTGGTGCCGATCACCTTGTCGCCATAGGACACGTTGGTGCGCGGGCCGAGGAACAGCGCGCCGTAGTTGGTCATGTTCTTCAGGAAGAAATCATCGTCGGAGGTCATCACCTGCACATGCTCGCTGGCGATGCGGTCGGCCTCGCGCAGCATCTCGTCGCGGTCCTCGCAGACGATCACCTCGCCGTAGTCCTGCCACGCCTTCCGCGCGACCTCGGCGGTCGGCAGGATGCCCAGCAGGCGCTCCACCTGCGCCATCGTGTCGCGCGCCAGCTTCTCGGAATCGGTCAGCAGGATCGCGGGGCTGGTCGGGCCGTGCTCGGCCTGGCCGAGCAGGTCGGTGGCGCAGAGCTCGCCATCCACCGTCTCGTCGGCGATCACCAGCGTCTCCGTCGGCCCGGCGAACAGGTCGATGCCGACGCGCCCATACAGCTGCCGCTTCGCCTCCGCCACATAGGCATTGCCGGGGCCGACCAGCATGTCGACCTGCTTGATGCTCTCGGTCCCCAGCGCCATCGCGCCCACCGCCTGCACGCCGCCCAGGCAATGGATCTCATCGGCGCCGGCCAGATGCTGCGCGGCCACGATCGCTGCCGCCGGGCGGCCGTTGAACGGCGGCGCGCAGGTCGCGATGCGCGGGACGCCCGCCACCTTCGCCGTCACCACCGACATATGCGCCGAGGCGAGCAGCGGGTACTTGCCCCCCGGCACGTAGCAGCCCACCGAATTCACCGGGATGTTCCTGTGCCCCAGCACGACGCCGGGCAGCGTCTCGACCTCGATGTCGCGCAGCGCCGCACGCTGGTGCTGCGCGAAGTTGCGCACCTGCTCCTGCGCGAAGCGGATGTCGTCCAGCGCGCGCGCCGGCAGTTCCGCGAGGCAGTCGCGGATCTCGGCATCGGTTAGGCGGAAATCGCTGCGGTCCCAGTTGTCGAAGCGTACCGACATCTCGCGCACCGCGGCATCGCCGCGCGCGGCGATGTCGGCCAGCAGCGCCTCGACCGTCGCGCGCACGGCGGTCTGCGCCGCATCCTTCTCCGCCGCCGCGATCGATCGTTTCAGCCAGCGCGCCATGGCCGCCTCCCCATCCGTGTCAGGGGGCGGACCTTGCCCGCGCGCGCCGCGCGGGACAACCGCCTCAGCCGGGTGCCGACCAGCCGATCCGCCCGACCGCGCCGCAGGACGCGCATTCCGCCTTCCAGGCCGAATGGTCCACGCCGCAATTGCCGCATCGCCAGCGCGGCGCACCCAGCGCGTTCGCCGCCGCGCGCAGCCATTTGGCCTGGGCCGCGCGCGCATCGGCGGTGTCGCCGTGCTCGACCTCCTCCAGCTCCGCCAGCATCAGGAAGCCGCGCCGATCCGCGGTGCGGCTCGCCACCAGCGCATCGAGCTCCGACCGCGCCCGTCCGGTCAGCCCGGCATCGATCGCCGCACGCGCCATCAGCAGACGGCTCTCGGGATGCTCGCGATTGCGATGGATCAGGTCTTCCACCGACTTCACGCGCGCCAGCCGGTCCTTCTCCCCCGCCAGCCAGGCCGCGCCGATGTCCGGATGCGGCGCGGCCAGCCAGGATTGCTCCAGCACGGAGCGCGCGCGTCGCGCGCCACCGGCCTCGCCCAGGCGCTTTGCGTGCGCCAGCGCGCCGGGCGCGAAGCCGGCATCGGCGGTGACCGCCTGCTTCTCGAATTCCGCCGCGCGCGCCGGATCTTCCTCCTGCAAGGACGCCGCCAGCGCGAGCGCCGCGCGCGGCGCATCGGGCGCGGCCAGCGCCAGCGCCTCGCGCCAGTCGCGCATGCGCAGGGCCAGCACCTGGCGTTCCTCACGCAGCCAGGCCGCACCGGGCTGGGCCGCCTCGGCTTCCTTCGCGAGGCGCTGCGCGGCGGCCCAATCCTCGCGCTGCATCGCCTGGCGCAGCAACCCGCGCAGGCCGAGGAAGCGCGCATCCGGCCGCTCGGCCAGGGCCTTGAAGGCGATCGCGGCGACGTCCTCGCGTCCGGCAAGCCGCTCCGCCTCGGCGGTCAGCAGCAGGGTCTGCGGCGTGTCGCCCAGCAGGATGCGGGCGCGGCGCACCTCGACGCGCGCCACCTCGGCGGTGCCGGCGGCGAGTGCGACCAGCGCGCGGGTCACCGCCGCATCGCCATCGGTGCGGCGCTGCGCACGGCGCGCGGCGCGCTGGCGCCCGGGCATCGCGGCCATCCAGCGCAGCCCGGACAGCACAGCCTGCACCAGCACGAAGGCCAGCGCCAAGCCCATGATCGCGATCGGGAAAGTGATGCCGATCCAGGTCTCGCCGACCTCGATCTCCACCGTCCCGCCGACGCGGCCAAGCCACAGCGCGAGCGCCGTGACCGCGGCCAATCCCGCCAGCAGCAGAAGCGCACGACGCATCGGCGCGCCTCAGCCGTTGCCGAGAACAGCGAGGGCGGCGCGCGCCGCCGACAAGGCGCGCGCCTGCTCGGCCCAGGGGCGCATCGCCTCCTGCGCCGCGGCAGGCAGGCGCGTCAGCCGCGCCAGCGCGCCCTCCAGGTCCCCGGCATCGAGCGCCCGGCGCGCGCGTTCGATCTCAGCCGCCGCGGCATCGCCCCAGACCACCTCCTGCCCGCGGCGCACCGTCACCAGGCCGGACAACCGCGTCACGGCCGAATCCAGCACGCCCTGTCCCTCGCGCGACGCCTCGCTGGCCGCGCGTGCGGCGCGCGCCGATTCCTCGAAGGACAGGCGCAGCGCCGGCTCGGTCGGCGGCGCGGCCTCGGCGAAGCGCACCAGCGCGGGCGGCGCGGTGGGGAAGGCGGCCAGCGCGGGGCCCAGCGCCTGCCCGGCATCGAGCCGCTGCCGCAACGCGTCCAGCGCCGCCAGCCGAGCGGCGCGGGCTTCCAGCGCGGCGATGCGGGCCTGCGCCGCCTCGAGGGCCGCGATGCGCGCGACCAGCGTGGATTCCGCGCCGGCCACGCGCTGTTCCAGCGCGGCGCTGGCTGCCGCCAGGCGTTCACCCTCGGCACGGTCGGCCGCGGCCAGGCGTTCCGCCAGGCTGCGCGCCAGGTCCTCGGTGCGACGAATGGCCTCGGCATCGGCGGCCTGCTGGCGCGCGGCGATCGCGTCGAGCCGTTCCGACAGGCGTTCGGCACGCGTGGACAACGTCTCCGCCGCCGCGCGCGGCGCATAGGCCTGGGGGTCGAGCACCGGGCGGGCCAACGCCTCGGCGGCCCGTGCCTCGACCGCGGCGACCAGCGCGGCGATCGCTTCCAGCCGTTCGGCCAGCGGGCGCAGGTCGGGCGGCGGTGGAAGCGCGGCGATGCGCTGTTCGATGGGCGACAGGTCGACCGGCGGGCGGGCTTCCAGCGCGGCGATGCGCTGGTCGATCGGCGCCAGGTCCGGCGGCCGGCGTTGCTCGACGCCGGCCAGGCGCGGCTCCAGCAGGGCCACCCGCGCATCCAGCGCCGCCAGCGCCGCCACCGAAGGGTGCGTCGGCACGACCGGGCGCGGCGTCAGCCAGAGCCATCCCGCGGCGACCACCAGCACCGCCCCGCCCGCGAACAGCGGGATGGCGGCCGGGTCCAGGAACCGGCGGGGTGGCGGCGTGGGTGAGTCGGTCATGCCCGTCCTCGTGCTGCGGCGGCGGGAGGTATAGCAACCGGCGCGCCCGATGGCGCCAGCCGCCAGGGTTCAAGACGATGGCGGACCGAGCAGCGCGGGCAGCAGCGCCGGGTCGGGGCGCGCCGGAAAGTCCACCGCGGCGAAGGCCAGCGGCTTCAGCGCCGCGGCGATGCGCGGGCTGAGCACCAGCGCGCGCATGCCGCGGGTACCCTCGGCCAGCCCCGCACGGCGCAGCAGCGCGACCAGGATTCGGGCGCCACGCGGCGAGGTGACCAGCACCGCCGCAACATGCCCGGCGCGGATCGCGCCCAGCGCCGCGTCCGGCAGGACCGCGGCCGGGATGGCCTGGTAGACGACGCGGCGGATGACACGGAAGCCACGCGCGCGCAGGGCGGCGGCCAACTCCGTGCCATAGCCGCGCCCGACCGCCAGCAGCAGCGGCCCGGCGGTCGGGTCGCGCCGCGCGGCCACGAGGCGCGCCAGGGCGGCGGCGTCGCCCTCGGCCGCTGTCACGTCCGCGAAGCCACGTGCGCGGGCTTCGGCGGCGGTGCCGGCGCCCACGGCAAGCACCGGCAACGGCACGGGGGCCAGGGCGCGCGCGGCCGCGCGGCTGGCCAGCAACAAGGCCTGGGCGCGCGGCAGGGTTGCGGGCGGCGTCTCGCGCAGCACCAGCGCGGGGGCGAGCACCGGATCCCAGCCGAGCGCGGCCAGCGCAGCGGCTGTCTCGGCATCGCCCGGCGCGGGACGGGTGACCAGGACGGCGCGGCGCGGCGCCGTGTCGCTACGCAAACAGATCCGCCGGGCTGTCGCGCCGCAGCGCCTGGCCCAGGGCATCGCCCAGGCGGATGGCGTCCTTCGCGTCGCCTTCCTCGGTCCGGCGCAGCAGGAAGGATCCGTCGGCGCGGGCGACCAGGCCGGTCAGGCGCAGGCGGCCATTGTCCATCAGGCGGGCATGGCCACCGATCGGCGTGCGGCAGGACCCGTCCAGCGCGGCCAGCAGCGCGCGTTCGGCAGAGGAAACGGCGCGCGCCTCGGGGTCCTCGATGGCGGCGAGCAGTTCGTGCAGTTCGGTGTCGTCGGCGCGCACGGTGACGCCGACGATGCCCTGGCCGGCGGCGGGGACCATGATTTCGGGGTCGATGGCGACGCTGCCAGCGGGGTCGAGTTCCATGCGGCGCAGGCCGGCCAGGGCGAGAAGCGTCGCCGCCGCCTCGCCCTCGGCCAGTTTGCGCAGGCGCGTCTGCACATTGCCCCGGAACATGACGACATTCAGGTCCGGGCGGCGATGCAGCAGCTGCGATTGCCGCCGCACCGACGACGTGCCGATCACCGCGCCCTGCGGCAGCGCGGCGAAGGGGTCGGCGGGGTCGGCAGCGGGCAGTGCGGGGCCGGGCAACAGGCAGTCGCGCGCATCCTCGCGCTTCAGGGTGCAGGCCAGCACGATGCCGGGCGGCATCTCGGTCTCGAGGTCCTTGAGCGAATGCACCGCGAAATCGACGCGGCCATCCAGCAGCGCCTCGTGGATTTCCTTGGCGAACAGGCCCTTGCCGCCGATCTCGGCGAGGCGGCGGTCCTGGATCAGGTCGCCGGGAAGGCGTTGGCGTCGCGCAGCACCGGGCAGAAGCGCGTGATGCGCGCGAGGAAGTCGCGCGTCTGCCAGAGCGCCAGCGGCGAGGCACGGGTGCCCACGCGCAAGGGAAGGGCGCGGCGGGAAGCGGTCGCGGGGTGGGCAAGGGACATGACTCCGTCATAGAACCCCGGCCATGGGTGCGGAAGGTGCGATCAGGCTGCACGGGCCGGTGCTGGGGCTCGAGAGCAGCTGCGACGAGACCGCCGCGGCGGTGCTCGCCCCCGATGGCACCATCCTGGCCGAGGGCGTGCTGAGCCAGGAGGCCGAGCACGCGGCCTTCGGCGGCGTGGTGCCGGAGATCGCGGCGCGGGCGCATTTGGCCGCCCTTCCGGGATTGGCGGAGCGCGTGCTGGCGCGCGCGGGGATCGGGTTCGGCGACCTCGGTGCGGTGGCGGCCACGTCGGGCCCCGGGCTGATCGGCGGGCTGATCGTCGGCGCGGGCTTCGGCAAGGGCGTGGCGATCGCGCAGGGGCTGCCCTTCGTGGCGGTGAACCACCTGGAAGCGCACGCGCTGACCGCGCGGCTGCCCGGGCTGCTGCCGGATGGCGCGCCGGCGTTTCCGTACCTGCTGCTGCTGGTCTCGGGCGGGCATTGCCAGTGTGTCGCCGTCGAAGGGCTGGGGCGCTACCGGCGGCTTGGCACCACGCTGGACGATGCCGTTGGCGAGGCCTTCGACAAGGCCGCGAAGCTGATGGGCCTGCCCTGGCCGGGCGGGCCGCATCTGGAACGGCTGGCGGCGCAGGGCGATGCGCGGGCGGTGGCGCTGCCACGACCCTTGTTCGGGCGGCCTGGGTGCGATTTCTCGTTCAGCGGGTTGAAAACCGCGGTGGCGCGGGCGGTCGCGCAGGGCGCGCGGCACGCGGATGTGGCGGCGGCGTTCCAGGCATCGGTGGCGGCGGTGCTGGCGGACCGCGCGCGCCACGCACTGGCGATGATGCCGGGCGCGCGCGCGATCGTGGTGGCCGGCGGTGTCGCGGCGAACCAGGCGGTGCGGGCCGCGCTGGCGGGGGTTGCGTCGCCGGCGGGTGTCCCGATGCTCGCACCGCCGCTGCGGCTTTGCACCGACAATGCGGTGATGGTCGCCTGGGCGGGGATCGAGCGGCTGCGGGCCGGTCTGAGCGACGGGGTGGACCATTCCCCCCGGCCGCGCTGGCCGCTGGCGGACGTTTCCCCCCGGCAGTGACGTGGCCGGCGCCGGCTTGATCCATCGCAGGGCCGCCGCACGCCGCAGACCTCACGATGCCGAAAACGGGGAGGATTCGATGCGCGTCACCGCCGGAGAAGTGCACCAGTTCGAGGCTGACGAGACAGGCTGGTTCCCCCTGCCGGGCGCGCCGGCGGGCGTGATGGTGAAGCTGATTGCGAATTCGCTCGACCCCACCATGCGCCAGGGTGCGCGCGTCCAGCTGCTGCGTCTGCCGCCCGGCACCAGCCTGCCCGAGGCACCGCGCGATACCGGCGACGTCTGGCAGGAATTCCTGCTGCTGAAGGGCGGTATCGAGACCGCCGGTGCGTCGGAGCCGCTGCACGCGCCGGCCGCGCTGACCGTGGCCCATGGCGCGCGGCTGGCGACGCTGACCAGCGCCGCCGGGTGCCTGCTGGTGGAGGTGGCGCATTATTGATGGCGCCGCGCCCGACGGTTGCGCGCGGCCCGGGCCCGGGCCATGACCGTGGCAAATGAACTACCGCCACGCCTTCCATGCCGGCAACCACGCGGATTGCCTGAAGCACGCGCTGCTGCTGCTGCTGATCGACGCGCTGCGGCGCAAGCCCGCACCCTTCGCCGTGCTCGACACCCATGCAGGGCGGGGCGTGTACGACCTGGGGGCGGAGCAGGCCGCGCGGACGGGGGAAGCGGCGCGCGGCGCGCTGCGGCTGGTGGATGTGGTGGACGGGCCGCTGGCGCCCTTCCTGGAGGCGCTGCGCGCACAGGGGTTTCCGGTGCGCTATCCGGGGTCGCCGGCGCTGGTGCGCGCGGCGTTGCGGGATGGGGACCGCCTGGCCTGCTGCGAACTCCACATCGAGGACCATGCCGCGCTGCGCGCCCATTTCGCGCGCGACGCCCAGGTCGCGGTGCATCGGCGCGATGCGTGGGAGGCGATCCGCGCGCTGACGCCGTTTCCCGAGAAGCGCGGCCTGGTGCTGATCGACCCGCCCTTCGAGCAGGAGGCTGAATTCGCGCGCCTGGTGGATGCCATTGCCGAGGTGAACCGTCGCTTCCGCGCCGGGATGGTGGCCGCCTGGTATCCGGTGAAGCATCGTGCCCCGGTGCGTGATTTCCATGACGCGCTGCGTGCGACCGGCGTGCGCGATATGGTGGCGGCCGAGATGTGGCTGCGCGAGCCGACCGACCCGCGTCGCCTGAACGGGAGTGGGCTGCTGGTGGTGAACCCGCCCTTTGGCTTCGAGGCTGCCGCCGCGGCGGTGCTGTCCGCCCTGCTGCCCCTGCTGGGCGCCGAGCCCGGCGCCGGCTGGGCGCTCACGCGCGTGGCGGCCGAATGATGGGGTGTCTGCCGTGAAGATCGCTGTACTCGGTGCCGGTGCCTGGGGCACCGCGCTCGCGATCCAGGCGGCGCGTGCCGGTCGCGAGGTGGTGCTCTGGGCCCGCGATCCATGCCGAGCGGCGGAGATCGCCGCCGCGCGCGCGAACGCACGGTATCTTCCCGACGCGGCCTTGCCCGCTGCCGTGGCGGTCACCGCCGATGCTGCGGAGGCGCTGGCGGGCGCGGCGCTGGCGCTGCTGGTGGTGCCGGTGCAGGCCCTGCGCGCCGTGGTCTCGGCGCTGCCGCTGGCCGCGGTGCCGATGCTGCTATGCGGCAAGGGGGTCGAGTCGGGCAGCCTCGGCCTGCCGCTTGAGGTGCTGTCCGGCCTGCGCCCCCGCCTGGCGGCGGGCGTGCTGTCCGGGCCGAATTTCGCGCATGAGGTGGCGCGCGGCTTGCCTGCGGCAGCGGTGGTGGCGGCGGCGGATGCGGCGCTGCGCGAGGCCGGGGTGGCGCTGCTCGGGTCGCCCGGCTTCCGGCTTTATGCCGGCGATGACCCGGTCGGCGCCGAGGTGGGCGGGGCGGCCAAGAACGTGATCGCGATCGCCGCCGGGGCGGTGATCGGCGCCGGGCTGGGCGAGAATGCGCGCGCCGCGCTGGTGACACGCGGGCTGGCGGAATTGTCGCGGCTGGCGGTGGCGCTGGGCGGGCGGGCGGAAACGGCGGCGGGGCTGACCGGGCTGGGCGACCTGGTGCTGACCTGTGCCGGTCCCGGCAGCCGGAACATGTCGCTGGGCCTGGCGCTCGGTCGCGGGGAACGGCTGGCTGATGTGCTGGCGGCGCGCACCGGCGTGACCGAAGGCGTGGCCACGGCGCCGGCCCTGGTGGCGCGGGCGGCGTCGGTTGGCGTGGAATTGCCGGTCTGTGCTGCTGTGGCCGATCTGGTGGCGGAGCGTATCACGGTGCGCGAGGCGACGGAGCGGCTGCTGGCGCGCCCCCTGCGCGCCGAGTAGCGCCCGCGCCTGTCAGCCGGCGCGGGAGAGCTCGGTTTCGTGCAGGTTGCGCACGGCCGCGACGTAGCCGGACTGCGTGCCGGTGATCAGCGCCTCATTCAATTGGCGCAGCAGGCGTTCCAGGTCGTCGGTGCGGCAGAGTTCCAGCGTGCCCATGCCGGCGCGGTGGGTGGCGCGGTAGGATCCGTCGCCCAGGCGATCGATCTCGATGGTGCTGGACCCGCCGGCGACCGGGCGCAACGTGATGATCACGTCGTCGGGGGACGGGGTCGGGGTGATGTCGGCCATGGGCGTCGTGTCCTTCAGGGGGTGGACACGGCGCCGCCTTTTGGCGGCGTCCGTACCGGCGTTGCGAGCGCATCCTGCGCCGCGACTGCCGAGACCAGGATCATACCCGGATCAGGGATTCACGACAGCGACCAATGGTAGAGTTGCGTAACGGCGACGCTCGGTTCGCGCGCTTGCACGGCCCGTCCCAGGCTTTCAGCCGTGCTCACGAAAAGCGGCGAAAAAGAACGTCTTTTGAACATCTTGCTGCAGCGCGGCCGGTCCGGTGCGTCACCAGTGCCCGTGCACGTTCAATGACATTGCTGAGTATTTAGACAACTCACGCGATCGTGATGGAAGAATGCCAGGAGCGACGCCGACTCGGGGGGGCGTCGGCGGGGCCACGGCGCACCGTGGCCCCGCCGCGCCGAGCTCAGGCCCGCCGTGCCGCGATGGCGGCCGGCACGCGCGCCGCGATGCGCGCCCGGATCGGCACCAGCGCCGCGTCGTCCTCGGACACCAGCGGCGCGCAGGCCGCCTCGGCATAGCGCCCGTTGCGGCGCAGGGCCTCGAAGTCCACCACCAGCGCCGCGACCTTGGCGTTGTCGAACAGGTGGCGGTTGCCGTCGTCGAAGTAGGTCTCGGTCACCGCGCCCTCGCTGACCACCAGGCCATGGCCCTGCATTTCGACATGGAAGTAGGTGACCGCGCGGACCCAGAGTTCCTGCACGATGGACGTGCCGTTCACCAGCATGCGTGCCGGCACCAGGCGGCCATCGAGGAAGATGGCGTGCTCGGGGCTGACGCGCAGGTCGCGGAACGGCACGCCATCCGCCAGCGCACCGGCCTTGATCAGGATCGGCGCGGCCTTGGCCTTGTTGCGCTGGCGCGCGACATCGACCTCGGTGCGACCGACCCAGACCAGCGGCTGGAGAGGCGCCCCGCCATGGGCCGCCACCACCAGGTCGCCGGCGCGCAGCTGCTCGACCGGCACTTCCCCGCGGGCGGTCGCGATGCGCGTGCCCTCGGCGAAGCAGGTGATGACGTCGTTGTTGGGGTCGAAGCCGTAGACGGTCAGCGTGTCGGGCCCATCGCCACCGGTGATGGTGTTGATGAACAGCGTCGAGCCGTCGCCGCCGAGCAAAGTCTCCCAGGGGTCGTCATTGCCGCCGGTCCAGCCCTCGAGGTCGAGGGTGTCGTTGCCGTCGCCCAGGTCGATGGTGTCGTCGCCATCGCCCTGGTTCCAGACCAGGCTGTCGTCGCCACCACCCAGGTCGATGCTGTCGTCGCCGCCGCCGGAGACCACGGTATCGGCCTCGTCGGTCAGCGCGATCGCCTCGAAGCCGTCGATGGTGTCGATGCCGCCGAGCCCGTCCTGCACCGTGTCGTCGTCGAGGTTGACGAAGACCGGGCCGGTCGAGCCGCTGTAGTCCAGCGTGTCGCTGCCCGCGCCGCCGACGATGCTGTCGTTGCCGGCGGAGCCTTCGACCACGTCGTCGCCGTCGCCGGTGTTGACGGTCTCGGCACCCGCGCCGCCGACCACGCTGTCGTTGCCGTTGCCGGTCTGCACCACGCTGAAGCCGGAGATGGTGTCGATGTCGCCATACCCGTCGGACACCGTGTCATCGGCCAGGTTCACCGTGACCGGTCCCGGCGAACCGCTGTAGTCGAGCGCATTCGTCCCGCCGCCACCGACCAGGCTGTCGGCACCGTCGGAGCCGACCACCGTGTCGTTACCGTCGCCGGTGTTGACGGTCTCGGCACCCGCGCCGCCGACCACGCTGTCGTTGCCGACGCCGGTGTTCACCACGCCGAAGCCGGTGATGGTGTCGCTGCCGATGCCGTCGCCATTCGCGCGCTCGGTCGCCAGGTTCACCGTCACGGCCTGGGTGGAGCCGGTGTAGTCGAGCGTGTTGGTGCCACCGCCGCCGACCAGGCTGTCATTGCCCAGGGAGCCGACGACCGTGTCGTTGCCGTCGCCGGCATTGACGGTCTCGGCACCCGCGCCGCCGACCACGCTGTCGGCGCCATTGCCGGTGTTGACCACGCCGAAGCCGGTGATGGTGTCGCTGCCAATGCCGGTGCCGTTGGCGCGCTCGGTGGCGAGGTTCACGGTCACCGCCGAGGTCGAGCCGGTGTAGTCCAGCGTGTTGGTGCCGCCGCCGCCGACCAGGCTGTCATTGCCCAGCGAGCCGATCACGCTGTCGTTGTCGTTGCCGCCGTCGATGGTCTCGTTGCCCACGCCACCGGCCAGCGTGTCGTTGCCTGCGCCGCCGCCGATGAAATCGGAGCCGCCGCCGCCGGAGACGCTGTCATTGCCGTCGCCGCCGACCAGGCTGTTGGCGCCCGACCCACCGACGATGACGTCGGCGTTGCTGCTGCCGAGGATGTTCTCGACCCCGGCCAGCGAATCCACCCCCGCCGCCCCGGTCGACCCGCCATTGCCGGCGCTGTCGATGTTCACCGTCACGGGGCCGGTGGCGCCCGCATAGGACGCCCAGTCGCTGCCTGTCCCGCCGACCAGCGTATCGTCGCCGCCACCGCCGGTCAGGGTGTCGTTGCCGCCGGCGCCGTCGAACAGGTTGCCCGTGGTGCCGCCGGTGCTCGTGATGCTGTCCGCCCCGCCGCCGCCCAGCACGTTCTCGATGCTGGTCATGCTGTCGGTGCCGACATCGGCGCCGGTTCCGGTGCCGTTGTTGCTCGCATCGAGCGTGACGGTCACGCCCGCGGTCGCGCCGGTATAGTCGGCGGTGTCGGTGTCCGCGCCGCCCAGCAGGCTGTCATTGCCGCCGCCGCCGTTCAGCGTGTCGTTGCCGGCGCCGCCGTTCAGCGTGTCGGCGGCACTGCCCGCGCCGCCCTGCAGGTTGTTGGCGCCGGAGGTGCCGAGGATGGTGTCCGCGCCCGAGCCGCCGATCGCGTTCTCGAAGCCCGAGACCACGTCGGTGCCCGCGCCGCCGGTGCCCGTGCCAGTCGCGAGGTTGACCGTGACGGCGCCGGTGATGCCCGTGTAGTCGATCAGGTCGGTGTCGGCGCCGCCCAGGATGCTGTCGTTGCCGAGCGAGGCGAGGACGGTGTCGTTGCCGGTGCCGCCATCGATCGTCTCGTTGCTCGCGCCCGCCGTGATGCTGTCGTTGCCGGCACCGCCGGACAGCGAGTCGATGCCACCGTTGCCGACGATCACGTCGTCATCGGCCCCGCCGTCGAGCGTGTCGGCATCGCCGGCGCCGGTTTCCGAGGATCCGAGCAGCGTGTCGTTGCCGTCGCCGCCGATCGCGATGTCGCCCAGGATGGTCTGGATGCTGTCGTTGCCGCCGCCGCCGACCAGCACGTTGTCCGCGTTGTTGAAGCCGACCAGCGTGTCGTTGAAGTTGGACCCGACCACGGCCTCGAAACCGGACAGCACGTCGCCAGCGGCATCGCCGCCGGAGCCGCCCGGCGAGCCGAGGTTGATCGCGACCGCGGCAGTCGACGTGGCGTAGGAGATGGTGTCGAAGCCGCCGCCGCCCAGCAGGCTGTCGGCGCCGAGGCCGCCATTGATGAAGTCGTTGCCGTCGCCGCCGCTGATCGTGTCGTTGCCGAGGTCGCCGATCAGCGTGTCGTTGCCGCCATTGCCCAAGATGCTGTCATTGTCGGCACCGCCGAGGATGCTGTCGGCACCGCCCGCACCGATAATGGTGTCGTTGCCGGCACCGCCATCGATGGTGTCGGCGTTCGTGCCTTCGCCCGCGGTGTTGTTGCCGAGGATGCTGTCGGCGCCTGTGCCGCCCAGCAGCCAGTCGAAGCCAACGCCGCCGAGCAGCGTGTCGTTGTCTGCACCGCCATCGAGGGTGTCGTTGCCATCCTCGCCGATCAGCGAGTCGTTGCCGGCGCCGCCAATGACGGAGTCGTTGCCGTCCGTGCCGTCATTGCCCTGAATGTTGCCATCGCCGTTCAGCACGTCGTTGCCGTCTAGGCCGACCAGCGTGTCGTTGCCGCCGCCGGCGTTAACTGCATCGACGCCGGCGGTGCCGGTGAAACTGTCGTTGCCAGTCGTGCCGGCGGAGCCAGGGGTCCAGGTACCAGACATTGCAGACGTCTCCTTAGAATGGCGTCACGCCGGGCAGCGCCGGGCGGAATCGATTGGAAAACGGACCGCGCGGCCGGGCGCGCGAGGGCGCCTGGCCGTGGGAACCGTTCGGATGGAATCGGGTCGCGGCCGCCGGCCGCGCGTCAGGTCGGCCCGGTCGGCCGGGCTTGCCGCCGGTGCGGCGAGCGGCGCCAAGGCGCGCCGGGCGCCGGGGCGCGCGGGCCATGCCGCGGCCATGCACTGCCAACGGCATGGTCGGCGCGGCGATCGCCTCGGCACGGGTGTCGAAGGCCGGGGCCGGGCAGGTCGCCGCAGGCGCGCGGACATCGAGGCTGCGGCCATCCCGCAACAGCACGGTCAGGCGACGCGCGAGCCGCGCGGCGGACCCGCGTGACGCCGCTGGCGCGAAATCACCCTGCGCCATTATCGTTTCGGCCGAGCCGGCAATCATTCGCGAGAGCATTCCTGGAATTCGAGACGGTTGCCGTATAGCGCGGCAGCGTACCGACTGGAATATCGAATATGTTAACGATATCGTTATAGAATGATCCGTTAACGCGTGCTTTGCACGCACGTATGCACGTATGGGTGGTAGTTGAGTGCAGTGTCACTCGCATCGGGGTGCGCGGGTCGCGCAAAGCCTTCCGTCCGCGTATCGACGATACCGCCCTGCACGGCAGCGGCAAGGCCCGGCGTTACGCGCCATCCCGCATCCTGGCCTCGTGTTCCGCGTGCAGGAGGCCCGGGGTTGCGCTCCGCGCCGCTGTGCCTGCGGCCTATTGGATGAATATTCACATTTGCGTGTTGTCGCGGCTTTTCCGTGCGGGGCCCGCCGCGACTCGACCCTACTCCGCCGTCAGCGCTGCCCCGGCCGCCAGCGGCGCCAGCGGCGCCGCCAGCGAAACCCCCGCCGCCAGCAGCAACAGGAAGGGCGTGGGCGACAGCCCGGCAGCCGCCGCCTCGATCGCCGCCGCGCCAAAGATCACCGCCGGGATCGCCAGCGGCAGCACCAGCAGCGGCAACAACACCGACCCCCGACGCGCGCCCAGCGTCAGCGCCGCCCCCAGCGTGCCCAGCAGCGACAGCAGCGCGGTGGCGAGGGCGAGTGCCGCGATCGCCGTGCCCCAGGCCTCGGTCGGCAGGTTGAGCAGCGCCGCCGCCACCGGGGTCGCCGCCAGCAACGGCAGGCCGGTGGTGATCCAATGCCCCAGCGCCTTGGCCGCGGCGATGCCCCCGCGCGGCAGGCCCGACAGCAGCAGCTGGTCGAGGGTGCCGTCCTCGGCGTCCGCGCCGAACAGGCGGTCGAGCGGCAGCAGCGCGGCCAGCAGCGCCGCCGCGAACAGCGCGCCGGGTGCGAGCCGTGCCAGCGTCTCCGGCGCCGGGCCGACGCCGAAGGGGAACAGCGCGGCCACCAGCACGAAGAACAGCACCGCCGCCAGCGTATCGGCCGGGTGGCGCAGCGCCAGGCGGATCTCGCGGCCCAGGAGTGCGGCGAAGCCGCTCACAGCCGCAGCTCCCGCGCATCATCCAGCGGCAGCGGGATATGCGTGGCCGCCACCACCATGCCGCCCGCCGCGCGATGCGCCGCCAGCAGCGGGCGCAGCCGTTCGACCGAGGCCGCATCGACCCCCGTGGTCGGCTCGTCCAGCAGCCAGAGCGGCACCGGCGCCAGGGCGAGCCGCGCCAGCGCCAGCCGTCGCTTCTGCCCCGACGACAACACCCGCGCCGGCAGGTCGGCAAGCGGTGTCAGCGCCAGCGCCGCCAGCGCGGGGGCCACGGCCCCGCCATGCAGCCGGGCGAAGAAGTCGAGGTTTTCGCTGACGCTCAGCGCCGGCTTCAGCGCATCCTGGTGCGACAGATAGCGCATGCGCCCGGCATGGGCGGCGGGGTCGGCGGCGATGTCGTCGCCCTGCCAGGTGACGGCGCCTTCGGCCGGTCGCAGCAGCCCGGCCAGGATGCGCAGCAGCGTCGACTTGCCCGCGCCGTTCGCACCGGTCAGCAGCAGCGCATCGCCGGCCGCCAGGGCGAAGGACAGGCCGGCGAAGACGGCGCGGTCGCCGCGCAGGCAGGCGAGGTCGCGCGCTTCCAGGATCGCCTCGCCCCCCTTCGCCACCGCCGCCCCCATCCATGGACCGTTACCGGTCGCCATGCTTTAAACCGCCCGATTGTGCGGCCGCGAACGGCCGCCTCGCAGCGAGGAAGGGCATCGCGACCATGCGGATGATCGGGCAGGACAGCCTGAAGACCCGCCGTACCCTCAACGTGGACGGCAAGACCTATCACTACTTCAGCCTGCCCGAGGCGGCCAAGAGCATCGGCGACGTCACGCGCCTGCCCTACAGCCTCAAGGTGCTGCTCGAGAACGTGCTGCGCTTCGAGGACGGCCGGTCCTACAGCGTCGACGACGCGAAGAAGATCGCGGAATGGCTGGTGCAGGGCCGCTCCACCAAGGAAGTGCCGTTCCGCCCCGCCCGCATCCTGCTGCAGGATTTCACCGGCGTGCCGGCGGTGGTCGACCTGGCGGCGATGCGCGACGCGCTGCTGAAGCTGCAGGGCGACCCGCGCAAGGTGAACCCGCTGGTCCCCGTCGACCTGGTGATCGACCACTCGGTGATGGTGGACTACTCCGGCTCCGCCGCCGCGCTGCAGAAGAACGTGGATGTCGAGTTCGAGCGCAATGGCGAGCGCTATGAGTTCCTCCGCTGGGGCCAGGAAGCCTTCGACAATTTCCGCGTCGTGCCGCCGGGCACGGGCATCTGCCACCAGGTGAACCTGGAATACCTCGCGCAGGTGGTCTGGACCGCGACCGACACCGGCGAGGTCTTTGCCTTCCCCGACAGCTGCTACGGCACCGACAGCCACACCACCATGGTGAACGGGCTGGGCGTGCTGGGCTGGGGCGTTGGCGGGATCGAGGCCGAGGCCGCGATGCTCGGCCAGCCGATCGCCATGCTGATTCCCGACGTCATCGGCTTCAAGCTGATCGGGTCGGTGAAGGAGGGTGTGACCGCCACCGACCTGGTGCTGACGGTCACGCAGATGCTCCGCAAGAAGGGCGTGGTCGGCAAGTTCGTCGAGTTCTACGGCCCGGGCCTGGCGCACCTGCCGCTGGCCGACCGTGCCACCATCGGCAACATGGCGCCGGAATACGGGGCCACCTGCGGCTTCTTCCCGGTCGATGACACCACGCTGGAATACCTGCGCCTGTCCGGGCGCGACCAGCACCGCATCAACCTGGTGCGCGAATACGCCAAGGCGCAGGGCATGTTCCGCGAGGCGGACAGCCCCGACCCGGTCTTCACCGACACGCTGGAGCTGGACCTGTCCACGGTCGAGCCCTCGCTGGCCGGGCCAAAGCGCCCGCAGGACCGCGTTGCGCTGTCCAATGCCGGCGCGGCCTTCCTGAAGGACCTCGCCGCCGGGACCATGGGCGTGCCGGGCGACAAGGCGGAACTGCGCGTGCCGGTGGCCGGTGCGAATTACGACCTGGGTCATGGCGACGTGGTGATCGCGGCGATCACCTCCTGCACCAATACCTCCAACCCCTACGTCCTGGTGGCGGCGGGGCTGGTGGCGAAGAAGGCGAACGAGAAGGGGCTGACGGCGAAGCCGTGGGTCAAGACCTCGCTGGCGCCCGGATCGCAGGTGGTGACCGACTACCTGGACAAGGCGGGGCTGACGCCGCACCTCGATGCGCTGGGCTTCCAGACGGTGGGCTATGGCTGCACCACCTGCATCGGCAATTCCGGCCCGCTGGCGGAGCCGATCGTGGACGCAATCGAGAACAACAAGCTGGTCGGCGTGTCCGTGCTGTCGGGCAACCGCAACTTCGAAGGGCGCGTGCATGCCAATGTGCGCGCGAACTACCTGGCCTCGCCG